>ODAI011083345.1_pt1 | contig 29936 bp, 34 predicted proteins | sample 1539321 | NCBI WGS metagenome assembly ODAI01 (sample SAMN02144231, study PRJEB22623) | gut metagenome | biome: sheep rumen | host: Ovis aries | place: New Zealand
ATATGGGACTGCCTGTCAGCCAGAGTATCGTTTGCAAAGAAGCTTGCGGGTAATGGCTGTGCGGGGTCAAGCATAACTGGCATCCGGTCATGGATGAAGGAGATCTCTTCCGCTGCATCACGGGTCAGGATCACAAAATGGGGGAACTTTGTGTCACCCGATTCCTCGATCCGGTAAAGCCCTGCCATGAGCATGTGAGTGGTTCCTGCCGGCTGTATCATATATTTCTGTCCCTTCCTGCTGCCGTCAGCACCCGTACGGGCACGTATGGCTTCCGGGAGCTGGCTGTTTGACGAGCCGGCTGCAGAAGGATCCCTTGAGATCTGCAGGTGTTCATAATCATAGTACCATGATGCCGGGATCAGGCAGCGCCTGCGCTCCCAGGAATCCCTGAACAGACTGTTTTCATTCATATTCATTAGCTTGCTGTCCGTATAAAGGGACACCTCTCTTGGCATTATATAGGTATAAGATCCAAAGATTAACCAGGCCTGAACGGCCTGAATCGAAATAGTTGACGCAGCAAATCTTTTCAAGCCGGAACCGAAGCCTTAAGCCTGCGCGGGTTGGAAAGCCAGTGAAATCGGACAGGAGGTACATGATGAAAGGCTATGTCACAGAGAGTGGATACATGGGTTATGTTGACGGCAGATACGTCCTCTTTTCCAGTGAGAGCGACTATCTTGAGTTTGCAGAAGAAGATTGATTGAGAAACCGATACTGTCAGTGAATGCAGGACTTGTCTGCCGGTCTTGCGAGATGAAAATGAATAATCGCCGCTCCGGTCTGGATCAACCGGGGCGGCGAAACTCATAGTTGTAGTTTGCAGCGCTTTGCTTTTGCTGTAACCATCGAAAGGGTCTTAAATGCAGCGGAATCCTTCCGACTTCAGGAGGTTTTCCACCTCGGCCAGATCTTCGGCATGGATAATGATGAGCGCTCCGTTGCTCTCGCGGTCAAAGGTGGTATAGAGATAGTCAATATTGACATTAGCCTCTTCGATACAATAGAGAAGCCTGTTCAGGCAGCCGGGCTCGTCCGCGACCGCCGCCATGAGGATTGTGGTGAGTTTTGTGAGATAGCCGTTTTCCTGAAAAATAGTGAGAGCCTTGTCTGTATCGGATACAACCATTCTGACGATACCGAATTCCGCACTGTCATTCGTGACAAAAGAATGGATGTTGATCCCGGCGTCGGAAAGGAGTCCGGTAAGTTTGCGGATTGCGCCTTTTTTGTTTTCTGCATAAATAGAAATCTGCTGAAGCATGATGCTTTCCTCCTGTGAAAAAATGATTTAAAAGTGTTTCACTATTGTTTTATCCCTTTCGTCCCGGTGAGCTGTTCCCGACATGCGGGGAAGAGTAAGACGGAGCGTATAGGGCGGCTCGGACCCTGCAGGGCCTGGGAGTCAGGATCCTGTTCCGATCTGCAGGAAATTCCGGAGGATGGTATTACCGTCCGGAGTGAGGATGGATTCGGGATGGAACTGGACGCCGAATACGGGATGATCGGTGTGCTGCACAGCCATGATCTCCCGCTCCTTCGTGATGGCAGTGACGCGCAGGAAGGGCGGGATCGTCGCCGGATCTGCGGCAAGGGAATGGTAGCGGGCCACGGGGATCGTATCCGGAAGAGACGCAAATAGAGGGCAGGATTTATCGAGGATTGCATTCGACTGTTTTCCGTGCATAAGCTGTTTTGCGTAGGTGACAGTCGCCCCGTACACTTCGCAGATGACCTGGTGTCCCAGACAGACACCCAGGATCGGGATTTTCCCGGCAAAAGCGCGGACAAGGTCTCCGCAGATACCTGCGTCGGCAGGCCGCCCCGGTCCCGGAGAAAGGATGATCCTGTCGGGGGACAGAACTTCGATTTCCGGGATGGTCATGGCATCGTTGCGGATCACTTTGATCTCCGGATCCATGGAGCCGACAAGCTGGAAAAGATTGTAGGAAAAGCTGTCGTAGTTATCGACGAGAAGAGTCATCGTTTATCCCTCCCTTAAAACAAGCGTGCGGCAAGCCTTATCTTTCGGTGCCGCCCTTAGAATCACATACAGCGTTTTTATCTGTCGATGCCGCCCTCTGAATCATATATGGCGTTTTATCTGTCGATGCCGCCCTCTGAATCACAGACGGCGTTTATAACTGCGGCTGCCTTGTTGATGCATTCGGTGTATTCATTTTCCGGAACAGAATCTGCGACAATGCCCGCGCCGGAACGTACGAAGACTTTGCCGTTCTTTTTATAGGCGAGACGAATGGAAATGCAGGTGTCCATGTTTCCGGTGAAATCAATGTAGCCGATCGCTCCGCCGTAAACACCCCTTCTGCCCCCTTCCAGTTCGTGAATGATCTCGCAGGCCCGGATCTTGGGAGCGCCCGAGAGGGTGCCGGCGGGCAGAACGCTGGCGATCGCATCTACGGCGTCCTTGTCTTCGCGGATCTCGCCGCGCACTGTCGAGCCGATATGCATCACATGTGAATAGCGCTCGACAGCCATATATTTTTCTACCGATACGGTCCCGAAACGGGACAGGCGTCCCAGGTCGTTTCGTCCCAGATCGACGAGCATGTTGTGTTCCGCAAGTTCCTTGGGATCGGACAAAAGACTGCTTTCCAGCGTCAGATCCTCCTCCTCGGTCTTTCCGCGGGGCCTTGTTCCGGCGAGCGGGAAGGTATGCAGAACGCCGTTTACCAGTTTTACCAGAGTCTCCGGGGACGAGCCTGCAAGCTCCAGACTGTCGCTGGAAATATAAAACATGTAAGGGGAGGGATTGCGGGTTCGCAGAAGGCGATAGGTATCGAGAAGGCTTCCTTCCATTTCCGCGGTCAGTCTGTTGGACAGCACGACCTGGAAAATATCCCCCTCGAAGATGTATCGCTTGGCCCGGTCTACCATGGCACAGAACTGTTCTTTGCTGAACAGAGCTTTAAAATCCCCTTTGAGTTTCAGCGGCGGGTTGACGGCCGGTGTCCCGTGCCGGATCAGATTCTCCATGGTATCCAGTTCCAGGCACGCAGCTCTGTAATTTTCCTCTGCAGCGTCCGTGCGGACATTGACGATCATCGTGATCGTCTGACGGAAGTTGTCAAACGCGATGATCTTTTCAAAAAGCATCAGGTCTATATCGTTGAAATGCTCTTCATCCGGCCCGTCCAGTGCCAGGGAGGGCTCGGCATATTTGATGGAATCGTAGGCAAAATAGCCCATGAGACCGCCGGTGAAGGGCGGAAGTCCGGGTATCTGCGGGGCCTTGTGCTCCGCGATGATCTGCCGGATATACTTTGCGGGATCCGCGTTCGGGATCGTCAGGGTCGTACCCGAGTGAATCGTGACAGTGCCGTCCTTGCAGGTAAATTCAAGGCGGGGATCATATCCCAGAAAAGTATACCTTCCCCATTTGGCCGAATCCTCAAGGCTTTCCAGAATAAAACAATGCCTGCTGACGGCCTTCATCGCCCGGAGCACCTCGATCGGTGTCCGGCTGTCTGAGAGGATCGTCCGGCTTACCGGTACGGAACGATACTCATGCACATACTGCATCACGTCTCCGAGAGTGGGAAAAGTGCCTTTTTTCATAGAGCCCTCCTGAAAAGAAGATAGTGCCGCACACAGGTCCATGCCGACGGGCTGCGGAACCGGGCCGACAGAAGATGAATCAATGCCGATCGATCGGGAACTCATGCCTGCAGGTACGCGAACGCGGGATGTTCGCGCAAAAAGAAAAGTCCCCGGTCTACGTGCATAGACCAAGGACGAAAATACAGATTCCGCGGTGCCACCTTGATTCGCGGCGAAGAAGCCGCGCGCTTAGCAGGGTACCAGCATACCCCCGGCATCTGACGTGTGCCTGAACGTCGCAGCTTTCACTGCGCCCTCCGCGGACCATTATGACAACCCGTTTGCCGCAGACTTCTCAGCATCGTCCGCTCTCTGTAAGCTCGTATGTTGCCTTTACTCCCGCTTCAACGGTTTGTGACAAATATAAATTAATGCTGATTATACAGTATTTCGATAAGATGTCAATAAAAAAGTAATCGGCCGAAGGAATGAAAGGATAGCTAAAACGTATTAATAGCCTTATAAAAGTATAAATGTGAATGATAAAAAATATAGGTTTCATCTGCATATTTATACAAAAGATATGCGGATGCTGCGGAATTTCGTCTGTTGATCGGCTGTTTTTTTGAAAAAATACTTGACAGATGTTATAAAGGATGATAGTTTTTTTGAACATAACCGATACATTTTATGAATTGGTTAAATGCCTGATATTAACCAGTCGAATGAAACGAAAGGATCTCTTGCAGCAATGACTACCGCACGTATGCTTAACAAAACATACTGGTTTTACTTTTACTTTTATCCCGATAAAAGTAAAAGCGTTTTGTGATGCATGCAAACAGGAATTAACGGTAAAGAGATTTCTTGATCAATATAAATCATATGTCCGTGAATGAATTAACCTGACCGTGTGGATCGCAGATCTGCACGGTCTCTTTTTGTTTAATCTTATCGCGCAGTAGATGCAGGCGATTTATGCATAAGCACCTGTGCATACCTTTTCAAAATATACCGGCGAAATCAGCAGAGGAATCCGTAATGGCATGCCGATCTCTGCATGATGAACGGATTATCCGGCGCTGTTTTATAATATATGTTCCTGATCAGACGATAACGGATTCTGCCGACGCGCATAAATCATGAAAATCTATGGAGGTTTACAATGGAATACGGATTAATCGGAGAACATCTCCCCCACAGCTTCTCAAAAATCATACATGAAAAACTTGCTCCCTACAGCTATGAACTGCATGAGCTCAGGCCCGACGAAGTGGATTCTTTCATGCGGGGGAAAGAATTCAAAGGGATCAATGTTACGATCCCCTACAAACAGACCGTTATTCCTTATCTGGATGAAATCAGTGATCAGGCCCGCAGCATCGGTGCTGTGAACACTGTAGTGAATAGAAACGGCAGGCTCTGCGGTTACAATACAGATTACTTCGGTATGAAATCTTTGATCGAGCGTCTGGGTATCGATCCCGCCGGGAAGAAGGTCCTGATCCTGGGAACCGGAGGAACCAGTAAGACAGCTTTTGCGGTCGCGACCGACATGGGCGCCTCGGAAGTGTATAAAGTCAGCCGAACCGGAAAAGAGGGCGTTCCCACTTATGAAGAGGCCTACGAAAGGCACACAGACGCGCAGATCATCATTAACACGACTCCCTGTGGAATGTATCCTGCGATCGATGACTGTCCTTTAGACCTTTCCCGCTTCCCCGATCTATGCGGTGTCATTGACGCGATCTACAATCCTCTGCGCACTGTCCTGATCCTGGAGGCGCAGAAGCGCGGCATCCCGGCAGAGGGCGGTCTCTACATGCTGGTCGTTCAGGCGGTCTACGCGGCGGAATTGTTCGCGGATAGGAAGATCGAGAGTGAAAAGACCGATCAGGTCTTCAAGGAAATCCTGAACTCCAAGAGAAATATTGTTCTCTCGGGAATGTCGCTGGCAGGCAAGACAACCCTCGGAACACTTCTGGCGAAAAAACTCGACAGAGTTCTGGAGGACACCGACCAGATGATCATCCGAAAAGAACAGAGGCCGATCACAGAAATCTTCGCGACGGACGGGGAAAAATATTTCCGCGATCTGGAGACGGAAATGGCCCGCACCCTGGCCCCTCAGACAGGCCTGGTCATAGCCACCGGCGGAGGAGCGATCCTTCGTCAGGAGAACGTCGATGCCCTCAAAAAGAACGGCTGCATCATTTTCCTCGATCGTCCTTTCAACCAGATTCTTCCCGCAGATGACAGGCCGCTTGCCAATACAAAGGAAAAAGTTGCCGCTCTGCTCGAGAAGCGCTACCCCATCTACAAGGCAACCTGCGATGAATCCATCACCAATGACCTGACCCCCGAGGAAGGCATTGCAAAAATCCTCGCAGCCCTGCAGAACGTATAACGATCAACCATCTTCCGCGCCGCAAAGCAGTCCGGGACACACAGGCAGCTGTAGGCAGGCTGCACAGTGATGACCTGTCTGTGGGCGGCGCGGGGCACGGAAACAACTCATTGCGCCGTAAAGTGAACCGGTCACGCCTGCAGCTGTAGGCAGGCTGCAGTACGATGACCGATGAACGGAAGGTGCGGAACACAGCCGGGAAGGGGTTAATAAAGGCTGTACATCTGTAACTGAAAAAAACCAGGCACTTTTTCCAGCTCAGGACATCAGGCCGTCCGCAGATGTAAAAAAAAGGTTAATTGTATGAATATGGAATTCAAAAGGAAACTGGCAATCCCCATGGAGGTCAAGGAAATGTATCCCCTGACCGGAAACATGGGCAGAATCAAAGAAGAGCGCGATGCCGAGATTCAGAAGATTTTTTCCGGAAGAAGCGACAAACTTCTCCTCATCATCGGCCCCTGCTCTGCTGACAACGAAGACAGTGTCATGGATTACCTTGAGCGCCTTGCGCGCGTCCAGGAACAGGTGGAGGAAAAAATCCTGATCGTTCCCCGTGTGTATACGAATAAACCCAGAACAACAGGTGACGGTTATAAGGGCCTTCTTCACCAGCCCAATCCCGAAGAAAAACCGGATATGTTCAAAGGCATCATCGCCACCAGAAAGCTCCACATGCGCGTCATCCGCGATATCGGACTGACCAGTGCCGATGAAATGCTCTATTCGGAAAACTATAAATATCTCGACGATCTGCTTTCCTACGTGGCCATCGGCGCCAGGTCCGTAGAAGACCAGCAGCACAGACTGACGGCCAGCGGCATGGATGTTCCCGCCGGCATGAAAAATCCCACCAGCGGCGATTATACAGTCATGATGAATTCGATCCACGCTGCCCAGAACGGCCACACATTCATCTACCGAGGCTGGGAGGCTGTCTCCCAGGGCAACCCCTATGCCCACGCCATTCTACGCGGCTACACAAACAGCAAGGGAGAGCATTACCCCAACTATCACTACGAAGATATTATGCGTCTCTGTGATGCCTACGAAGCCAGACCGGAACTCAAAAACCCCTCTGTCATCATCGATACAAATCATGAAAACTCCGGAAAAGATCCTCTTCAGCAGCCCAGAATCCTCAAGGAAGTCCTTGAGAACCGCAGGAACAGCGATCGTATCCGCAATATTGTCAAAGGATTCATGGTCGAAAGCTATATAGAAGACGGTCGACAGGATATCCACGGCGGCTGTTATGGAAAATCCATCACAGATCCCTGCCTTGGCTGGGATAAATCCGAACGCCTGATCCTTGAGATTGCGGATCTTCTCTAAAAGCAATTCTTTAAGCGCTATTTTCGCATGAAACAGCATACATAAGACATCCGAAAAGAGAAATCGGGGACGGTTCTGTGTTTTTTCTTCATTTTTCATCGCACAATACCCGCGATTTCAGACACAGGATACATGCACAAGGCACGCGAGCGAGTCTTGAATATACGCAGGCTGTTTCAAGACATGTGAGCAGGTTCTGGCAGTCCACATTATTTTCGGGAGGTTACATGAGTAAACCATTTATGATTTTTAATATAGAAATTGACCGCACACTAATTTCAGAAATGCAGGATGCGCAGCCGCGTGTCAGCGTGATTCCCTTTACCGGTTATGTCAGATCGGATCTGTTCACCGGCACGATCCTTCCCGGGGCGGCAGATGTACAGATCACTGACCCTTCCGGCTGCCGCCATCTGCAGGCGAGATATATGTTCCGGGGCAGGGACAGCGCGGATAATACCTGTTATTTGTATGTTGATAATACGGGATATTTCCGTCCGGAAGACCATAAAAAAACCTATATCGATGCCTGCCCGCGGTTTCTTACAGACAGTCCGCTTCTCGCGGAATATTTATCCCGCCCTGTTTTCCGTTCTGAAATACACGGAACAGATACAGGTGTAGATATCCTTGTTTTTGACACTGCACAAAATACATGATCGCATTTTCGGCCGCCAGGTTCAGGTTATTTCATCATGACCGGCATATTTTGTTATATGCATAATAACGACAGACGATTGGCATGAGGTAGGAAAATGACAGAAAAAGACGAAATGGAAAAAAACAATTGTGCAGTATGAGACCATAACGGATACTTCCAAAAATCCCCGTCGGCAGGGGAGCCTTGATCCGACAGTACCTGTAAAACGCAGCCAGGGAAGCCTGGACCCGACGGTGCCGGTATCAGACAATAATAAGACAGTCATCATTGAGAGCGGGGAAAAGGAGAAGACAGCAGCTGAGGCAAAGCAGGATATAAAGAACGCTGTCCCTCCGGCGGCCGGAACTGAAAGAACAGAAAAAAAGAGTGTCTCTTCGGCGGTTGGAAAAGATACAACCGAAAAAGGGACCGGGAGCAGCTGGCAGAAATTTGTCATTCCTGTGGCTGCTTTACTGATCGTATTCGCGATCGGTGCCGTAGTTTTTCACCCCTTTAAGACCGCTTCATCAAATGATACCGGTATGAGCACATCCGACATGAAGGCTGAGCGTCCCGACAACGGACCGGCCGCGGGGGAAGAGGCGATCGTTTCCTCCAAAGAACTGGCAGCTGCATCATCTGTGACGATAGAGATCCCGGATCCCGTGCTGAATAAAGCGATCCTGGATGCAACCGGTTCGGAGGATGAGACTGTTACAGGAGACGATGCCTTACTTCTGACATCGCTGGAATATGACGGGACTGATAAAAAAGAAAAAATCACAGACCTCACCGGCCTGTCCGAGTTTCCGAACCTGAAATATCTGAATCTGCGAAATAATGAAGTAACGGATCTCACTCCTCTTTAGGGACTGGAAAATCTGACTGATCTGTATCTGTATTCCAACAATGTGAGCGACTTAAGCCCGCTCTCGGATCTTCCGAATCTGACCTGGCTCGAATTGTTCGAGAATCAGGTGAGTGATCTAAGTGCCCTGTCCGGTCTGACAAAACTGGAATAGGTGGACCTGGACGCGAATCAGGTGAGCGATCTCACCCCTCTGTCCGGTCTTCCGAACCTGGTTTCCCTCTCGCTTGCCGATAACCAGATCAGTGACATCACTCCTCTGTCCGGTCTGACAAGTCTGAATTCACTATCTTTATCCGGCAACACGATCAGTGACATCAGTGCTCTCTCCGGCCTGACAAATCTTCATTCTATATATTTGTACGGCAATACAATCAGCGACATAAGCCTTAATTGAAAAACTTAACGCAACAAAAACCATTGTTTTTCTTAAAAAGCGTTGCGTTAACTTTTGCAGAAGTCTGTTTTTCAATAGCCCAATTATCGTCACCACATGTTAAGAAAACAGCTCTTGTTAAGAGCAGAGGTGTGTTAACACCTCTTGGTGTTCTTACTGCTCCTGGCAGGGACTGGGTCAAGCGGTGTGAAGCGCTTTATGCTCACGCCCTGCTTTTAAAGGGCGGGAGGGATAAATAGTGAAACACGCTTGATGCTGGCCATGACAGGTGCGATGTCCTTAACTTCCATGCTGTTTTTCCATGCTATCTCCTTCTTTCTTCTGAATGGGGCGGTGCGGAAATCATCATCATGCGGGCCGCCAGGGTCCACAACGGCGGCGAGGGGGAGATCCTGCTCAAGCGGATCATGTCCTTTAACATGGATTATATGAACGGCGGCAATCTGGACCTGATCTCCCTGCCCGGCCGGTATGGCCAGGAGCGGCAGGTGGAGCGGCAGCCGCTGACCCACCATGTCCACAAGATCCGGAGCGGGCGCGGGATCTCCTCTCACCAGCAGAATCCCTTCATCGCGCTGGCGGAGCGGACGACGACCGAGGAGTTCGGCGCCTGCTATGGCTTTGCCCTGATGTATTCCGGGAGCTTCCTGGCAGAGGCGGAGCTGGACCAGTATGACCAGGCACGTCTGGTCATGGGTATCAATGACCGGCTCTTCAGCTATCCCGTGGCGCCGGGGGAGGATTTTGACACGCCGGCGGTCCTCATGACCTACACCCACAAGGGCCTGACCCGGATGAGTCACAAATACCACGATTTCATCAGGTACAACCTCAACCGCAGCAAATTTGTCCGGGACGTCCGCCGTCCCGTCCTGATCAATACCTGGGAGGCGGCCTTTTTCAACTTCGATGATGAGAAGCTGGTCGAGATCGCGAAGGCGGCCAAGGGCATGGGCGTTGAGATGATCGTCATGGACGACGGGTGGTTCGGCAAGCGCGACGACGACAATTCCGGTCTGGGCGACTGGGTGGTCAATGAGAAGAAGATCAAGTGCGGCCTGCCGGAGCTGGTTCGTCAGATCAATGAGATCGGCCTGAAATTCGGGATCTGGTTCGAACCGGAGATGGTGTCCGAGGACTCCGACCTCTACCGGGCGCATCCGGACTGGGCCATGGAGATTCCCGGCCGGCACGCGGTCCGCAGCCGCAATCAGCTGGTGCTGGATGTGGGCCGGAAAGAGGTGCAGGATTATCTGATCGAGCGCGACAACGTGCAGATCGTCGCCTCCGGCATGGCCTTCATGCACGCCGGCATCCCGATTCCCCGTGAGATCCCGGAATTCACCGCCTTCATCTACCACCTGACGGCGATTGACTGATGTACCGCCTGGGACGGTTTCATGGAAGATGTATGCAAAACTGCACCTGTGTTTATCCTGTTTTGGCGAATTGACCAGTTAAAACGGAACGTTTCAGGTTGACTTCAACAGGCCAAAGTGCTAAAGTTGATGAGTCGATGCAGCAATGAAATGATAAGATAGAATTGGCTCGATCATTCAGTACAGACAAAGTGTGGATAGTACGAAAAGGATATTGTAATGACTGACCCCCGTATGCTTGACAAGACATACCGCTTTTATTTTTATTTTTTTACCGAAGGGGTGAAAGAATGTTTTGTGATGCATACAAATCGGGAACAGTAAGAGCGTGCGCCGGCCATCCGACATGAGGGCGCAGTGAGATTGCATTCCAGACCGTGTGGATCATAGATCCGCGCGGTCTTGTTTTTTGTGAGGTGGGTATGATGGGAGATCTGGAAAAGACAAGAGAGGAAATTCGTGAGATCGATGAGCAGATGGCGGCCCTCTTTCAGAAGAGGATGGAGGTCGTCCGGGATGTGGCCGACTACAAGCGGGAGCGGGGCCTCCCTGTCCTCGATGAGGAGCAGGAAAAGAAGGTCCTGGACAGGAACACGGCCTTTGTGACAGACGCGGAGATCCGGCAGTATTATCCGATGTTCATGCAGGAAGTGATGAGTATTTCCAGGAAGTATCAGGAGCGCCTGATCAGCGGGGCCAGGGTGGCCTTTTCGGGGACGCCGGGGGCCTTCGCCCATATCGCGTCGAAAAAGATCTTCCCGCAGGGAAACTGCATCGCCTTTTCGTCCTTTGATGAGGCCTATCTGTCCGTCGTCGAGGGCGAGTGCGACTACGCGGTCCTGCCCATCGAGAACAGCTACGCGGGGGAGGTCGGCCAGTCGGTGGACCTGATGTTCCACGGGATCCTGTATGTCAACGGCGTCTATTCCCTGCCGGTCATCCACAACCTGCTGGCGGTGCCCGGTGCCCGGCCGGAGGATATCCGGATGGTCATCAGCCACCCGCAGGCCCTCAGCCAGTGCCAGCCCTATATCCGTCAGCACGGCTATCAGGAGCAGACCGAGGTCAACACGGCTGTGGCGGCCGAGCGCGTCGCGAAGACGGGCGATCCTTCCGTGGCGGCCATCGCGAGCGCGGAGACCGCATCCATTTACGGGCTGGAGGTCCTGGACCACGACATCAATGAGAGCCGGGACAACACGACCCGGTTCGCGGTCTTTGCCAGGACGCAGAATGAGCTGTCCACAGACCGCGACGAAAACCGCTTTATCATGCTCTTCCGCGTCAACAACGTCTCCGGCGCCCTGGCGGACGCCCTCCAGGTCATCAGCCGCTACGGCTTCAACATGAACGTCCTGCGCAGCAGGCCCATTAAGACGACTCCCTGGAAATATTATTTCTACGCGGAGGTCGAGGGAAGCCCAACGTCGCAGGACGGCCGCAAGATGGTCCGGGAGCTCAGGGAACACTGCGATATGCTCCGGGTCGTCGGCCAGTATATCCAGGGCGGTGATCTGTAAAATAGAAATGGTTCGATCGCCGGCAATCGGTAGTTGGAGAACTGGTATATTCAGGGCGGTGATCTGTAACGATTATAAATGATGGATCGACCGACAATCGTCAGTTGACCGGCTTGTGAAAAAAAGAAGCAATCAGGGTGGTAAATGATGAATCTGCAAGTAAATCTGGGCGCGCGCAGCTATGAGATCGTGATCGAACGGGGCTGTCTGGGGAAGGTCGGAGAGTATCTGAACCTGGACCGGAAGGTTCTGGTCGTGACGGATACAGGCGTTCCGGCGGCCTATGCGCGGACGGTGGCCGGCGCCTGCCGGGAGGCCGTGATCTGCACGGTGGAGCAGGGCGAGGAGCACAAGACCCTGCAGAGCCTGGAAAAGCTCCTGTCCGCCATGCTGGCGGCTGGCTTCAGCCGGAAGGACTGCGTCGTCGCGGTCGGGGGCGGGATCTGCGGAGACCTGGCGGGCTTCGCGGCGGCCTCCTACATGCGGGGGATCGATTTCTACAATATTCCGACCACGGTCCTCTCCCAGGTGGACTCCTCCATCGGCGGCAAGACGGCCGTCAATCTGGACGGGATCAAAAACGTTGTCGGCGCTTTCCACCAGCCGCGCGGCGTCCTGATCGACACGGATGTCCTGCGGACCCTGCCGCGGCGCCACATCTCCGCGGGTCTGGCCGAGGCCCTCAAAATGGCCGTGACCTTTGATGAAGATCTTTTTTGGATTTTTGAAAAAGAAGATCTGTTTGAAAAAGAAGACCTGCCCGACATGGATGTGATGGAGACGGTCATCGAGAGGTCCCTGCGGATCAAGGGCCGCGTCGTCGAGCAGGACGAGACCGAACAGGGCTTGCGGCGGGTCCTGAATTTCGGGCACACCATCGGGCACGGCATCGAGAGCCTGTGCCTGGACGGCTCCCTCTACCACGGCGAGTGCGTGGCCATCGGCATGCTGCCTATGTGCAGCCCGCAGATCCGGGCCCGCCTGCTTCCCGTCTATGAAAAGCTGCACCTGCCGTCCGGATGCCGGATGGATCCCGACCGGGTCTGCGAGGCCATGATGCACGACAAAAAGGCCGACAGCGGAGAAATCACCATCGTCGAGACCGACCGGATCGGAACCTTCCGGATGCGGCGCGCGGGCGCCGCGGACCTGCGGAAAAAGGTGGAGACGGTCGTCAGACGGCAGGCGGTGCATGGAGGATCGGTGTAAAAAATACAGCTGGAGATAGGGCCGGTGTCACACGCACCGGCAGCAGACGGCAGACAGTACACAGCACACGGAGAAGAACTGAAATGAAAAATACATTTGGAAACAGTGTCAGTGTCACGCTTTTCGGGGAGAGCCACGGGGCGCAGATCGGAGCGGTCCTGGACGGCCTTGCGCCCGGCATACCGGTCAGCGAAGTCTATATCGCCGCCAGGCTCAGCCGGCGGAGGCCTTCGGGGGCCATTTCCACAAAGCGGGTGGAGCCCGACAATTTCAAGATCGTGAGCGGTGTCTTCAACGGCTTCACGACGGGCACGCCCCTCTGTATCCTGATCCCCAACGAAAACACGAAGAGCGGCGACTACGAAGCCACCCGCGCCTTGGCGCGGCCGGGGCATGCGGACTACACTGCCTACTGCAAATATCACGGCTTTGAGGACTACCGGGGCGGCGGCCATTTCAGCGGTCGTCTGACGGCCCCCCTCGTGGCGGCGGGCGCCGTTGCCATGTACGCCCTGGAGCAGAAGGGGATCCGGATCGGGACCCACATCGCCCGCTGCGCGCAGATCGCGGACCGGGCCTTCGGAGATCTGGAGAGGGACCTTACTTTTTTGCAGGAAAGCCAGTTCGCGGTCCTGGATCCGGAGGCGGCGGACAAAATGCGCGCAGCCATGAAAGCGGCGGCGGAGGACGGTGACAGTGTGGGAGGCGTCCTGGAGACCTCGGTCACGGGAATGCCGGCCGGCGTCGGCGAGCCCTTTTTTGACTCGCTTGAGAGCGTGCTGGCCCATGCCATGTTCAGCATTCCCGCCGTCAAGGGCGTGGAATTCGGTGACGGCTTTGCCCTCGCGGACGGCAGGGGAAGTCAGACAAATGACAGCTTTGCCATGCAGGATGACAGGATCGTCACCAGGACCAACCACAACGGCGGGATCAACGGGGGGATCAGTAACGGCATGCCCATCCTCTTCCGGTGCGCGGTCAAACCGACGCCGTCCATATACAGGGAGCAGGAGACCGTCGATTTCCTGCAGGGGCGGGACCGGAAGATCCTGATCAAAGGCAGACATGATCCGGCCATCGTGCACAGGGCCGTCGTCGTCGCCGACTGTGTCACGGCGCTGGTGCTCTGCGACATGCTGACCCAGCGCTTCGGAACCGATTATCTGGGACCTTCCAGAGCAACATCATTGGAGGTATGAAAATTATGGAATACGGACTGATTGGGGAACATCTTCCCCACAGCTTCTCAAAGATCATTCATGAAAAACTGGCTCCCTATCAGTATGACATGCTGGAGCTTGCGCCCGATGAGATCGACGCCTTCATGCGGAAAAAGGATTTCAAAGGGATCAATGTGACGATCCCCTATAAGGAGAAGGTAATCCCTTACCTGGATGAGATCAGCGACCAGGCCCGCAGGATCGGGGCAGTCAATACCATCGTCAACCGGGACGGCAGGCTGTATGGACACAATACGGATTATTTTGGCATACGGGAACTCCTGCGCCTGAACGGAACGGATCCGGCGGGCAGAAAGGTCCTCATCCTGGGCAGCGGCGGAACCAGCAAGACCGCCCGCGCGGTGGCCGAGGATCAGGGCGCCGAGCGGATCCTCCGGGTCCTGAAATACCGCGTGTAGCTGGAAAGCGCTGCCGGAAGTACCGGTGGGGACGGTCCTCGGTGGTATTATTTGACAGAAAAAGGCGTCAGCAGAGGAAATGTCAAAAGGCGTCAGAAAGAAACGTCCCTGCTGACTCCCTGTTGACTCTTTTTGGCAGCCTTTTGTGACAGGAGGTATGGCAGCGGAGCATGAAAGTCACGATCACACCGTCCGCGGCGCGCGGGATCATAGAGGCGCCGCCTTCCAAGAGCATGGCTCACCGCCTGCTGATCTGCGCGGGTCTGGCGGAGGGGATCAGTGTCATCACAAATGTGGACCTGTCCCGGGATATTGAGGCGACCATCGCCTGTCTGCGGGCCCTCGGCGCGCGGATCGAGTATGAGAAGGGGCGTGTGAACGTCCGGGGAACGGGACTGGCAGGATTAAACGGCCCTGGCACGCAGACTGGTGCCGTCCTCCCCTGCGGGGAGAGCGGCAGCACCATCCGTTTCCTGATCCCCGTCTGTCTGCTCAGCGGGCGGGAGAGCCGGCTGACCGGCAGCACGACGCTGCTGACCAGGCCCCTCCAGGTCTATGAGGACATCTGCCGGGAACAGGGCCTTACATTTGAAAAAGGACAGAAGGATCTTCTGGTCGGCGGAAGACTGGCGGCGGGAGAGTATGTGCTGCCGGGTGACGTCAGCAGCCAGTTCATCAGCGGCCTGCTCTTTGCCCTTCCCCTGCTGGAGGGGGACAGCGGGATCCGCCTGGTCCCGCCGGTGGAGAGCCGCCCCTATATCGATATGACTCTGCAGGCCCTCCGGCAGTTCGGCGTCCGCGCGGACTGGATAAAACCGGAGGATCCGCTGTCAGGAAAGAAAGAAGACCTCCCCTGCGCGCTCCGCATCCCTGGAAAGCAGAAATACCAGCCGCAGGCCGGCCTGCGCGTGGAGGGAGACTACTCCAACGCGGCCTTTTTCGAGGCCCTGGGCATGTTGAATAAAAAAAGCGGGACAAGTGTACCGGATGCACAGAGTCTGCCGGCTGCACAGGGCGATCAGAATGCAGCGGACGTGCTGGACACATCCGATGCGCAGGCTTCAGGGGATGCAGCGGGAATACAGGTCACGGGTCTTGCGGAGAACAGCCTGCAGGGTGACCGGATCTACCGCACATATCTGGCAGGACTCGACGATGGATTTGTTCAGATCGACCTGTCCGACTGCCCCGATCTGGGACCGGTCCTGATGGCTTTTGCGGCCGCCCGGCACGGGGCCCGCTTCACGGGCACAAGGCGGCTGAAGATCAAGGAGAGCGACCGCGGGACGGCCATGCAGCAGGAGTTGGCCAAAATGGGTGTCCGGGTGGATATGGCGGAGGATGAGATCACTGTTTTTTCCGGGATCCGGCCGCCGCGGGAACATTTATACGGGCACAACGACCACCGGATCGTCATGGCTCTGTCCATTCTGCTGACGCGGACAGGCGGGACCATCGACGGCGCGGAGGCCGTGGCAAAGAGTCTGCCGGACTTTTTTGAGCGGATGACAGGCCTTGGAATACAGGTTTCATACGAACCGTGAGTGAAATTATGAAAAGACCGCATGCGTCCGTGGACGGTGGCAATACCGGATTTCACGCGAACAGCGAATGTACCTATGAAAAGACCGCATGCGGTCGGGGAGGTTGGAGATATCTATGATGAACTGGATCAGCAGAAATAATATTTTGATTGTCGGGCTGGGCCTCATGGGGGGCAGCTACGCGAAGGCGCTCAAGCGCCTGGGCTTCAAGGTGGAGGCGATCGACAGCAGGCCGGAATCGATCCGGTTCGCGGAAGAGAACGGGCTGATCGACCGGGGCTATGACCATCCGGACGAGACGGCGATCCGCAAGGCGGATGTGATCATTTTTGCCCTCTATCCGGAGATCCTCAAGGACTGGATCAGCGAGCATCAGTTCCTGTTCAAATACGGGCTGCTGATCACGGATGTGACCGGTGTCAAGAGCTGCATCGTCTATGATGTCCAGCAGATGCTGCGCGATGACGTGGAGTATGTACCCTCCCATCCCATGGCGGGCCGCGAGGTCAGCGGGGTCGAAAACGCCGACGACACCATCTTCCACGGGGCAAACTTCATCGTCGCCCCCACGGAGAAAAACACCGAGGCCGGCATCGAGTGGTGCAGGGGCCTTGGCAAGATCCTCGGCTGCAGGAAGATCTCTGTGCTGACCCCCGAGGAGCACGACGAGATGATCGGTTTCGTCTCCCAGCTGACCCATGTCATTGCCGTCAGCCTCATGACCTGCAATGACAATACCCACCTGGTCGACTACACGGGCGATTCCTTCCGCGACCTGACCAGGATCGCCAGCATCAATGAAAATATGTGGTCAGAGCTGTTTCTTATGAATAAGAAATACCTGCTCCAGCACATGGACGCTTTTATTGCGGAACTCAATGAATTCCGCGGCTTGCTCGCGGAGGACGACAAAGAGGGCCTGAAAGAAAAAATGCGCCTGTCCACCGAACGGCACGCTTTTTTCATTCAGTAAGGGACTTACGTATGAGTTCCGGACAAAGAGGGCAGATATTATGAATATGGATTTTAAAAGAAAGCTCGCGATCCCGATGGAGGTCAAGGAGATGTACCCCCTGACCGGGAACATGAGCGCGATCAAAGAAGAGAGAGACGCGGAGATCCGGAAGATCTTTTCCGGCAGGAGCGATAAGCTCCTCCTGATCCATCCGGACGCTGTTGTCCGGGAGAGGAATCCCTTGTGAAGCCGGACGCCTTTTCAGCGGGATCTTTCTGCTCCTGGTGGGTGACCTCCATGACGCGGTCGATGACCTGGAGCAGGTACTCGCCGGAGATCCGTATGCTCTCGAGGTAGCGCAGAAGGAGGGCTGTATCCTCGTGGTGGAGGCTGGCCATATTGGCGCAGCCCAGTATGATGTGAAGAGGTGTCCGTATATCGTGGGACATCTCGAAGATCTGCAGGAGTCTGGACGGCTGGCCGCCGTTTTTGCTTTCGCGCAGCAGATCGTCTACCGTGACGCCCAGCAGGTCCGCCAGCCTGGGAAACAGGGTGATATCCGGGTAGGACAGGTCCCGCTCCCATTTTGAAACAGCTTTATCCGTGACGCACAGCCGGTCGGCCAGCTGGGCCTGGGTCATTCCGTTCTGTGTGCGGAGGGAACGGATGTAGGATCCAAAAGTTGTGCTCATTCTTTCACCTCCCGTATGTGTGGTTGTTATTTTCGCAGACATCTTCAGAACGTCATCAAGAAACTATTGATTTCGGACCTGCTCTGTTTAATTGATGAAATGGTGAAAAGGTTAATCCACTCCTCCAGGAGATAATTTGCAGGAGAGTAAAAAGGATGGGATCGGGTCCTCTCCGGAAAACGGCTGTTCCGGGGCTTCGGAGCCTTGACAACAGGCAGATAACCGGTTGGTACTTCAGAACAGTACCGCCCGCAGGTTCTCGGGCATGGAATTGAACATCATTTGTACTACGATTTCTGCTGAGGTGATGTTGTCGGTTAAGACCCATTCCTGTGTCATGCCGACGGAGCCCATACAATAAAATCGTATACTATAAGCAAGCTGAGTGTCGAGAATATCGGTGCCCAGCTTTTCTTTTGCGAGGTCAGAATAGCGCTTCGTAAAGTATTCCACCATATAGTGCCAGAGGGCATTCTGAGAGGAGTCCTCGTAAGCACGCTTGTAAAACAGGATCTCCTGTTTCATCTTGTTCATCCCTGCAGCGGCAGAGGGGACAGAGGTGATATCTGTACCATAGGCATCCGTGCAGAACATCCAGGCCACCAGGTCATACTTGTCTTTGAAATGGTAATAAAAGGTCGGCCTTTCGATATCTGCCGCCCTGCAGATTTCTGTCACACGGATCTTGTCGAGGGGTTTGTGCTTCATGATCTCCCTCATCTTATCCGCAATCCAAATCTTGGTGATCTCAGCCATATACACTCCTTTTACAAAAATACAATAATGTAAGATTATCTTTCATAATTATAGTTATGTATGTGGATTCTTTAAAGGGCTTTGTGTAAACTCGGGCCATAAACAGGAACAGTAAGAAGGAGGAGAAACGATGCATTTTACCGGAACCGTATATAGAAACCCCTACTGGCCGACCTGGCCGCTTTTAGAAATCACTCAGGGCTGCACCCATAATAAGTGCAAGTTCTGCACGATGTACAAAGAAATTCCCTTCCGGATGTCTCCGATGGAATGGATCGAGGAGGACCTGCAGGAACTTGCAAAGATGGATCCGGACGCACGCACAATCCAGCTGCTTTCCGCCAATCCGCTTGTCCTTAGTTATGACAAGCTGGCGCCGATTTTTGAAATGATCCATAAGTATCTTCCTAAGATGGAGTACATTTATCTGGCGGGCAGAGTCACTGATCTGAAAAATAAGACTGTAGAGGAACTGCGAAAGCTGAAAGAACTGGGCATGCGGGAGATATCCCTCGGTGTGGAAAGCGGCGATGACTGGACCCTGGATCGGATACATAAGGGATACCACGCGGAAGACATCCTGGAACAGTGCCATAAACTTGAGGAGGCAGGGATCGATTACTGGATGACATTTCTGAATGGTGTTGCCGACAAGTCGCACAGTCGCGAGCATGCTGTAAACTCCGCGAAGATTTTCAGTCAGTGTGGGCCCATGCTGGTGGGAACCGGCGGTCTTACGCTGTTTCCGGGAACCCCGCTTTTAGAAGAAGCACAGCGCGGGGAATTCGATCCGCTTTCCGAAAAGGAAATGCTGGAGGAACTGAAGCTCTTTGTCGAGAATCTGACCTGCGACTGTTCCTTCATCACACACCACACGATCTCAGGCGTCAATCTCTCCGGCCCTGATTTCCTTTCCCGGAAAGATAAGATCGTTGCAGCACTAGATCATCAGATCAGCCACGGCGATTTGGACTGGATGGCGGCACTGCGCCGGAACAAAAGAACTCTGTAAGAAGGAGGCGTATCTGCATGCATTTTTCAGGAGGAATCAACCGGCCGCATTCTGATGTCCAAAGGGTTCCGGTATTAGGGGGCAGTCCCCTTAATGGATTATATAACATTTTGAGTTGAAATTGCTGCTGTGAGAAGGTAAAATAGGTATATAGATTTTATACAATTAACGATTGTACAATTAAAAAGAATTGGAGGAAGTTTGGTATGAAGATCGCTATTTTGAACGGAAGCCCGAAAGTCGGCAACACAGCAGCTATGGTAAACGCGTTTGCGGAAGGCGCGAAAGAGGCCGGGCATGAGGTCGAGATCCTGCATGTCGGAAAGATGAAGATTAACGGATGTCTTGCGTGCGAATACTGCCATACAAAGGGCGAGGGTAAGTGCGTGCAAAAAGATGACATGGAGAAAGTCATGCCGGCATATAAAGAAGCCGATATGGTCGTCTTTGCATCTCCCATTTACTATTTTGACGTGTCGGCACAGCTGAGCGCGGCTATTCAGAGAGTTTATGCGATCGGCAAGCCTGCTAAGGCATCCAAGGCAGCCCTTCTGCTCAGCAGCGCTTCTCCGAATCCCTATGATGGGGCAATCACTACATACAAATCGATTCTGGCTTACACCGGAATCGAAGACGCCGGAATCATTACAGCTGCCGGAGAAGAAAACGGTTCTGAGGCGAAGATGGCGGAGATCCGCGCTTTTGCTAAAGCGCTTTGATGTTGTTACGTCAAATAAGAAAGGAGACCTGCTATATGATTTATGATTTCACGATCACGACCGGAAAAGGAGAAACATTAAGTCTTGCGGATTACAAAGGCAAGGTGATCATGATCGTCAATACAGCGACGGGCTGCGGATTCACTCCCCAGTACGCGCCTATTGAGCAGCTGTATAAGGATTATCACGATCAGGGGCTTGAGATCCTCGATATTCCCTGCAACCAGTTCGGCGGACAGGCGCCGGGGACAGACGATGAGATCCATGAGTTCTGCACCGTGCACTTCAATACGACCTTCCCGCAGATGAAGAAGGCAGATGTAAACGGCGAAAACGAGCTGCCTCTGTACACATGGCTGAAGGAACAGAAGGGATTTGAGGGCTTTAGCGAACACCCTTACAAGGCGCTTTTAGAGAAAATGTTCTCTGATGCTGATCCGGACTGGGATAAGAAGCCGGATATCAAGTGGAACTTCACGAAGTTCATTATTGACCGCAACGGCAATGTCGTTGCACGCTTTGAACCCACCGCGGACATGGCGGATGTGGAAGCCTGTGTGAAAGCGCTGTTATAACCGAGTATAAGCACAAAACCTCTGAAGGCAGTTGTCTTCAGAGGTTTTTTCTTATGCGGTAATCGCTGTGTATCCTATTGACAAATGCACTAAAATATGTTAAGTTTCACACGTCAAACCGTTGAAGCGGAGATAAAGGCAAAAAACGCCTTCACAGAGAGTTCGGGGTGCTGAGATCCGGGCAGGAAACGAGTTGTCAAATGGACCGCTGAGGGCGCAGTCAAAGGTGTGAGCCGAGTATTCTGCGACGTGAGGGCATACGTCAGTTGCCGGGGATATGTCTGTATCCCGTCAAGAGCACGGATCTTTTTTCCGTGAATCAAGGTGGCACCGCGGATAAGCGAACTTATTCGTCCTTGACAGAACAGTAATTCTGTCGAGGACTTTTTTTTGCGCGTTAGCAATGAGCCATGCGCATACAGTCTGGCATAGGGACAGCGTGAGCTTGCTCACAGCTGGACGTATGACAGACTGGATGCATAAGGCGAATGCCGCGACAGTGAGCGCCCGAAGGGCGCGAAGCTGTCGGCATGGCTCATTGCGAGAAATGGATGCGTGCCAAGGTCCCTTCGACAGGGAAAGGAGTCTGCATGAACATAAGACCAAGCCTGGAGGAGGTCAAAACCCTGGCGGCAGCCGGAGAGTACAAGGTCCTGCCGGTGAGCTGTGAGCTGCTCTCTGACCTATGTACCCCTATTCAGGTCCTCAGAAAGCTGAAAAATGTGTCCAGTCACTGCTATATTTTGGAATCGGTGGAGGACCTGGAGAAGTGGGGGCGATATACCTTCCTTGGTTTTGACCCCAAGCTGGAAGTCACATGCCAGAACGGGGAGATGAAGGTGGGGAACCTGACATTTCAGACCGACGACCCTGCTGTCTATTTGCGGCAGATTCTGAACGATTACAAAAGTCCCCGGCTGGAAGGACTGCCGCCCTTTACCGGAGGACTGGTAGGATACTTTTCTTACGATTACCTGACTTACAAAGAGCCTGCTGCCAGACGAAAGACCGAGGACACGGAGCAGTTTAAGGACGTTGATCTGATGCTCTTCGACAAAGTGATCGCCTTTGACAACTTCCGGCAGAAGATCATTCTGATAGTTAACGTGGACCTGCGTTACCCGGAAACCGGCTACAACAAAGCGGTCCGGGAATTGAAGAGTCTTGAGGACCTGCTCAGGTACGGCGCGGAGAAGAGTGAGCCCGGCGGGAGGCTGCTGGGGGAGGTGACACCCCTCTTCGATCAGGCTGCATACTGCTCCATGGTGGAGAAAGCCAAGGCCTATATCCGGGAGGGTGACATTTTTCAAATCGTCCTGTCCAATCGGCTCTCGGCGCCTTTCGAAGGAAGTCTGCTCAACACCTATCGTATCCTGCGGACCCTGAACCCTTCCCCCTATATGTTCTACTTTTCCGGAACCGACGTGGAGGTGGCGGGCGCTTCTCCAGAGACGCTGGTAAAACTGGAGGACGGCATCCTTCATACTTTCCCTCTGGCGGGCACACGACCCAGAGGGAAGACCGAGGCGGAGGACAGGGCACTGGAGGCCGACCTTCTCTCTGACGAGAAGGAGCTGGCGGAGCACAACATGCTGGTTGATCTGGGCCGCAACGATTTGGGGAAGATCAGCAGATTCGGCTCGGTACAGGTGGAGAAGTTCCACTCCATCGAGCGGTATTCCCATGTGATGCACATCGGCTCCACCGTTCGGGGAGAGATCCGGGCAGATTGCGACGCTTTGGACGCCGTGGAGGCGGTGCTCCCTGCCGGAACGCTGTCCGGAGCACCCAAGATCCGGGCCTGCCAGCTCATCGGAGAGCTGGAGAACAACAAGAGAGGCATCTACGGCGGGGCGATCGGCTATTTGGACTTCACCGGGAACATGGATACCTGCATCGCCATCCGCATTGCCTATAAGAAGAACGGGAAGGTGTTCATCCGATCCGGGGCAGGAATTGTTGCCGACTCGGTACCGGAGCGGGAGTACGCCGAGTGCATCAACAAAGCCAGAGCAGTGGTGAACGCTCTGGAGCAAGCCGGGGAGGTGGAGACATGATCCTGCTCATAGACAACTACGACAGCTTTTCCTATAACCTGGTCCAGATGGTGGGAGAGATGGATCCTGATATAAAGGTCATCCGCAACGATGAGATGACGCTGGACGAAATCAGAGCATTGAATCCGGAACGGGTGATCCTTTCTCCCGGTCCCGGACGGCCTGAGGACGCCGGGATCACTCTGGAAGCAGCAAAGGAACTCGGGAAGATCTGCCCGGTTCTGGGGGTCTGCCTGGGCCATCAGGCTATCTGTGCGGCTTTCGGGGCAAAAGTGACATATGCGAAAGAGCTGATGCACGGCAAGCAGTCCATGGTTGTTCTGGATACGGAATGCCCCTTGTTCAGGGACTGCCCTGAGAAGACGAAGGCAGCCCGATATCATTCCCTGGCGGCGGACCCGGACACAATTCCCGATGTGCTCAATATAATTGCCCGGACAGAGGATGGAGAGGTCATGGCAGTGGAACATCGGGATCTGCCCGTATATGGAGTCCAGTTTCACCCGGAATCTATCCTGACCCCTGACGGACGGAATATGCTGAAAAATTTTCTCAACATGAAAGGGGGAAGTCCCGCATGATCAAGCAGATTTCTATTTACACGGAAAACAAAAAGGGTGCCCTGAGGACTCTGGTGGGTACCCTCGCGCAGGCCGGCGTTGACTTGCGGGCTTTCGTCACCAATGAGAACGGGGAGTTCGGTACCGTGAGGATTCTCACCGACAATGACAGTCTGGCCTGCAGCACCCTGGCAGAGGCGGGGTATCTGACGAAACTGACATCTGTGCTGGCCGTGGAGGTCAGCGACAGTGTGGGCAGCCTGGCCGGGCTGTTGGATGTGGTGGAAGCGGCAAACCTGAATATCAACTTCCTCTATGCTGCCTGGGATCGGGCAACCGGTCAGCCGATGATCGTTCTCCACACCGATGATCTGGCCGAACTGGAAAGCCTTCTGCTGTCCAAAGGTTACCGGTCGTTGGGCAGATCCGGAAAATAGAGTAGATTGACAATGAAAATCGGGAAAGGAAACGCAATGCTGATGATGACAATAAACGGCATAAGAAAAATAAATAGTTCGTTTGATCTCCAGAGGACAATTATGCCGACTGCCAGGGACGCGGCAGGGCTTATTGATGAATGCCTTCTTATGACCGGATCAAGCAGATGCCTGGCGTAGGGAGTCATCCCGCAAATCGTGTGACAGCCAGACATACTGCTGTGATTAATGCTAAGAAAGCCGCTTGTCCGAAGAGACAGGCGGCTTTTTGTATTTGCTTTTCCTTTGTGTTTCCATGATCAGAAAGGATCCGAAACCACCTAAGAAGAAGACCGAGTTTGATGTTGAACTGACAGGTTTTGGTTCGCAAAAGGTAAAGGTCATCAAGGCTATCCGTGAGATTACGGGGCTTGGGCTGAGAGAGGCGAAGGAATTTGTCGAAACTGCTCCGAAGATAATCAAAGATGGCGTTTCTATCGAAGAAGCAGAAGCTCTGAAAGCAAAGTTCGAAGAGCTTGGCGCTGCGATCACGCTGAAGTGATCCAAAATTTGTACCGCCGGTCAGGAAAATCTGGCCGGCGGTATTTTTATGCAATATTAACTCTTTTTCTCTGCTTCAATCTTTTCCTGCAGCAGCTTGTTATATACATCCATATCTACAGGCAGTGCGACTTTCCGGCCCTGCCATGCGGACAGGTATGCCGCATTCACAAGAGAGAGTGTCTTTGAGCCATCCTCCCCGGGCGCTATGAGCGCAGCACCTGTCAAAACAGCGTCAGCGAAGTTCTGCAGCATGATCTGATAGGCGCTGTCAAAGCCCTCAAACTCGTATGTTTCCGTAGTCTCGCTCAGTTCCTGGGTGGAAGTGACCTGAGCCTCCCGCGCGTACTCCTCAATGTCCGTGTAGAACCTGGTTACGGAGACTGTCGAGGCGTCCATGAGGATCCGCCCCTTAGTTCCGATGATGTCAAGACGCTCTGTCGGAACGCCTTCCCCCGTTGACATGATAAAGGTTCCGGTCATGCGTCCGGGGTAATCCATCACCAGCGTTGCTTCATCGTCCACGTCAAAGTCATTGTATTTGCCAAAGGGAATGTCCGCGTAGAGAGTCTCAGGGAGGCCAAAGAGATCCTGCCAGAAATCCATAAGATGATAGCCCTGGTTGATCAGCATACCGCCGCCTTCTCCGGTCCAACTGCTGCGCCAGTTGCTGGAGCGGTGATAGAAATGGGTGCGGAAGGATTCCGAGTTCTCAAGGCATGCGCGGCGCACTTTACCGATCACCCCGTCGTCCAGCAATTCTTTGACTTTGACGTGCTGCGGATAGGTGCGCTGGTGGCACATCATGCCGTATATCTTGCCGGAACTGGCTGCTGCCTGGCTGATCGCTTCCGCGTCACCTGCAGTAACGCCTGCCGGCTTGTCGCAAAGGACATGTTTGCCCGCGTTCAATGCGCGGATCGCCATCGCCGGATGCTGCTTGTGCGGCGTCACGATGATCGCAGCGTCAAAGAGGTCTTCCTCTTCATACAGCGCGTCTTCGCCGCGGCAGATCTTCACTGATTCTGGCAGGTTGGCGCGCGCCCAGGCTGCGTTCGCGTCGCTTCTGCAGCATACAGCGGCAAGACTGAGCCCGTCGATCTCCCCGCCGCCTATCATTGCAGCATATTTTTTCCCCATCGTGCCGATTCCGATGACGGCGCAGCGGACCGGTTCCTTTACACTGCCTCCATTAAATAACATAGTTCCCTCCTATATACTCTAAATACCGTTTATAAACTAATTATACGAGAACCGCATACGGGATGTAAATGCACACAATATCGACTAAGAGAGGAAGCGATCCCCACATATTGCCTCGAGATTGAGTACCACCGGTTCTTGACCGGGAGTGCATTTGCAAGTATTATACATTGTATATACGCGATTCAAACGACAATGATCGATCATAAATACAGGAGGAGATGAAGACATGGAAGCACAGCTTGTTAAGTGGGGAAACGGACAGGGAATACGCATTCCCAAACTGATCTTGAAGGAACTTGACATAAAAGTGAATGACACCCTCAGCATGGAGGTTCGGGGGGAACAGATAATTATTGAAAAAGTAAAATTCAAACATCGGTCTCTGGAAGAACGTGCTCGCGCTTACGGTGGGAAATTGGGTCCGTACACCGAATTTGACTGGGGAGAACCGAAAGGACGGGAGGTATGGTGATGGAGTGTGCACAGCAGGGAGATATACTATGGCTGGAAAGAGAAGAACAGTATGTCCTGGTGCTCAGCAGAGAGTTCTTCAACCAGTCAGGAATGTCGGTCGTGTGCCCGCTTGGGGACAATGCGGGACCGGATGCTTTACATATCAGGGTTTCATCTGATGTATATAATGGGACAGCTCTGCTTGAACACTTGAGAAGCCTGGATCTGCAGGTAAGGCATTACCGGAAAATTTCCGGTATTTCATATGAACAGATCCAGGATATTTCGGATGCTGTGCAGGGAATTTTTGATTACTATCCTTATTCGGTCTAAACCCGGTCCTTCCGGCCTCAGCCGGATCGGTATATCATTGTATAAACAGGAGAGAAGATAGAGTAATTATGACGAACCAATGCAAAATTAGTGCCGTGATCCTATGCGGAGGAAAAAGCCGCCGAATGGGAACAGATAAAGCGATGCTTACAGCTGAAGGTACACCGAATGCGGTGCGCCTTCTTCGTGCACTGTCAGGAGAAGAATCGCAGTGCACGGATGTCTGGCTTTCAATCGGAACGGGAGAGAGCTATCCCGAGATCCATGCACAGAAAGTCTCAGACAGGTTTCCGGGATGCGGCCCCATGGGCGGCCTGGAGGCCGCGCTGACAGTCTGCAGGGAAGAGTATCTGTTTGTAACACCGGTGGATACTCCCTTCGCCGATGCGCAGATGGCGCGCGAGCTCATGGCCTATATGACGGAGGCCTCGCAGCAGCGGGACGCAGTGCTTGTCATTGATGGGAACGGCAGACTCCAGACGCTTTTGGGAATTTATCACAAGCGGGTCCTGCCCGAACTTACACAGAGGCTTGCAGACGGCCGGAAAGAGAAGCTGCGGATACGCGATTTTCTGAATGATCTGGACGTGGTCTATGTGAATGCGCAGGCGCTCACAGATGGTGTCAGAAAGAGCACGAGCTGCAATACTCCGGAGGAGTGGCAGAAACTTATGGAACAGGAATCGATATCTTGATTATTACGTAAAAAGACCGGGAACAGTTGATCTGCTCCCGGTCTTTAATATTCATTTGACAGAAATCGTCTTAAGGTACCTCACAGCGCGTTTGCTGTTCTGATCGCCGAACACGACAAGCTGGGCACCCTGTCCGCCGTCGATGCCTTCAAGCTGCCTGCCGCCGTCCGTCAGCGCTACGTATACTTTGCCGGCCTCAAGGAGCTCTGCTCCGGTCAGCTCCGCTGAATAGTTGTCCTCCGATGCGGCGGTGATCACGGAACTCTCTGTGACTTCGATGCCGTTTGCCGCAAGCAGAGCCTGCAGCTCGGAGCCTGTGTATTCGTGATACGTTACTTCGCCTTTTCCATTGACAAGATCGCCCTCAAAGGATTGTCCTGCGACATCTTCCCAGGCAACCGTGATCTCTTTGCCGCTGCCGGAAAGGATTAGGCCGGACACATTTTTGTCCCCTTTCCGATTGACAAAGACGAGCACTGCTGTGACAACGACCAGGATGGCAATGATTCCTGCGATCAATTTCTTCTGCATTTTTCGATTTCCCCCTTAATTAAAAGATTATTAGTTTCTCGGCGCATGGTTTGCCGCTGAAATACTCTGTTCTTCGAAGCCGGAGGCACTGGAGTCTGACAAAACAGGGCGAAGCCTTTTGGCCAAAACGCCGGCAAAACTGCCGCACACCGCGCCGCTTGTGAGTGCCACAACGACATATAATGCGAGCGGGACACCGGGCAAATGGAACACAATGAGGTTCGCGGTCAGACTGGCGGCCGCCGCACCGAGCATATTGGCGAGTGTCAGAGTGAGATTTGTGCCAAGGCTGGTTTTCCGCGACAGCAAAAAGATCAGGTCGATCACTATGCCGGGAACGATGTAGCCTATGGGCGACAGGATTCCCATGCTGCCGACCATGCCGAGCGACAGAGCGATCATGCTCTGTATAATGCTCATCAGTGTGGCACACCCGAAGATGGGAACAAGCTCAGCAGCTACGACGATAAACATCAGTGAAAAGCTCGTGCCTATTCCTCCCGGGATCCTCATAAAATCGGTCAAAATATTGGCCGCGGGAGCGATCAGTCTCTTGGAGAACAGACCAAGGTCACAGCAAATTGTGAGAAAAAGAAGATTTCTGAGACTTATTCGGTTCATAATCTTTTTCCTCCTTTCTGTCACCGAAAATGGTATTTCTGATTTCGTCGTATACGGCGTCACGATTCTCCCCGGTCAGCATGTACAGACGAACCTGCGGGTGGTGTTTGATGCGCTCGAGGTAGTCAATGGGATCATCGGTGTATCTCACAGAAGCCAGAACGGGAATATCTCCGTCTAGGGCGTCGAAGATTGCCTGAAGAAACAATCGCGCGTCCTTTTCCATATGTCCGAGCTCATCCATGATGATAAGGCCGCCGGGGCGGGCTGAACGGATCAGAGCAGTGCCGTAGGTTTCGAAGGTTGCTGTACAGACATCTCTCACACGGCCGCAGGTGCTGCCCAGATAGCGGGCATCCGGAGAGCCCTCATCATTTTGACTTAGACCGGCGGGAAACATATAGATCCGGTTAAAACCGTCCGCACAAGCAAATCTCTTTGTCTGAAATCCATATACCGGAATCGGCGGCTCAGCTGCCGGTGCCTTTGTCTCCTGCATAATCCGCTCGATGAGCGTAGTCTTGCCGGTCTTTTTGGGAGCGCACAGGACAATATGCGGTTTTGGAGTGTTGGTTCCGCGCTTCATTTCAATAAATCATCCGCACACATATTTTTGGGTAACAAAAAAGACACAGCACGAAAAACGCTCATGCAGTGTCATTTTTCATGCTCTTTTTTTCAAGAATGGAAGGTTGACCGATTTCTCTGCCAGCCCCGGAAGCCGATAGGCTTCGGCGCAGCACCATGCGGGTTAAGCGAAGGCCGTTTAGGTGCTTTTGCTCAAAGAACAAATATTCAATTGTGCGGCTTAATACCTGTATCAATTATATTATACTACGGGTTGAATGACAAAGCTTTTTCTCCTTGTTATAGTGGGCACAGAAAGAAACAGGACCACAGGTCCGGAAAGGAGGAAACGGCAATGAATTTCGCTGAAGCAGCAAAGCTGGCTGCAAAATTTACAAGAACTGAAAATGGTGCTGTGGCACTGAACACCACAGGCGATGCGAGACTGGATTTCTTCGGAACAGCAGGTTCCCTTCGCGGCGCGGATAAGGAGCGGATCACCCGCCTTTTCTCCGAGGCCTACAAGGAAGATCCGCTTTTCGCGACAAAGATCGCATTCTATGCAAGAGATGTCAGAGGCGGACTGGGTGAAAGACAGACCTTCCGTACGATCCTGCAGTTTATGGCAAAATATCATCCGGAGGCACTTCGCCTGAATATGGATCTGGTCGGTGTATACGGCCGTTACGACGACCTGTACTGCCTGATCGGCACTCCTTTGGAGG
>ODAI010788146.1_pt1 | contig 29906 bp, 28 predicted proteins | sample 1539321 | NCBI WGS metagenome assembly ODAI01 (sample SAMN02144231, study PRJEB22623) | gut metagenome | biome: sheep rumen | host: Ovis aries | place: New Zealand
ATGAGCAGAGTAAATTTTGGAGCAAAACCGCTTATGTATCCACAGCCGGTACTTATCATCGGAACTTATGATGAAAACGGAGTACCCAATGCAATGAATGCAGCATGGGGGATCACAACGGATTTTAAGGAGATCACTATCAGTCTGTCCGAGCACAAGACTACAGATAACCTTAAGACGAGGAAGGCATTTACCGTCAGCATGGCTACGGAAGATCAGGTCGTTCCCTGCGATTATGTGGGAATCGAGTCCGGAAGAAAGGTGCCGGATAAGTTTGAGAAGGCAGGATTCCATGCTACAAAGAGCGAATTCGTTGATGCACCTCTGATCGATGAGCTGCCGCTTGCGATGGAGTGCAGGGTAAAGAGCTTCGAGGACGGAATCCTGATCGGAGAGATCGTCAATATATCCGCTGACGAGAGCGTGGTTACTGACGGCGTGGTGGATATTAAGAAGTTAAAGCCCATCAGTTTCGATCCGTTTGGGAATGCGTACTTCGGCGTTGGTGAGAAAGTCGGTAATGCTTTTAAGGATGGAGCGGCGCTTAAATAAACATCCGTAGTAAAAACTATGGATATCCCTCCGCCAGCGTAGCAGGTAAAACGTCAGGGGGGACGTTTTAGGGTTCTGCCCCGGTGAGAGGCTTCATTTTCTTAGTATAGAAAATCAGTAGTAAACATAACAATGGGGGTAATAGGATGTCAAATATAAAGGCTTTGTTAGATGAACTCAAAACACGGGAGAAAGATATATTCCCGAATGATTTTGCCAAATCAGGATTAACGGCTAAAGACATAACCGAGATCGGTAAAGAACTTAAGATCAAGTTCCCTGTTTCATTTAAGACTTTTCTGCGGACATACCAGATACCATCAGCAAAGGTGTATATCACTTTGTGCGGTGAATATGCTGATGCATTTGGTGTTACATTCTCAAGAAGTGAGAATAAATACATTGATACTGAGGAAGACGAGGTTCTCGTAGAAGTTGATTGGGCAGGCTACGATGTCTCGAGTGTTGACTCCTTTATAAAGAGTTATCACGACATTAATGACGGCACTTCGGCCTGGGCAAAAGCAGGTTACTTCTATTTGGGTGAATTCAGAGGATATCAGATCTTCCTGGATGGCAAGGAAGATGTTGTTTATTTGATCTATCACGAGGACCTTTTTGAGAGCGAAGATTATGAAGACCCCAAGGCTGCGCGAGAATGCATGGAAGAGAACGGATATGATTTCTGTGACAACTTTGAGCAGTTTCTGAAGGTTATTTGTACCGGCAAGACTTATGACGAGAGTGAACATATCCTCTATGGTGATGAGCCGGTTGAAGAACAGCCAAAGGATACTGCTTCAGATCTGACTTCATGCATTTTAAAGGTTGGCGAGGCAAGTGACACTCCCATCAAGAATCAGGATAAGATCGGCGGTTTTCCTACTTATCTTCCCGAAAAGATACCGAAAGCATCTGATTATGGCGGACACTTTTTTATGGAAATATATAACCACGGGTTTGCTGATCCGGAGATCATCTGTTGGCAATTCTATTCCCAGAAATTTGCTTGCTATATCTCAGATGTGATCGAGATCCGCAAAGGTGCCAAATTGTATGATGAATCGAGCAAGCTGATCAAAAAGCGCAGATGGCTTCACGAATTTCCTCTTATCCTGGAACCTGCCGATCCGAAAAAACTCGACGGAACAGTATCAGCAATTGGCGGAAAGATTCCGAAGCTTGCCAAGAATGCTTTTAAAAGGAAAAAGATAATATATCTGGGATGCATTACGGAAAAGATCACGCCGACAAAAGAATTGTATATTTCCGGGTATAACGAGGACGGAGTGCTTGCATTCGGTTTTGATGCTAAAGGCGCACTCTATGCGGAAACCTATGAGTGATCAGGAGGATTGTTATGGGACAGGATGAAGAAATTAAGACCATGATCGAATGGGGAACTGAATTGAACCAGCCGGAGTTCGTAGAATTTATCGAGTTCATAAGAGACCGGTATGAAGATAAGAAGACGATAGTGGTTGATACGGAAGGAACGAAGTTCGAAGGAGAGATCGAACGCATATTTATCTTCTTTAGAAAGCCATTTCCGGATTTTGACCTGTCATTTTTCTTCCATCTGACGGACGAGGAAAAGAAAGCGAAGACAAAGCGCTACGATTTCAGCTGGGATTATACATACATGCATATGTTCAAAAAAATCGGTGAGAACAAATTCCACATCACTGCGGAAGAAAGCCCGGAAGCAACAATATGGCTTAAGTAGACAAATAAATCCAGAGTATATCGGACTAAGAAGAATTGATATTTGACTGCAAAGTTTAAGAACTCACCTTCATCGTGTGAGCTCTAAGCATTTACCATAGCCGGTAAAACGGCTTTATCATCAATGTAATAATCACATGTGATCTTCCGGGAATTGTTGCCGTACATTTCAATGATCTCCGGGAGATTATCATTTATGGCATCAAACTCAAGTTGATGCTCCCGGCACCAAGAGATTGCGTTCTCCAGGGCTTCCCCGGCACGGCAGGTCCAGAGAATGAGCTTATTTCCGGATCTTTTCTGATCAATAAGGTATTCGATCAGCGGTCTGTTGGGTTCGCCGAGCTCTGGCCAGTTGCTGAAGCAGAGAGTTCCGTCAAAGTCTACGGCTATGATCTGATATTCGATTGTGCTCATGACGGGCCTCCTTTCTTCGGGTTATGTATCCAGCCCTGCTTTATGTGCCTGCGTGTGCTGCAGTTTTCTTGGTATGTCGTATAGTTTTCCGTCTTTTATAAGCTTTGCTCCGGTCTGATGGTAGTTGAAGCTTATCCCGTTTTCGATGCACTGTGCGTGAACTGCCTCTACCCAGGAGGCTCCGGCGTACCGGGTCATCGTGGAAGGAATGCAGCACATTGGCTTTTCGGACTTAAAACATGCTGTTTCTATCGGGCTTTTAGTAGGGAAGGCTGACCCTGATGCGGCGCATAGATCAGTCTGCCGATACCACTTGGAATTCTTTGATATGTACTTAAAGGGGATCTTGGAAGAATCAGTGTTTCTTCAAAACAGTGATTGTGAATGTTTTTGATCAACGGGCATGCGGGCGGCGCATTGCGTGAGAAGAGGATATATGATAAGATGTACCAAAAGAGTTGCCTTTATGAAGATCTTGGAATCGGTCATATCGGCATTCATAAGATGCATAGAAAGGAAACAGCATCCTGTTTTTAGTGATCCTATCTGCTTAAGGGAGGGTATTCCCCTCCCTGCTATGACGGAATCAGATTTTCCAGCGTCTCAAACAGCACATCCGGCTGTACCGGTTTGGTAAGGTGAGCGTTCAGACCGGCCTGCAGACTCTGCTGCACGTCCTCATCGAAGGCATTGGCGGTAAGTGCTATGATCGGGATGGCAGAGGCATCCGGGCGATCCATTGCCCGGATCTTGGCGGTCGCTTCCAGACCGTCCATCTCCGGCATACGCATATCCATGAGTATCGCATCGTAATATCCCTCCGGATGGGAAGAGAACAATTCCACGGCAATCCGACCGTTTTCGGCACGTTCGGCTGTGATGTCCCGCATCTCCAGGATGGAAACCATGATTTCTGCATTGATGTCCACGTCTTCGGCCAACAGAATGCGCCGTCCTTCCAGGTCAGCTTTCTTTGTATTTTGCGTAGAAACAATTTTTTTCTTCTCCAGCGCCTTATTGAATTCTTCCAGCAGGCTGCCGGAAAACAGAGGTTTGGAGATAAAGCTGTCAACGCCCGCTGTAACCGCTTCGTCTAAGATTTCCTCCCAGTTGTAGGCGGACAGTATGATGATCGCAGATTCGTCGCCGATGATGGAACGGATTTGTCTGGTGGTTTCCACGCCGTCCATGTCGGGCATCTTCCAGTCCACAATAATGAGATTGTAGGGAGTGCGTCTCGCATGGCGGACTTTCACCATGTCGAGCGCTTCCTGACCGGATAGGGCAATGTCGGAAGCAATCCCTGCCTGCTCCAGAACGAGCTTGGCATGGTCGCAGGCGACCGGATCGTCATCGATCACAAGCACATTCATATCCTGCGGGCGAATCTCTGCCTCACGGTTTTCGTCGGTTGCTTTCTTGTCCGAATCCAGCAGGGTGACGGTCACGGTGAAGGTGGTGCCTTTGCCTTTTTCGCTGTCCACCTCGATCTTGCCGTTCATCATGTCAATAATGCGTTTCGTGATCGCCATGCCAAGACCGGAGCTGCCATATTTGTTGGTAGAGCTTGCATCCTCCTGGCTGAAAGTTTCAAATATTTTGGGCAGGTAGTCTTTGCTCATGCCGATGCCGGTGTCCCGGATGATAAAGCGGAGCGTGGTCTTTCCGTCGAAACCGGCAGTTTTTTCCGTAATGAAATCTACTTTTCCGCCGACGGGCGTAAATTTGACCGCATTCCCCAGGATATTGATAAGTACCTGGCGGAGCTTTGTGCTGTCCCCAATATAATAATCATTCAGATGTCCGTTGATGCGGCAGTCATATTCCAGTCCCTTTTCTTGGCACTGTCCGCTGAAGATGACGTTGATCTGCTCCATCAGCTTGGAGAAGGCAAATTCCTCGTTGCGCAGTACCATTCGTCCGGATTCGATCCGGGACATGTCCAAAATGTCGTTGATGAGGCTCAAAAGATGCTGGGCGGAGGTGCCGATCTTTTTCAGGTATTCCCTGGTGGAATCGGAGATATCCGGATCGTTCAGGGCGAGGCTGTCCAGACCGATGATGGCGTTCATGGGTGTGCGGATCTCGTGGCTCATGCTGGACAGGAAGACGGTTTTGGCCTTGCTTGCCTCCTCTGCTGTCTTCAGAGCATCGCTCAGCGCCAGGTTCTTGGCCATAGACTCCCGCATCTCCTCATCAATATCCGTGAACCCGACACCTACTGCGTGTATCAAATGATCTGCGCGGTCGTCAGGATGTCTGACTCCTGCCATCCGGAGCATTTCATAACGTTCGTTTTCCCCTTTCCGCACGAGATAGCGGTAGGCGATGATAGGCTCTTTTTCCAGGGCAGCACGGATATTGTCCGTACGGATAAAGTCGAGGAAGCCCGCGCGGTAATCTTCCGCAACATAGCTTTCAGCATATTCTGAGAAGACTTTATGAAAGGCAAACTGCGTTCCCTCTGTGGCGGTGACGTCATCCTTGTCCTCATTGCGGTAGCAGATGCAGTCATCCGTATCCAGATCGACATAATAGACACTCCGGTAATCGGAAGCAAGCGCCGTGATCATGTTATCCTGCTGGGTGCGCATTTTCTCCTGTTCCAGCAGCTCATCCTGCAGCGCAATGCGTTCCTCCAACTCTTGCTGCATCAGCTCCGAGGTCTCCTTTTCCAGTGCCAGGCTGGCGGTCTTTCTCATCTGTGCAACAATCAGCGCGAACACGGCGATCAGCACCATGGCAGAGAGGAGAGAGAGGATGAGGCTTCTCTGGACAATCCCGTCCGATATGGTTGAAATCTGCTCACTGATCACGCTCTCCCGGATCAGGTAGGTCAACATCCAGTCGGTCCGATGGACAGGGACATAGTACATGGTTTCCTTAACCCCGTCATAGGTAAAGGAAACTACGCCGCTTTTCCCTTCGGCAAAATTCCTGCGTACCGTCTCCAGGTCATATCCGAATTCAAAGCCGGCGTGATCCAGGGCAGCCAGCAGATTGTTTTCGCTGGCGAGCCCGCCGAGCACCATGTTCGTCAGCGAACTGCCGTCTGCGGCATAAAGGTTGCAGAATGTGGTATTGTTTGCTCCGGACTGGAGGGAGATGGATTCTAACAGGTAATTCATGTCGATCTCCATGAAACACACGGCCAGATGCTGACCTTCAAAGGGCAGTCTGTCGGTGGGAACTGCGATGATGACCTTTTTATCCTCGCCGTCTGCGTTCTTGATGGAAATCTCCGGTTCCGAAAGGGTCTGGTAGTCAAATGCATACTGCTCAATGTCCGTTCGTGTACCCCGGGAGGTATAGATCAGACCTTTCTCGTCAACGAAGGCAAATTTTTCCAAACCATAGAGCTGCTTCATCCTTGCCTGATAGGCCTGCAGCTTTTCCGTACTGCTCAGGTCATCTTTTTCCATCAGGCCGATAGCGACGTCCATGTCATTGATATAGTCATTCAGTGTGGATGCCACAACCTGTTCCCGCCTGCCGGCGAGTTCATCCAGATAGAGCAGGCTCACATTACGTACTGCGGCTTCTGTATCCCGGCTGGCGCTTTGCCCCATCCAGAAAGTACCCAGTATCAGGATCAGTGCCACGATTAGGGTTCCGATGATGGCTGTCCGCATGGTGAATTTGGTATTCTGCTTTTTCATCTTTTGCCTCCGCGTGTGTGAAAATACGAAAATACGGTTCATTATAAATAAAGAATATAATAAAAACTGCGGTTTTTCAAGTATTCTGTCTGGAATTCGGAAAACATTGCGAGGATAATTTCCCTGTGATAAAATGGAAAAGGAGGTGCGAAATATGGATTTTGTAAGGATAGAAACCGGGTGGATGTCGGTCATTCCGCCAATCTTGGCGATCGCATTGGCGCTTATCACAAAAGAGGTATACTCATCGCTGTTTATAGGGCTTTTCTCCGGGATACTGATCTATTCCTTTTCAAGCGGCGGAACGATTTTTTCGGCAGCCGCTCTGACATTTGGTATGATGAGCGCAAAGATTGCCGACAACTCGTATATGATCATCTTTCTGGCTCTTTTGTGGGCGGTAGTCATACTTGTGAGTAAATCGGGTGGAAGTTATGCTTACGGAAGATGGGCAGAAAGTAAGCTGAAGACTAAGCGCTCGGCCACCCTTGCACATCTCTGCTCGGTATCATTGTTTTCATAGATGACGGATTCAACTGCCTCACTGTCGGGACGGTTATGCGGCCAATCTTCGACAGGCTTAAAATATCCAGAGAAAAGCTTGCTTATATCATAGACGCCACAGCGGCTCCGGTCTGTATCATCGCACCTGTTTCAAGCTGGGCTGTGGCGGTTGCCAGTGAGGTGAGCGAGACGGGAGGTTTTCACATTTTCCTCTCGACGATTCCCTATAACCTGTATGCGATCCTTACGATTGTCATGGTGATCTTCCTGAGTATTACGGGCAAGGATTTCGGACCGATGAAGCAGGCTGAGACGAAAGCTTTGGAAAGTACCAGGTCTGATGCGGATATGGAGTTTCAGGAGAGCAAGGGAAAGGTGATAGACCTTGTGCTGCCAATCCTTGTTCTGATCATCTGCGCTATACTGGGGATGGCTTATGTGGGAGGTTTCTTTGAAGGCGTCAGCTTTTCGGAAGCTATCGGATATAATCCCACCGCGGGACTTTCTCTTGGCGCTTTTACAGGCCTGATAACGGCAATGCTCTTATATTTACCACGGAAACTGATGACACCTAAAGCGTTTGTGGGTAATATCGTAGAGGGCATCAGTAACATTGTTCCCCCGATGATGATCCTTATTTTGTCATGGAGTCTGGGCGGAGTGTGCAGACAACTGATCGGAACAGGCGTATTTATCTCCGGGTTTGTGAGCAGCGTAAATCTGCCTCTCGGATTCCTGCCGTTTCTTCTGTTTGTGATCGCGGCACTTATGAGTTTTTCCATGGGGAGTTCTTGGGGAACCTTCGGAATGCTGATCCCTATCGTCACGATGATCTGTAGTGTAGAGAATGCGGGAAGCTATCTGATACCGGCGCTTGGAGCAACCTTGGCCGGATCCGTATATGGAGACCACTGTTCGCCGATATCGGACACAACGATCCTGGCGTCCACCGGAGCTGAATGTGAACACATCAGACATGTGGAAACGCAGCTCCCCTATGCAACCCTCGTGGCTGTAGTGTGTGCGGTGGGATATCTGATAGCAGGCTTTACACTCACACCATGGATTGCGATTGCGGCAGGGATTATCCTGTTGATCAGTGCGGTTATGGTGTTACGATAATAAATAGATTGCAGAGAAACAAAAAGCGAGGTTTATGGTAGAGTGAAACAAAGAAATTTAATTGATAAGACGATACATTTTCTTGTCCATAATAGTTTCCTGTTTACGGTTGCCGTCATGGGGCTGGTACCGCAACATTGCTGGCTGTGATATTTGAAGATGTGGTATAAGAGGGAGGTATAGTAATGCAGAAAAGTAAATTTTTTCCTGAGATTAACGGTAACTTTGGTTTTGGGTGCATGAGACTGCCGATGAATGGCGGACGGGTTGACTATGAGGTGTTTACCAAGATGGCGGATGCCTTTACAGATGCCGGATTTAATTATTTTGATACCGCACATGGATACATAGGAGGGCAGTCAGAAACGGCCATAAGAGACTGTGTGGCGAAAAGATATGACCGGTCCCGGTTCCTTCTCACCAATAAGCTGACAGATCCTTATTTCAGATCCCAGGAAGATATCAGACCGTTTTTTGAAAACCAGTTGTCGTGGTGCGGCGTGGACTATTTTGACTTTTATCTTATGCATGCGCAGGATCGCAACAATTACCAGAAGTTTAAGAGATGTCAGGCGTATGAAACCGCATATCGTTTTAAGGAGGAAGGTCTGATCAAACACTTTGGGATTTCCTTTCATGATAAGGCGGAGGTGTTGGATAGGATTCTTTCTGAGCATCCGGAGATTGAAGTAGTGCAGATCCAGTTCAACTATCTGGATTACGAAGATGCCTCCGTGGAGGCACGTAAGGTATATGAAGTCTGCGAGAAACATAATAAGCCTGTGCTTGTCATGGAACCGGTAAAGGGTGGAAGCCTTGTAAATCTTCCTAAGGAGGCGGATCAGATCCTGCGCAATCTGAACGGTGGAAGCAATGCCAGCTATGCGGTGCGGTTTGCAGCCAGTTTTCCCAATATTGCGGTGGTTCTTTCCGGAATGAGCGATATGGCGCAGATGCAGGACAATATCAGCGCGATGCAGGATTTCCGGCCGCTGTCTGAAGCGGAGCTGGATGCGGTGAAAAAAGTCTGCGAAATCTTTCAAGGACTGAATCTGATTCCCTGCACATCCTGCAGGTATTGTATTGAGGAGAGCGAGTGCCCTAAGGGAATCCGGATTCCGGATCTGTTTGCCGCGCTGAATGCCCACGAGGCATTCCACAACTGGAATACCGGCTATTACTATGACAATGTGATCACCGGCGGGGCGCATGGAAAAGCGTCTGATTGTATCAAGTGCGGTAAATGCGAAAGAGTATGTCCGCAGCATCTTAAGATTCGAGAACTGCTTCCTAAGGTTGCGAAAGCTTTTGAATAAATATCTGAGACGGGGGAGTGAGTATAGAAATGCCGGAAAGTCAGGAAAAAAAGGTAGAATATCTGGAACTGATCTATGATCTTATCTTTGTATATCTCATAGGTCGGAATAATTCCATACTCCATTATGTGGAGGACGGATTTGTCACGGGAGAAGTGTTTCTGGCTTACGTGCTGTGTTCGCTTGCGGTGATACAGATCTGGAATTTCAGTACTTTTTATATCAATCTGTATGGCAGAAATGGAGTGAGGGATCATATCTTCCTTTTCACCAATATGTATCTGTTGTACCATATGGCAGACGGGATCAGTACCGGGTGGAGAGGATCTTTCTATCAATTCTGTGTCGCATGGGCATTGATACTTGCCAATATAGGTGTACAGCATTTGATTGAAATGAGAAATCACCAGGCGGAACCGTGGGTGCTCGAAATGCTGAAACGGAAATCCGCGATCCTTTTGGGGGAGACGGTTCTTGTATTGATCCATATGCTGGTGTATCGTCAGACCGGTGTGTCAATAGCCTATGTTCCTATTCTGTTTGGTATTGTCGCTACGGCATTGTCAGGGAAGGTAAATATGCTTGTGCCGGTAGATTTCATGCATCTGAGCGAAAGAGCCATGCTCTATGTTGTGTTTACATTTGGCGAGATGATCATTTCTATAACCGGATATTTTGAAGACAGTATCACGCCTACCATGCTGTACTTCTCCGCGATGGCATTCCTGATCGTGGCAGGGCTTTTCCTGAGCTATGAAATATTGTATAATAAAATTGTGGATCGTGAGCGGACAACAAATGGCACCGCATATATGATGATCCATGTATTTCTGATTCTGGCACTCAATAATATTTCTGTTGCGCTGGAATTCATGCGCGAAGCGGAAGTGGCGCTTCTGCCAAAGACGATGTTTATAACAGGTTCGTTTGTACTTTATTTTATCTGCCTGTTCATGATCGGGATCTTCTCGAAAAAGTGCTGTGGCTTTGATTCGAGGTTTTACCTGTTTATCACATTGGTCGGAATCAGTTTTTTTGCCCTTATGTTTCTTTTCAAAACCAATATGTATCTGAATATAGCGATAAGCGTAGTATATGTCATGATGATATTCCTGATCTTATATAAGCGGGGAAGATCAGCGGAAGCATAAGTTTTACTTACTCAAACTTCCCATAAGGATTCCTCGGTGAATTCCTTATAAATACTGCAATTTCTAACAATAAAAATGGTACATTGACAACAAAAAGGCACTATCCTTTGGTATAATAAGATCAGCAAAATACATACCACACCGAAAGGAGTGCCTGATCTTATGATACACTATATTGGAGCAAAAGAAAACCCCAGTGCTGAAATTAATGCAAGTTTTGTCTCTGCCATAAAGGAGCTTAGTATCAGCAGCTTACTTACAAAGTGCGGGATATATAAATCTTCCCGTACCCTGAGTGGTGAAATATCCGGTGAAAAACGCAGTGCATATGAGATAGTACAGTTCCTGTTGCTCATGGTTTTTCAAGGTTGTAACCTCTATCGGTATCTCGGATCAAAGAAACAGGATATTGCCTGTTCCAAAAACACTTATCGCCGTTTCCTGAGTGATCCGCATTACAATTGGCGGCGGTTTGTGACACTCTTGGCTGCTAAGGTGACTGTTTTTTTCCATTCACTGACCAATGAGAACCGCTTTCATGCATTAGTTCTTGATGATTCAGTGGTCACTAGAAACCGCAGCAAAAAGGTCGAACTGCTTGCGCTTATATTTGATCATGTCATCGGCAAGTCTGTCAGGGGCTTTAATCTTCTCACGCTTGGGTGGACAGATGGGTTCAGCTTTATCCCTGTTGCATTTAATATGCTGTCCTCCGCAAAACAGGAAAAAAGGTTTGCAGAGGCGCGGGATGACATTGACAAGCGCACCAATGGATTTAAGAACCGTATTGCTGCAATGCAGCAGAAACCGGATGCGGCCATTGCGCTGATCAGGTCTGCCCTTGCCGCAGGCATACCGGCCGATTACATCCTGATGGACACATGGTTTACAAATGAACCTTTCATTCGCAGGATATTGGAAGAAGGGCTCCATGTCATCGGCATGCTCAAGAACAATAAGCAGATGTACCACTATAACGGCAGGCTATATAATCTCAACAGTCTGGCTGCTTATTTTGCGCGTTTCCATAATCCCGGTGATATCCTTGGCTCAGTGATAGTGCGGACGCGCAAGGAATGTATTCCTGTCAAGCTTGTGTTTGTGCGCAACCGTAATAAACGCAGCGAGTATATCATCATTCTCTCAACAGATTGTTCCCTGTCCGACTCTGAAATCATACGCAGGTATGGATACATATGGTCGATAGAATGTTGTTTCAAAGTGTGCAAATCACTGTTAAAACTTGGCAGTAAATTTCAACCGGTAAACTATGATACAACTGTATCAAGCACGGCATTAGTATTGACACGGTTCATCATCCTCGAATGGATTCGACGTCAAAACAGCGATTTCAAGTCACTCGGGGAAGTGTTCTTCTTTTGCTACGACGATGTCCGCGATATAGAACTGTCAGACGCATTAGAGCGTCTTATATCTATTATGGCAGACGGAATATGTGCCGGCACAATACAGGTTGCTGAGTCCGTACGAAAAGAACTGCTGGACTGGTATGTGTCCAAGCCTGCATTCATTAGGAGCCTCTGCACCAAACAGATGATTGCTGCAGGGGTGCTATCGACGGATAGTGACGGAACTAAAAATCAATAGTGTTATAATTTATGTGCAGATGTCAATAGTTGCAAGAGTTTGCTGTGCAAAATCTTATGGGAAGTTTGAGGTATTATTTTATATACAACAGGAAGGCAAAGGCATGTTTAATCAATCTGACATTACGAGAGACAGCTTTCAGCTGGTCGGAGCGCAGGCAAAGAAGGGATATGATTGGTGGTGGCATTCTTTTACAGGGTACCATGAGAAGACCGGTCAGGCAAAGGCATTTTTTATTGAGTTCTTCCTTTGTAATCCGGCTTATGGCGGGAATGAGGCGGTGCTTGGGCAGTCGAAAGCGAACAGAGAAAGGGGAAAGCTCCCGTCCTATCTGATGGTGAAAGCCGGAGCATGGGGAGAAGACGCTGCACAGCTGCATCGCTTTTTCGGGTGGAAAAAGGTCAGGCTGCGCAAGGGGACGCCGTTTGGCATTCGCGCGGAGGATTGTTTTGTGACGGAGAAACGCACGCAGGGTCGTATCTGTGTGACGAAAGAGGAAGCCCTTGCACATCCGGAAATGATGTGTCAGAGCGGGGAGATGAGCTGGCGGCTTACGATCGATAAGCAGGTGGCCTTTAACGTGGGCTACGGAGCCGGAAAGCTGTTCAGAAATCTTCAGGCTTTTGAGATGTTCTGGCATGCGGAGGGGATGAAAACTGCCTATTCCGGATACGTGATCTGGAACGGGGAAAAATATCGTGTGAATCCGGAAGACTGCTACGGATATGCGGATAAAAACTGGGGGAAGGATTTTACATCTCCCTGGGTATGGCTGTCTTCAAACCATCTGACCAGTCTGATCAGTGGGGAGAAGTTAAACAACAGTGTGTTTGATATCGGCGGGGGCTGCCCGAAAGTGGGACCGATCGCTTTGCCAAGAAAGCTTCTTTCTGCGTTCTGGTATGAAGGAAAAGCATATGAATTTAATTTCTCTAAGTTTTGGACGAACACCAGGACGAAATTTGAGTGCAGTGAAACGGATGAACAGATTCTGTGGTATGTGGAGCAGCGCACATGGACCAACAAGATGATCTGTGAGATCTCCTGCAGGAAGAAAGACATGCTGTTGATCAATTATGAGGCACCGGACGGAGCGAAGCGACACAATCGGCTGTGGAACGGAGGCAACGGAAGCGGTACGATCAGCCTTTATCACAAGGGAAAGCTGGTTGATAAGATGCGATGCGAAAACATCGGCTGCGAATATGGGGAATACTGCTGAGAATCGAGAGAATGTTATGGAACGGAGACATATTAAAATATCGGGAAAAGATGTGATAGCAGCGTTGCGGACCTCACTCCCGATCATGGTAACCTTTTTGATATTGGGTGCGGGATACGGAATTTTAATGCAGGAACATGGATATGGCCCGGTCTGGTCACTGCTGTCCGGTATCATTATATTCAGCGGAACGGTGCAGTTTGTCAGTGTGACGATGTTGCGTGCCGGCTCTGTTGTCATGGCTGCGATCACGGCTCTGATGGTGGCGGCGAGGCATATTTTCTTCAGTATATCGATGATCGGACGCTATCGGGACGAAGGGAAGAGAAAGTGGTATCTCTATTATGCACTGTGCGATGAAACCTATGCTATGCTCAGTAAGGATGACGGCCCGGCGGAGGTCAATGTCAGTGCATATCGATTGCTGGTCACACTGTTTGATCAGGTGTCGTGGGTATTGGGCTCCTTTTTGGGTGGCCTATTGGGAACGGTGTTGGAATTTGATTCCACCGGAATTGATTTTGCGATGACGGCATTGTTCACAACGGTATTTATACAGCAATGGATTGATTCCAGATGTCATATACCGGCGATACTCGGATTGACGGCCACCCTTGCATGTCGTTTACTGTTTGCGAGGGATCTGTTCCTGATACCGGCCATGATCATTATCATTGCGGTTCTGAGTGTAATGCGCGGGAAGATTGAGGAGACCGGAGGTGCGAAAGATGGCAGATTATAATCACGCCATGATCATTATTCTGGTCATGGGATTGGCTACTCTGGCAACCAGGATCCTGCCGGTTCTGATCTTCGGACAAGGGAAAAAGGTGCCGGACTATATTATGTATCTCGGAAGAGTAGTGCCTTATACGGCTATGGGTCTATTGATCGTATATTGCTTGAAAGATGTGTCTGTGCTGGAGGCACCCCATGCGTTGCCTGAAATTTTAGCGTTGGCTGTCGTGACCGGATCTTATCTGTGGAAGCGAAATACAATTTTAAGTGTGGTCGTCGGCACGGTTGCATATATGGTCATGGTACAGTTGATATTTGTGTAGTAGTATGAGAATAAAACAGGGAGGATAAAAGATATGGTAAAGCATGTAATACTTTGGACATTGAAGGATTCTTATTCTGCCGATGAAAAGGAGCAGATCAAGAAGGAGATCAAGGCAGGTTTGGAAGGGCTGAAAGGAAAAATAGAAGGTCTTGTGGACATTGCTGTCAACATAGATCCGTTGCCCAGCTCCAATTGTGATCTGATGCTGGATTCCACCTTTGAAACGGAAGAAGCTTTGAAGAATTATGCCGTGCACTCCGCGCATGTAGAGGTGGCGGATATGAAAGTCCGACCGTTCACGGCCAGTCGGGTATGTATGGATTATCGGATCTGATAGTTGAGGAGCACGGAGCAGACAACTGCTTCGTGTTTTTTGTTTATAATATAAAAAAGTTGTCACCTCTTGATGCCCTGCTGCATCTAATCAGTAAACAGACAAAGGAGGGACCAAATGGATAAGGTAACGTTTACCGAGCAGGTGCTTGCCGCGGAAAAGCAGCTGTACGGTACGGCAAAAAGTATCCTGTCAAATGACGCCGATTGTGCGGATGCAGTGCAGAGTGCAATTCTGGCGGCATACACGAAACTGTATACGCTGCGCAATGAAGCGTTTTTTAAGACATGGCTGACGCGGATTTTGATCAATGAATGCTATCAGATCAGGCGAAGGCAGATGCGCGAAATACCGGATGATCCGCAGGATACCATGTATGAAAATGCGTATCGGGAAGCGAACGGATTTGAAGAAAGCAGAAAGAAGACAGAGTATTCTGAAGTATATGAAAGTTTAATGCAGTTAAGGGAGCACTATCGCATGCCGGTGGTGCTGCACTATATACAGGGATACTCAGTAAAGGAAACGGCGGATATCCTGAAGGTTTCGGAGAATGCAGTGAAACAACGGCTGCTGCGCGGACGACGGGAACTGCGCAGACTTTTGGAAGAATAGGAGAGGAGGCAGAAAATATGAAAGAGAAGGAGCAATTATATCATGTTCCGGAATTTGAAGAAGTACCGGAAGTGTTTCATAATTCGGTGATGGATGCGTTAGATGCGATAGAGGGGCAGAAGACGGGCGATAAGGGAGTCTTTCGTAAAAGTACAGCCCTTTCAAAATTTGCGATTCCCATGGCAGCGACCGTATTTTTGCTGGTGAGCGGTGTCACTGCGTACGGTGCGTTTGTGTCTTATAAGGAGCGCATGGCGCAGATGGATCAGACAGAGATCGAGGAGCATTATATCTGGGGAGCGCAGGGTGATTCCATGCAGATGAACAGGCGCTTGCGGGAAACAGAGTGGGAGAGGTACAAGCAGTTAAATGTGGAGTATGAAACGGCGGGGCGTTACCCGGAGGGCAGCGCCGCTTATCTGGAAAAAGCGGAGGACTATACCGGTGAGGGAATCGGGCTTTTGGCATCCAGATCCACCTATATGCTGCCGGAGGAGGAGCTGACAGATGAGGAGTTATTGGAGTTGATCGACCTGCAGCATAAGTGGGAGTATAGTCTGGATGAGGTCATCGAGCAGGTGGCTTCCGGTGGCAGAGAGGATTATCCGGATTGGCAGCCCCAGGCGCCGGAGGCGGACGGAGATCAGATCATCGCTTATGAGGGCGATCGGGAGGTGGGAGAGATAGCTCTTGGGACAGACTGTTTTTATCTCGCGGGCACAAACCGGATTGATAAAATGAGGATCGAAAGCGGTGCGTCGGAGGAGTTTGTCACATATGACTTTGGAGGAATGAGTGTGCATGAGATGGCCGAAGACATGGATGGCGGTCTATATGTGTTGTTGGAACAGCACATTCCAGAGGGAGAAGACATACTTCACCTGGGCAAACTGCTGCATTTGGATCGTGACGGCAAGGTGGTGTTTGAGCAGGCACCGGAATGGCTTCCCGGAGGCAATATAGCGGTGGACCAAAACGGAAATCTGTATGTGGTGGTTCATGATATGGTCTATATACTGGACGGACAGGGGCAGGAAGTGCGTCGCATACAGCTGCCTGACCGATACAGTATGACCAACCAGCACGAATTGTGCTGCGGAAAGGATGGGGCGGTCTACCTTGCCACTTTGGAAAAACGTCCCAACATATATGACCCTGCGGAATTGGAAGAATATCTGAAGACGCATCCCAAGAATACCATATTGATCCGGTTTGATCCAAACAGTCAGGCGGGGTATGAGGAAGTGGCGGAACATGTCATTCCGGAGCAGGTTTTGAATCTGGGTAATATGGAGAGAGGGGAAAAAACAGATTTTGTGTTCTGGTCGGTTGAAGGCGTATATACCTACAACTTGGGCGATGAGCAGGCGGTGAGGATCATGCAGATGTATGAGGCTCCGCTCCAATGGGAGGGCGCGCAGTTCTTTGTGTTGCCGGACGGCAGACTGGTGTTTGCAAAGTCGTTTGACGATGTCGCGGTGGATGAGAACGGTTTGGATTTCAGGAGCGTACCGGAGGCATTGCGGTTCTTTTATATAACAGTTGCGGACTGATCCGTAACAGAGCGGTAGCAAGGTTATCTGCGATAGGCAGAGCCTTGGTGCCGCTTTGTTTTTGTTATGGGAACATAGCGCGGATAATGAGAAAATTTATCAAAGACAGTTATTGACTTCTAATAGCAGTTAGACTATACTAACTGTCATTGAAGAAAAGTAACTGTTAAAATTCATAGCTTATAGGTGCTTGCATAGAATGATCATTTTAAGACAAGGGGACATGGAAAAGATGATAATTAATATGCAGAAAGACATCATTGTACAAAAAATGAAGGATCGGGGCTGCAGAATAACCAAGCAGCGCCTGATGTTACTGGATATAATCCTGGAGGGAAACTGTTCGAACTGTAAAGAGATCTTTTACAAGGCATCCAAGCGGGATAAAAACATCGGGGCAGCTACGGTTTACCGCATGATCAACACGTTGGAAGATGTGGGAGCCATCAACCGCAGGAATATGTATCGCATTGCATGCGGTGAGGAATGCGGAGTGGAAAAAGCATGTCAGGTAGAGCTGGATGACGGTTTCAAGATTGAGTTGGCAGCAAATGCCTGGAACGAGGTTATACGGGAAGGCTTAAAGAAATGCGGGTACATAGACAGTCAAAAAATACAGAGTGTTGTCATTATCCCCTGCGCGTGTGAAGAGGCGTAAAGCGTGACAGAAATCGAGGTCGTTGAAACAAACATGAAAAAGAGATGGAACGGAAATCATATTGGAAGAATTAAGAGCTGCGCGCTCATTGTCCTGATGGCAGCGGCATTATTGACTGCTCCGTTGATGCAGGTAAACGCAGCAGACGGATACATAGCAAAGTGGAAAGAGTATCAGGCGGCGTCAGATAAGCCGGAGGATTATGCGTGGACCTGGAATGAAGTGGTGGATGCCATGGACGCGGTACTGGATCGAGGTAAGGAGCTTTATGCAGCAGGGGATACCCAGGCAGCATACAAAGCGGTCAGCGACGCTTACTATGGATATTATGAGACGACAGGATTTGAACGCATTGCCATGGGCTATATCTCCGGTTCCAGAAAAACGGAGATGGAGTTGCAGTTTTCTGCGTGCAAGTCTGTTGCAAAGAAGAACGGTACGTTAGAGGATTTCACCGCGCAGGTGGATTTACTGGAACAGATGCTCAGGGCGGATGCGAACCAGCTGGACGGCGTTTCCGGGGATTCCGAAAGCTCAGGCGGTTCTGATGGCAACACATCTGATAATGCGGGCGCAGGCAATTCCGGATCGGGAAGCACCACGGCACAGCGATCCGCAGCGATGGCGACCTTTATCGCATGTTTCGGAATTATCCTGCGAGAAGGCTTGGAAGCGATTTTGATCGTGGGCGCGATCATCGCATATTTGCATAAAGGTGCGGGTGAGGACGAAGAGAGGAGAAAGAAAACGCTCCGCCCGGTTTATATCGGCTCGGTACTTGGTATCGTGATGAGCTTTGGTTTGGCTTGGCTGTTGTCGGCAATCAAGCTTGCCAATACAGCCTCCCAGGAAATGATAGAAGGTATCACAGCATTGCTTGCTGTATGCGTGCTGTACTATGTCAGCAACTGGATGTTCTCCAAGTCCGAGACGGACGCGTGGGTGTCCTATATCAAAGATAAGGCGGAGACTTCTTCGGCAAAAGGGAGCTTCTTTGCATTGGGCTTTACTGCTTTTTTGGCTGTGTTCCGCGAGGGCGCTGAGGTGGTGCTGTTCTTCCAGCCGCTTATGAGTGACGAGAATATTCATGCGGTATGGATTGGGTTGATTGTTGGCTTTGTGGTGCTGGCGTTTGTATATCTGGCGATTCACTACCTGAGCCTGCGGATTCCCACCAAGCCGTTTTTCCTGGCAACCAGCATTTTGATGTACATTATGTCCATCTCGTTCCTGGGTGCCGGCATCAAGGAGCTGATCGAGGCTGATCTGATCACCATGACTTCTCCGGCGTGGGTGGCATGGATTCCTACCAATGACTTTTTGGATGTGTTGGGCATTTATCCCTGCGTGCAGACCATTGTTCCGCAGTTGATCTTGTTGGCGATTACCATTGTACTGGTTGTGATCCAAGCCAAGAAAAACCGAGAGATCCATGCGGCGGCAGAAGAGAGACGGGCCAAGGAGAGAGCTGAGCAGGAAGCAGCTGAGAAGAAGGCGGCAGACGAGGCGCTGCGCAAGGTTGTCCGCGAAGTAGTGATGCAGGTGCTTGATGAGCAGGGCTTGACAAATAACGGTATCTAAGAGAGTTTTACAAAACTGTCTTGAAGATATATAAACTAATTTTTTAAGGAGGAAAGTATTATGAAAAAGAGAGCAATTTCTGCTATGCTCGCTGTTGCAACTGTAGCGGCTATGAGCCTTACCGGTTGTAACAACAACGCTTCTGCACCCAGCAGCCAGACCAGTTCCAGCTCTGCTGTAGAGGCAAGCGTATCCAAAGACGCTGCAGTAGCTGCACCTGGTGATGCGGCAGGTTTCGAGGAGATCCCTATTTTTGAGGACGAGGAGCTTGGTTTCATCAACCTCTCCGCTGTATATTTCCAGCCTGTTCCGATGCAGAGTGAGACCCAGAATATTTCCGCAGAGGATTTCGACCTTCACCTTGAGGCTGATATCTCCGCTTTGGAGAACAACCTTGGTTACGGTGTCGGTGACTGGGTTCCTTATCTGACCGTTGATTACGATGTAATCGGTTCTGACGGCAAGAGCGCGGCATCTGGTACCTTCATGACCATGGCAGCATCCGATGGTCCTCACTATGGTGCAAATGTAAAGCTGCCCAATGCAGATACATACAGCCTGAAGATCACCATCAAGAGCCCCGGTGAGAACGGATATCTGATCCACTCTGATTCCGAGACCGGCCCTGGCGGACTGCTTACCGATGTTCAGTGGCCTTTGACCTATACTTTTGAGGGTTGGGATTACGTTCCTCAGGAGTGGTAATTTGTGAATCCACAAAGTAAATAAACACCTGCGGGTGAATAATGCCGAATGCGTCGTGCCTGAAACCTTGATTTTCAAGGATTTCGGCATGGCGCTTTGGTGCGTTTTGAGATTTGACGAACAATTGGAGGAATTTTGACGTGTTAAAATATCTGATACAGACAACAGAACAACTGATTCTTATGGCAATCGGTGTCGGTATAGCGTATGGCTATATAAGGCTGCTTCTCGGTGAGCGTGCAAAGCGTATCATGCAGGGATCGGCAATTGCAGGCTTTGTGCTGTCGGCTGTTATGTCTGTCCTCAAAAATACAACGGCTAAGATAGAGACCGGCAAGTGGAACCTGTGGATATTCGGACTCTATTTATTGTTTTTTGTGTTATTTCTGCTTTTTAGTGCATTGGGGAAAAAATGGGAAAAGGCCCGGGCATTGCTGCCTGCGGTGACACTGGCAGTACTGATCGTGCTGGCAATTTTCTATGCGTTGCCGGATGTGCTGGCTTACCCTTATGCAATCTATACCGGAGAGCGTACTCTTCTCTCTACGAATTATCTTTACAAATTCATCGGAATGCTGGGGGGGCTTTTGCTTGTATTTCTGACCGGACTCACGGCTTACAAAGGCTCGGTCAGACTGGAGAAGAAAAAAGTATTCGTATTGCTGTTCTTTGCGGAGCTGATCATTGTGATCAAGCAGGTTTTGAGTGCAATCAGCGTGATGTTGGCAAAGAGGATATTAAAATCCAATCACACCCTGTTTACCCTTGCAAAATATGGGTCGAATTACAGCAGATTTTTCATATATGGACTGATGATACTTGGACTGATTATTGCAGTGATGCTTCTCGTCCGAAGTGCTCATGTGAACGAGCCTTACAATAATTCGGCGGAGCGCAGAAAAATCATCGCCAAATGGCGGATCACCAGACGCTGGTCGGTTCTGATGCTTATCTGTCTGGTTTGTGTTCTGTCAAATATGACTTGGGTAAAAAAGATGGCAAATCGGACGGTGGAACTTTCCCCCACCGAGGATGCGCCTGTGGAAGACGGGTATGTAGTGGTGCCTTTTGAGAGGGTGAGCGACGGACATCTGCACAGATTTGGGTACACGACAGACGGCGGTGTGACGATTCGTTTCATTGTGATCCAAAAGCCCAATTCCTCCTCTTACGGAATCGGACTGGATGCCTGCGACATCTGCGGCGAGACCGGTTATTATGAGAAGGACGGACAGGTGGTGTGCAACCTGTGCGATGTGGTCATGAATATCAATACCATCGGTTTTAAGGGGGGATGCAATCCCATTGTGATCCCCTATGAGATCTCAAACGGAACGATTCGGGTCCCAGTGGATGGTCTGGCAGAACATGAGAAAGAATTCAGGTAAAGGAGGTGGAAGAAATGTTTTTCAGAATGGTTTTCGGAACGTTCGTAAGACAATGGAAGAAAATGTTGATGATCGCCTTCACAATCGCGCTGGGGGCTTCCCTTGCCACTGCGATGTTGAGCGTGATGCTGGATGTAGGCGATAAGGTAAATCAGGAGCTGAAGGCTTACGGTGCAAATATCACGGTGGTGCCGAAGCAATCTTCGGTGCTGGATGATCTGTATGAGATTGAGGGCGGTCAAAGTACCGGAACTTATCTGCGGGAAGATGAACTGGGTAAGATCAAGACCATTTTCTGGGCATTTAATATTGTGGACTATGCGCCGTTTATCAGCGCCCAGGCGACCTTGGACGACGGCAGCGAAGTGACGGTGGTGGGCAGCTGGTTCAATCACCATATGGATCTGCCGACAGGAGAACAGCTGGACGCGGGCATGAACAGTCTGCGGAGCTGGTGGGAGATCAAAGAAGGCGCCTGGCTGAATGAGCAGACGGCGGAAAATGAAAATATGGCAATGGTGGGCGTGGAGCTTGCGGATAAGCTGGATCTGCATGTAGGGGATCCGGTTCACGTGATCGGAACCGTGCAGGATGCGACTTATACGGTGACCGGCATTTTTGATGCGGGCGGCGACGAAGATACGCAGATTTTTGTGCCTTTGGATTCAGCGCAGGCATTGGATGATCTGGACGGCTGCATCGACAGTATCGAAGTCAGTGCGTTGACGACTCCCGATAATGAGTTGGCACAAAAGGCTGCGAAGGATCCCGGTTCTTTGTCCATTTCCCAGTATGAAACATGGTATTGTACAGCGTATGTGAGTTCTATCTGCTTTCAGATCCAGGAGGTGATCACAGATTCGGTGGCATCTGCGGTGCGCCAGGTGGCGGATTCCGAGGGCGAGATCCTGGAGAAGACAGAGCTTTTGATGTTGTTAATCACCATTTTGAGCATGATTGGCGCAGCACTTGGTATTTGTAATCTGGTGACGGCCAGTGTCATGGAGCGAAGCGGTGAAATCGGTCTGATGAAGGCCATCGGCGCACACAATGGGGCAGTTACGGGATTGGTGCTGACGGAGATCATCATCACGGCGATCATCGGTGGGTGTGTGGGATTTGTGGTAGGTGCAGGATTTGCGCAGATTATCGGGCAGACGGTATTTTCCTCATCCATTACAATTCAGCCCATGGTGATCCCATTGGTGGCGGTACTGGTTGTACTGGTGACGTTGATCGGCAGTATGCCGGCGGTAAGGATGCTTCTGCATCTGGAGCCTGCCGAGGTTTTGCATGGCAGATAAGGCACAGTGAGGTTGATTTAGATGACAAAAAGGAAAATGTATTTTCGCATGATCACAGCCTCTTTGATGCGCAGACGCTCCAGAATGCTGGTGGCGTTGTTGGCCATTGCAATCGGGGCGACAATCCTTTCGGGGCTTGTGACGATTTATTATGATGTGCCCAGACAGATGGGAGCACAATTTCGAAATTACGGTGCCAATATGATCCTGACGGCGGCTGATGGTTCTTTTACAAAGGAGGACATGGACGCCGGACTGGCAATTGTGGCATCTGCGAATCTGGTGGGAGCAACCCCCTTCCGCTATGAGACCGTGCGTATCCATGAACAGCCCATTATGGCGGCGGGAACGGATATGGAGGCGGTGAAAAAGACCAGTCCCTACTGGCTGATCGATGGTGAGTGGCCGGCGGGAAACGGAGAGATTCTGGTGGGTGAGAATGTGGCAGAAAATCTGAATCTGAAGATCGGCTCTACCGTGACATTGAGTTTTACACCGGAGGCAGATGGGGGCGCGGGAGCGTCAGAAAATGCCGGAGCCGATGATGAAGTGGTTTTGGACAATATGATTGATTTTGTGGTGAAGGGTACTTTGAACACCGGCGGATCGGAGGAGGATTATGTATATATTCCCATGGCAGATCTGGAGGAACTCACAGGAATTGCAGGAGAGATCGATGTGGCGGAGGTCAGCATCTCCACATCAGGAGATGGGCTGAACGCTTATATGGAGCGCATCAATACACAGGTGCCGGCGGTACATGCAAGGCTGGTAAAGCGTGTGACGGCTTCTGAGACCACAGTGTTGTCTAAACTACAGGCTTTGGTCTTGCTGGTGACTGTGGTGGTGTTGGCGCTGACCATGATCTGTGTGGCTACCACCATGACAGCGGTGGTGACAGAGCGGCGGCGGGAAATCGGGCTGCGTAAGGCAATCGGCGCATCGGATGCCAGCATTATTCAGGAGTTTATGGGAGAAGGCATGCTGCTTGGCGGTGTAGGCGGTATTCTGGGCTCCGGGCTGGGATTTGCGTTTGCGCAGTTTGTCAGTGTGAATGTATTTAGCTCCACAATCACACTGCGGCCGGTATTGGTGCCTATTACTATCATTGTGTCTATTGTGATTACTGGTGTTGCCTGTCTTTTGCCCATCAAGAGTGCGACGAAGGTTGATCCGGCGCTGGTGTTGAAAGGAGAATAGCGTATGAGTTTGTTGGAATTAAAGAATGTTTACAAGATATACGGAGATCTGCATGCCTTGGATGATGTAAATCTGAAGGTGGAGAAAGGGGAGTGGCTGGCAATCATGGGTCCTTCCGGCTCCGGTAAAAGTACGATGATGAATATTATCGGGTGTATGGATAAGCCGTCCAAGGGCGAGGTGCTGTTGGACGGAGTAAATATTGCGGCGGAGTCGGCAAAGAACCTGACAAATATCCGCAGGGACAAGATCGGGCTGATTTTTCAGCAGTTCCATCTGGTAAATTATCTGACTGCGGTGGAGAATGTCATGCTGGCGCAGTATTATCACAGCATTCCGGATGAGAAGGAAGCGTTGGAGGCGCTGGAACGAGTGGGGCTTGCGGATCGCGCGAAGCATCTGCCCAGCCAGTTGTCCGGAGGGGAACAGCAGAGAGTCTGTGTGGCACGGGCACTGATCAATCACCCGGAGATCATTCTGGCAGATGAGCCCACAGGTAACCTGGATGACGCCAATGAAGAGATTGTGGTAGAGTTGTTCCGCAAACTGCATGAAGAGGGGACAACGTTGATCGTTGTTACGCATGATCCGGAGGTGGCGGAGACGGCGCAGAGGATGGTGGTCCTCAGGAACGGCAAGATCAGCAAGGAAACTGTCAACGAGAATTTTACCGGACATATTCGGTTCCACTGAGAAATAAAAGTGTGACGAGGAAAGGAAAATCATGAAAAAGAAATGGATTGTGGCATTTGTTTGTTGTACAATGATAGCAGTGATCGCTGCAGGTTGCGGCGGCAGACCGACATATAAGGACGGAACCTACAGCGCCCAGAGTGAAACCTATACCAATGGGGATGACGATTCTGAGGCAGGGAACGGCTACGGTGTGGTGGAGATCACGATCAAGGATAACGCTATTACCGCTTGCACTTTCCGGACCTATGAGCTGGATGGCATATTGAAGGACGCCGAATACGGCAAAGAAGGCGGAAAGGTTGCGAACAGAGATTATTATAATAAGGCACAGAAGGCGGTGGCAGCCTGTGACCAGTATGCGGCACAACTGGTGGAGAAAAACGATATCCGGGATATTGACGCTATTTCCGGCGCAACCATTAATTATAATGAGTTTCTGGACGCGGCAGGGGCGGCTTTGCAGCAGGCGGAGGAGGAACGTAAATTTTTCGAATTTGTCACGGCAGAGGGAATGCGCATGAAGATTTTGCGGGTGATAAAACATATATTGATCATAGTGACAGGGGCTTTCCTTATATTGGGATTGCCCTTTCTTGGTTCGGACTATTTTAAGAATAGGACAGATGGCGTGGATGCGGTCTCCGGCGCATCCCTGATCATAGATAAGCCATCCGGAGAGTATGTTGTTTTAATTAATCGGGATTTTCATAAAAATGAGGAAAATCTGGCATTGTGGCATCATTTTTTCAGGGGAGAAGAAGTGTCCTATATTTTTGAGGATATCTCCTGTTCCGTGGCTGCGGGAGACGCAGGTGGTCAGGAGATGGCGCGTAGTTTTCAATCCAGACTTCCGGAGAATCAGATGCGGATCCGGTCAGAGGACGGGGCACTGCTCCTATCCAGGGCAGACCATGGAAAATTTGATGTGATCGTATTGTCAAAAGAGTTTGCGGAGGGATATTCCGCAGACACAGCATATCGGGACAATGTGGATGTGATCGTGTTGAGCGACAGAGAGTAGTGAAGGGTGGCAGCGGGGAGGTTTGACGGAAGAAAATGAGGAAGCATAGATGAGAAAAATAAATGCAGTTATCAGTGCGAGTGTTTTGATACTTTTGGTAATACATGCAGTGGCGGGCGGTTTTCAATTGATGGGAGTGCTGCCCGGCGGCAACCAGGTGCTGTCAGTGCTTTCCTGGATCATGACAGGATTGATCATTCTGCATATTGCCATCGGGATTCAATTGACTATAGCTACATTGAGAGCCATTCGAAAATCGGGCGTTTCGTATCCGCGCGAAAATCGGATTTTTTTGGCGAGGCGGATCAGTGGCTTTGCTGTCATGTTGTTTGTGTTTTGCCATATCGCAATTTTTCTGGGACCGGCGGGGGAGGTGTACCGATTGACGGTGTTTGAAGGAGTACAGCTGGTGACTCAGATCCTGCTGATATTATCTATTGCGGTGCATGTAATGACAAATATCAGGCCGCTGTTGATTTCATTCGGAATCAAAGGGGGGCGGATTTATTTGAAGGATGTGCTGTTTATTCTGGCGATTGTTTTGTTGTTTGGCGGAATCGGCATGGTAATTTATTATCTCAGATGGAATGTGATTTGGAGATAAAGCGTATGCAAAGAGTGAATATTATCGGCGCAGGGCTGGCGGGATTGTCCGCGGCAATCACTTTGGCCGAAAACAAGATACAATCCAATTTGATTTCGCTGCAGCCGTCGGAACGGGCGCAGTCTGTGCTGGCAGAGGGCGGCATCAATGGTGCATTGAACACCATGGGCGAGGAAGATGCCCCAAAGTATCACAAGGAAGACACTATGCGTGCAGGGGCTTATCTGGCAGACGAGGAGGCGGTTCGCGGATTGACAGACGAAGCGCCGCAGATCATTCGTGATCTGGAGAGACTGGGTGTGGCATTTAACACGCAGAAGGAAGAAATTTTGCTGCGGAATTTCGGCGGACAGAAAAAGAAGCGCACTGCGTATGCCAGGAGTAGCACGGGTAAGATCATTATGACTGCGTTGATTGATGAAGCCAGAAAGTATGAGGCACAGGGGCTGATTTCCAGATATCCGCATCATGCATTTGAGTCCCTGGTTTTGTCCGATGAGACAACCGAAAGAACATGCAGAGGTGCCCTGGTCAGGGACACTTATACGACCAGGCTGCGTTTCTTTGAAGGACCTGTGATCCTGGCAATCGGGGGCATGAACGGTGTGTTCCCGGAATTGACCACCGGCACCACTGCAAACAGCGGCGATGCGCTGGCGCAGATTTTTGCCCAGGGGGTGCGGTTGGGCAATCTGGAGATGATCCAATATCACCCTACTACGATCGGCATTTCCGGCAAGCGCTGCCTGGTGACGGAAGCTGCCAGAGGGGAAGGCGGCAGGCTGTTTGTGATGCGGGCGGGAAAGCCTTGGTATTTCATGGAGGAGAAATATCCGGAGTTTAAGAATCTGATGCCGAGAGATGTGGTGTCCCGAGAGATTTATTTTGTCAGGAAAGATCCGTCCTGCGGGGAACAGGTTTACCTGGATATGACCGGCTTATCCGGGGAAGTATGGAGAAAGCGCCTGCCGGATCTGCGGGCGGAACTGATTCACTATCTGTCGATCGACCCGCAGACTACTCCTGTACCGGTGGAACCTGGAATCCATTATTTTATGGGTGGAATCGATGTGGACAGAAAGCATCAGACAAATATAGCCGGACTCTATGCGGCAGGGGAGTGCTGCGATCAGTATCACGGCGCAAACCGTCTGGGCGGTAATTCCATGCTGGGCGCCATTTATGGCGGCAGAGTGGCGGCGCGGACCGTAGCGGAGAGGGTAGAACAGGCTCCGGATGTCTATGACGGAAATGGGAAAAAAATAAAATATGAGAAAATTCCGGAGACGGACAGAGATTTCAGAGAAGCCTCCCAACAAGTCATTTATGAGATACGGGATGTTTTGGCGGCGGCTATGGGAATCGTGCGCAATGCGCAGGGACTCAGGAAGGCAGAGGAGCAATTGGTGCGATTATTGCAGCGGGACGGATTGAATGAAAGGGAGAGAAACCGTATCTACCTGGCGCAGGCGATGGTGGCCAGTGCAATCGCCCGCAGGGAGAGCAGAGGGGCGCATTACAGAGAGGATTATCCGGAGCGGGATGACACGTTCTCAGGCATTATGCAGGCAGAGATAAAGCAAGGTGAGGACATTCCTGTTCAGATCACATGTCGCAAAGCACAGCGGGCAGAGGAAACAGTATGAAGGCAGAGATCAAGATACTTAGGCGCAAGAGTGCGTTTTCGGACAATTATTGGCAGGGCATTCCCTTTGAAACCACCGACGAGAATGCTACGGTTGCCTATGCGTTGAATCAGATGAACCGGACGAAAAGTCTGACTGACACAGAGGGCAGGGAAGTGGAACTCCCTATCCGCTGGGAGTGCAGCTGTCTGCAAAAAAAGTGCGGTGCTTGCGCCATGGTCATTAACGGCAGACCGCGCCTGGCCTGCGACACAGAGTTGAGGGAATTTGGGAAAAAAAGAAAAGGCAATTCGGGTGATCAGATAGGTGAAATCCGTCTGGAGCCGCTGCACAAGTTTCCGGTTGTGGCAGATCTGATCGTGGACAGGAGTATTTTGTTTGAAAACTTGCGGATCATGCAGACCTGGGTAAACGGTTCCGGAAAGGTGGCTGAAAAGCGAAGCGACCAGGCTTACGAGGCATCCCGGTGTCTGCAGTGCGGTTGTTGTCTGGAAATCTGCCCCAATTTTTATCCGGGAGGAGAGTTCTTTGGCGCGGCGGCATTTGTGCCTGCGGCGAGGCTTTTATCCACGCTTTCGGTGGAGGAACAGCGGGCGATCAGAGAGCAGTATGAGGCGCATGTGTATGCGGGCTGCGGCAAGTCGCTGGCGTGCAGGGATGTCTGTCCGGCCGGAATCGATGTTGACCATCTTCTGAGCAGCTCCAATGGAATTGCAGTATGGAGGCAGCATGGATAGAAAGCAGAGACGGGCAGCGGTTATATTCGGAATATCGGCCGTGTTTTTGGCAGCCTGTGTGTCAGGCTTACTGCTGTATCATAGGATTTCCGTTCCGAAGTATCACTATGAGCTCAGCGAGAAGTTACGGCTGAATTTTACCAATGCGGATTATGTCATTGAACAGATCAGAGAGGGGCTGCAGAACCGTAACCAACATATCATGATTGATTTTACCACGGACAATGATCATATGGGGGATATCAGCGCGCTGGTACATGAGCTGATGGAATGTGCGCTTTGCGAGACGGATGATCCCCGGCAGGGAGATTATCTGCGCTATCAGTACGGAGGATACGAACTGGAATATGGTTACACGGAACTGGATGGGATTTATCAATATCATTTAACCATCACGCCGAATTACTATACCACACTGAAACAGGAGGAAACGGTGGATGATATGATAAATACGATTCTTACTGACATGCATTTTCACCGGCACACCTCCGATGGGGAAAAGGTACATCGAATTTATGAATACGTATATGATACGGTGGAATATGATATGGTCCATCGCAACAACAGGCAATACCACCTGAAAACCACAGCATATGCGGCGTTGGTGAACAAGCGGGCTGTATGTCAGGGGTATTCTGTGCTGATGTACCGGCTTTTGCGGGAGGCGGGCGTGAATGCCCGTGTGATCACAGGAACGTTAAAGGACGGTAACGGGACGGAGTATCATGCATGGAATCTCGTGGAGATTGACGGTGCGTGGTACAATCTGGATGTGACCTGGGATAAAATGATGGGAAGCAATGCCTATTATCTGAAAACAGACGGAAATATGGCGGATCACGTGCGGGATGAGGCGTTTGCAACAGAACCCTTTTATGCTCAGTATCCAATGGCGCAGCGGGACTATAAATAATGCAGGATCAATGGGACAGTTCGCCGTTTTTCATTTGATACAAATGATCCGCGTAGGAATCAATGTCTTTTTCATGGGTAACCATGAGGATGGATTTCCCCTCTTTTGTACAGGTCTTAAACAGATTCAAAATAATCTCTGTATTTTCTTCATCCAAATCCCCGGTGGGCTCGTCTGCCAACAGGATCCTGGGATTTTTGATCAATGCCCGCGCAATGCAGACACGGCGCAGTTCGCCGCCGGAAAGTTCTGATGGCATGACATCTTTTAAGTCCGAGATGCCCAGTCGGTCTAACAGAGTGAGGGCATGTCCGGTTTCTTTTGCGGTAATTTTTTCCCCGTAAATGGTATAGGGCAACAGGACATTTTCCAATACATTAAAGCTGTGCAGCGCGGTCTGTCCCTGAGGCATAATGCCGAAATAAGTGTTGCGCAGCTTTGAGCGGTCTGCGTCATTCAGGGCGTAGAGATCCGTGCCGTCCAGGGTGATGCTGCCGGTTGTGGGGCTAAGGAGTCCCGCCAGCATATTGAGTAATGTACTTTTACCGCTGCCGGAGGCACCCCGCAGGATAGTCAGTGCATTCTCTGCAAGTGTGAGGTCGAGGGGCTTTA
>ODAI010220730.1_pt1 | contig 29872 bp, 22 predicted proteins | sample 1539321 | NCBI WGS metagenome assembly ODAI01 (sample SAMN02144231, study PRJEB22623) | gut metagenome | biome: sheep rumen | host: Ovis aries | place: New Zealand
GAGCAATCGAAGCACCGAACTTAAGCCCCAGTAAACGGCGGCCGTAACTATAACGGTCCTAAGGTAGCGAAATTCCTTGTCGGGTAAGTTCCGACCCGCACGAAAGGCGTAATGATCTGAACACTGTCTCAACAATAGGCTCGGTGAAATTGTAGTACCGGTAAAGATGCCGGTTACCCGCAGCAGGACGGAAAGACCCCATGAAGCTTTACTACAGCTTGATATTGAATTTCGGTGTTATTTGTACAGGATAGAAGGGAGACTGGGAAGTCAGGCCGTCAGGTTTGGCGGAGTCGCCGGTGGGATACCTTCCTTGTAACATTGAAGTTCTAACCACGTTCCGTGATCCGGAATTGGGACAGTGTCAGGTGGGTAGTTTGACTGGGGCGGTCGCCTCCTAAAGAGTAACGGAGGCGCCCAAAGGTTCCCTCAGCGCGGCCGGAAATCGCGCGCAGAGTGTAAAGGCAGAAGGGAGCTTGACTGCGAGCCAGACAAGGCGAGCAGGTACGAAAGTAGGGCTTAGTGATCCGGTGGCAGAAAGTGGGATTGCCATCGCTCAACGGATAAAAGCTACCCTGGGGATAACAGGCTGATCTCTCCCAAGAGTCCATATCGACGGGGAGGTTTGGCACCTCGATGTCGGCTCATCACATCCTGGGGCTGAAGTCGGTCCCAAGGGTTGGGCTGTTCGCCCATTAAAGTGGTACGCGAGCTGGGTTCAGAACGTCGTGAGACAGTTCGGTCCCTATCCGGCGTGGGCGCAGGAGATCTGAGGAGAGCTGTCCTTAGTACGAGAGGACCGGGATGGACCTGCCTCTGGTGCACCGGCTGAGCCGCCAGGCTCACAACCGGGTAGCCAAGCAGGGAAGGGATAAACGCTGAAGGCATCTAAGCGTGAAGCCCCCTCCAAGATGAGATCTCCCATTCCTATAAGGAAGTAAGTCCCCTTGAAGACGACGAGGTTGATAGGACAGGGGTGGAAGTGCAGTAATGTATGGAGCTGACTGTTACTAATCGGACGAGGGCTTGACCAAGTAGGAAGGAAGGCGGCAGGACAGGACTGGCATAGAACCGTGAGCTTGCTCACGGGGTCGATGACAGGACTGGCCGGGCATCTGTGAAACAGATGTCATGAAATCGTGAGCGAAGCGAGCGATGAATGACCGGCTTCCGTCTGAAAGAAAGTTTTGGAAGCAAAATCATGAAGACGTGAACGAAGTGAACGTCGAATGACCCGCTTTCGAAGCGATAATAGGAAGGCGGTCGCAAGACCACCATCCAATCTGCAACAAGTATATGCGGTTTTGAGGGTGCGTACAGCACCACGGAGGAATCTGGCAACAGATTCCTTATACTCATATATATAGGGGAATCTTCTAATGGTAGGAAAGCGGTCTCCAAAACCGTCAATGCGGGTTCGACTCCTGCTTCCCCTGTATCGGAGAGGACTATTAGTCCTCTCTTTTTCAATTTATTTAAGGAGAATGAAGATGAGACTAGATTTCCTGAATATGCCGGAAGATAAAATGAACGAAGCCATGTATGCCCTCGAACGCTGCGAATCCGATCATGGACTCACCTTCACTACCCTTGAAAAAGACCGGGCAGTCGCCGTGCTGCCGATCAGAAAAGAACACCTGAACCTCTACAACATGGTGTACGGAGGTTACCTGTTCAATCTGATGGATGTTGTCGCAGGCGTAGCCAATATCTGCGGCGGTAACGTCGGACCGACTGTTTCCGGTAATATTGAATTCATAAGCAGTACGAAAGACCAGAAAGAACTGAGGTGTATCGGCACGGTGCGTAAAAGCGGAAGGACCTTCTCCTACATTGACGTTGAAATATTGGGTGAAAATGAAAAGCTTTTAAGTAAGGGATCTTTCATATATTACAATAAATAATAATTAGCCCGCCACCGTATATTTGACGTATAAAAGATTGTAATTCATTAATACAGCATCCGTAAAAAAACGGAAACTGTCAAATAAATAAAATGGAGATAATACTATGTGGACTATAAAAGAACTGAAGGCTCTCGGAAAGCAGGCCTTTAAAAACAATTACTGGGTATCCGTCGTAGCGGCTCTGATACTCGGAATCGCCATTGCCGGCGTGACCACTTATCTGGGCGTAAATACAGGACAGGACTTCAGTGAGGCATCCTCTAACTCTTCGATGACATTTTCGATTGTAGCGGGAACTTCCTCAATTGTCACACTGCTGCTTAATACTTTTGTATTCAGACCGTTGGAGATCGGCGGAAGGCACTTCTTCCTGAATAACTCAGATGGACGTGCAAATATCTATGATTTCCTTGACGGATTCAGATTTAACTATCTGAACAATGTGCTTACGATGTTCCTCAGGGACCTCTTCGTAGCACTCTGGACAATGCTCTTCATCATTCCGGGTATTGTCAAGATGTATGCGTACAGCCTGGTTCCGTATATCCTGGCTGAAAATCCGGAAATCGGTGCAATGGATGCAATCAAGCTTTCGAACGAGATGATGAAAGGACATAAAATGAACGCATTCCTCCTCGATCTCTCATTCATCGGCTGGATTCTCCTGACCATCCTGACATTCGGTCTTGTAGGCGTCTTCTTTGCGAACCCGTACATGTATGCAACCGATGCAGAGCTGTACAAGGCAATCAAGGCTGACTATGAGCGCCGCACACATGCAGCATAATCGAATAAAATAAAACGTAGCGAATGAAAGCCTATGTGCAAGTGCACATGCCTTCGTTCCCTATGATAACACAAAGTCCGTACAGATTTTGGTACTGCCAAAGCCTGTACGGACTTTCGTTTGTCTGTAAGACAATTCCCTGTATCTGTCTGTGCTGCGTGATTAGAACCTTAAGACGTTACTGAATGTATGCAAACTGAGGCATGTAACGGCGGAAAAATGCGAAATACAGTTTTAACCTCTTCACTGTTAATGTTAAAATAATATAGTTCATGGTTAAACCTGCAGTTATGAAAGGACAGACTCGAGGCGTTATGAAACGAAAATACTTTTTCTTTGATATCGATGACACACTTCTTGTGCATGGGCAGAACTGGGATGGCGATTATGTGCCTGACTCGACCAAAGAGGCTCTTCGCCTTCTTGAAGCAAACGGTCATTTTACGGCAATAGCTACCGGCCGCAGCTACTGCATGGCAAAGAAGTATATGGAAGACCTCGGGTTCAAAAATATGGTCCACGACGGAGGCAATGGGATCACAATTGACGGCAAAATGCTGGGAATCGAGCCGCTCGACTATGAAAAGAGCCTGGCTTTCCTGGATGAGTGCGAGGAAAAAGGCCTGCCTTGGGCCTTCACTCCGGACGACAGTATGATTCGCCTTTCCGGGGACGAGAGTTTTCAGGGAAAGTCTGTGGATCGTTATATGAAAACTGAGGTGATTCCCGGGCTTGACCCTCATGACAAAGAAAAGTATCCGAAGTTCCACAAACTGTTTGTTGCCTGCACAGCTGAGGAGGAGAAAATTCTCACGACACTGAAAGATCTTCCTTCCATTCGCTATATACCGACCTATTTATTCATAGAACCGATGAACAAGGCTAAGGGGATATATCGTGTGCTTGATTATTTTGGAGCGGATCCTTGTGATGTGGTCGTGTTCGGCGATAATTACAACGACCTATCTATGTTCATGCCGGAGTGGACATCCGTTGCTATGGGTAACGGAGTGCCGGAATTGAAGGCTCGGGCGAGCTATGTAACGTCCAACGCAGATGATGACGGCATTTATAAGGCATGCAGACATTTTGGGTGGATATAAGACATAGTATTTTCAAATATTCAGGTTATTATTATAGAAGCTGTTTTCTTCAGGTAAGTGAAAGTCTGAAAGTAAAAATTGTCTACATGAGAAAACAGCGATTTGATATATCTGCACAGGAAAGTAAACACAGCACATGTTGATATAATGACATTTTCTGGTAAAATAAATTAAGGAAATGCATGTCAGTGATTCCGATATAGAGAAATATGAAGAATAAGGTTATAATTCAAATGCTGGCCTCAACTCTCACAGCCTCTCTCATCCTTGCGGGATGTGCGAGCGGGGAAACGTCGGCAACTGAAAAACCTGCGGACGAATCTATTGTCACAAGCAGTCAGTATATCGAAAGCGAGAATCTGAAAAGTATTCTCGAAGCCAACGGAGAACTTGACAGCAGTGAATCTGATAATGGAGCGCAGGACAAAGGAAAAGTGAATAAGGAGGGCAGCTCCGACACGAGCAGGCAAGATGAGAGTCTGACGGATCAAAAGACCTCCGATGAAGCCGCACAGAAGAAAGCTGCTGAGGAAGCACAGAAGAAAGCCGCTGAGGAGGCAAAACAGAAAAAGGATGCGGCAAAGCAGTCGGAAGCACAGACTGCCGAGGAGGAAATCCTGAGTCATGTCGCGGGGATAAAACACTTTACGACCGTTGAGGGTAAACATCCGAATGTTATGGCGGGTGTGGCAGGTGACGATACGATCGCAGAAGTGACTTCCAATGAAGAAGAGATCAACTGGGATAAGCCCGGTAAGTATCAGCTGACCTACACGGTGACCACGAAAGACGGAAGGACTGCTGAAAAGACCATTGAGATAGAGGTATACCTCGATTTGGAGCATTATCTTTACGGAATGGAGGGGGCGGTCTATATTCCGGTTGATGGGACATTTGATCCGATGGAACATGTCGTGACAGAACCCGAAATTGAGAAGATAGAGCCGGATACCAGCGCTCTTGATACATCGAAGGAAGGCGAATACCTGATATCCTATAAACTGACAGCTCCCGGCGGGCGATATCAGACCGCTGTACGAAAAGTTACAGTCGGCGAGGAACCCCAGACCACTACAGGTTACGGAACAGGGACCGGTCAGGGAGCGGGCACTACATATATTGAAAGCCCGGAAGGCTATTCGACTGTAACGGATCTCGGTCTCTGGCGACTTACCGCGTACATGGATACCCCTGCTGATCAGGGGCCCTATGTCGGACAGACAGCTTCCGGTGCACCGCTCGTTGCAGGGCGGACGGTGGCGGTGTCCTCCGCAACCTGCGCGAGACTCGGGCTTGAATTCGGCGACAGACTTATGGTTGACGGACACGTTTATGTGTTGGAGGATCACGGCGGATCGGCCATGTACGACAGCGACTGGCTTGATATCTATGTTGACAACGAGGCTGACGAGTATTCTGATGCATTTAACCGCTATGCGGAAGTCTATCTCCTTCGATAGAAGAGCGATAAGGAGTCATCGCAAAAAAAAATAAAAAATTGATTTTTTATTTAGCCCTTTCTTCCGTTGCTGCGTATAATTATATGTAAGCGGTCACAGAGATAAAAAAGTGATAAAAGCTTAGTAAAAAATACACAGTAAAATTTAAATATAAAGAAAGAGCAGAAGCGAAGGTTTATCGCTTCCGGAAAGGAAAAAGATATGAATACAACATTAAAGGGACTTTTTGATTATCAGAAATTTGAAGGCAATTCTCGTCTTGCAGCAATGATCTCAGACGTAGAAGGAAGATACGGCGTAGCGCTCGATGACGCGGACCTTGAGTTCGTAAATGCAGCCGGAACCTTCGAAAATGACGCGGCTCGTCGCAGAAACAAAAAAGAAAATGACGGCCACAAGAATTAATCAGAGTACGGTAGCGATTCGAAATTTAATTCCTTATTTAATACAATAAGTAAAAATAGATTCGGAGGGACGAGGATTCGCCCCTCCTTAAGATGATTTTGAAAGGTGATAAAATGGCTGCTGAAGTATTGAACTATGATGAAGTGTATGAAAAATACTGTGACAAGGTAAAAGGGTATATTTATCCGAAGGTCACAAATCGTGCTGATGCAGAGGATCTTCATTCTGCGGTTTTTATTAAGGTATACCAGAAATTTGAAACCTTTGATCAGACGAAAGCCTCTGTTTCGACATGGGTCTATACCATCGCGCGCAATACTGTCATCGACTATTTCCGCGCCCGCAAGATCCATGAGGAGGTTCAGGAAGATTCCGCGATCTCAGAAGATAATGTGGCGGATGATCTCCTGAATCAGGAGGCGCTTGAGGAACTGGCCGATGCCCTTGAGCAGCTGCCACAGCGCGAGCGCGACCTGATCATCCTTCATTATTACAGCGGACTGACTCTGAAAGAGTGCGCTACGAAGCTCGGCATGTCTTACAGCAATTGCAAGCTTGTGCATAATAAAGCGCTCATGGAACTCAGAACGTTGATGCAGATTGACTGATAATCCGATGCAGAGTCAGACCCATTCCTCCGCCAGATCATAAATCAGGCGCTCGGATTTTTCCCATCCCAGACAGGGATCTGTAATGGATTTTCCGTAGACATGCTCATGTTCATTCTGGCGGCCGTCTTCAATATAGCTCTCGATCATGAAGCCTTTTACCAGTGACCGAATATCCGATGAAATCTTTCGGCTGTGCATGACATCTTTGGCAATGCGGACCTGCTCCTCATAGTGCTTGCCTGAATTGGAGTGATTCGTGTCAACGATGACAGCCGGGTTCTTCAACCCTTTCTCGGCATAGAGCCTTGATACCTGCTCGAGATCTTCAAAATGGTAATTCGGATGATTATTTCCGAACTTATCGACGTAGCCGCGCAGAATTGCGTGTGCCAACGGATTTCCGGGACTCTTGACTTCCCAGCCTCTGTAGAGGAATGTGTGGCAGCTCTGTGCAGCGATGATCGAGTTCATCATAATGGAGAGGTCACCGCTCGTCGGATTTTTCATTCCTGCCGGAATACCTATGCCTGCCGCCGTCAGTCTGTGCTGCTGATCTTCCGAAGAACGGGCACCGACTGCCACGTAGGATAAGAGATCCGAGAGATAACGATGGTTTTCCGGATACAGCATTTCATCCGCACAGGTAAATCCGGACTCATCTGCTGCGCGCTTGTGGAGCCTGCGAATGGCAAGGATGCCTTCGAGCATATCAGCGGGCTTGTCGGGATCCGGTTGATGGAGCATTCCCTTGTATCCGGTCCCTACTGTGCGCGGTTTATTGGTATAGATTCTCGGAACGATGATGATCTTATCCGCTACTTTGTCCTGAACCGTGCGAAGTCGTGAAATGTAATCGAGGACCGGATCCTCATGGTCCGCAGAGCAGGGGCCGATCACGAGCAGACAGCGGTTGTCTTTTCCTTCCATTATATTGCGGATGATCGTATCTCTTTCCGCTTTGAGTTTCTCAATGGCTTCCCCTACCGGATACTGCTCCTTTACCTCTTTTGGGGTCGGAAGCTTCCGATAGAACACCATATCCATTTTTTCCATATATTTTCTCCCTTTTTTTAATAGAATATGCACTTCAACACTTTAAAGCGAGAATGCCTTATTATTTATACCATGTTTTAAAGGCATAAACAAGGATTAATTTCAATCTCCGGCGCAGAATTATTGCGACGGTCGGAATCACTTCATATTTCACACAAATTTCATTGACTGTAACACTTTATGTGATACTATATCTATAACAGAAATCTCTGTTATTTTTTCTGATAGTCAGCCTTCGGCTATGGATTTTCGTATATATTTTTGGAAGGAAATGTCGCGGATTCACTTTTTCTGTCAGACATGCAGAATAAAGCGGACGGTCCCGGATTTCAAAAATATGTATTTCTTAAAGGAGGTACTTCGATGGCAGATTTTAATGAATTTAATAATTATGATAATAGCGGAAGCTACAGCGGCAGCAGCTATAACGGCAATGAGTTCGATCAGAACAGTTTTTCGAACTATGATCTGGGCGGCAGCGCACAGAGTACATATTACAGAGAGGGGGCGGCAGCGCCTGCAGTCAGCCTGAATACATACATTGCAAGGACATTCTTGTGGATGTTCGCCGGCCTGCTTGTGACATTTGTTGTTTCACTCGGACTTGTCTTATCCGGAGGAGTATACGCTCTGCTCAGCGGTGTGGGAACGGTTGCGATCATTGTTGCGTTAATAGCGCAGCTCATCCTGGTCGGGATTCTCTCAGCGCGTGTACGGAGCCTTTCGGTCGGGGCAGCCAGGGCCTTGTTCCTCGTATATGCTGCTTTGAACGGACTTTCATTTTCAATTTACTTTGTTGCTTTTGATGTTCCGATACTTATCATGGCGTTCGGCGCAACTGCTCTGATGTTCGGAGGAATGGCGGCCGCAAGCCTTATCTTTAACCTGCAGCTTGATACGCTGAGACCTATTCTCTTCGGAGGACTGATTGTAATGCTCCTCTTCGGAGTCCTCAGTTTCTTCATGAACTTCGGACTGATCAATACGCTGCTGTGCTATGCCGGCATCGCGCTCTTCATGGGCTATACGGCATATGACACATCCAAGATAAAAGACAATTATAACTACTATGCGACGATCGGAGACAGTACAATGCTTGAGAAGGCGTCCGTCTTCTCGGCACTTCAGCTGTACCTCGATTTCGTGAATATGATGCTCTACATCATCAGGCTTTTTGCAAACAGCAGAGGAAGCAAAAGAAATTAAAATTTCATAAAATATGTAAAAAACGGGGGGTGAAAGGCGCTAAATGCGCCTCACCTCCTTTTTTGCGGCTTGCGATGAAAAAAACACTGTTGTATTATAGAAACGATAGCCGAATATAAGAGAAAATACAAAGGAGTCTATTTGATGTACAGAAACAGAAATTTGAAAAAAATGCTCTGCATGCTGCTCACGTTCACTCTGATGATTTCGGGAAGTGCGCTTCAGGTCATGGCTTTAAACCCGGAAAACGGCCTTCAGGCCGCTTATCAGGATGTTGAGGCAGTCGGTGCCGGCGCATTAGAAGGAGACAGTTCTTCAGAGACGGCAGAAGATGTCATATCCGTCCCTGATGCCGAACAGATGACCGGAGAGCAATATTCCGTGGAGGATGCAGAGAGTACAGACTCTTCTGTGGGCTTACCGGATGATGCAGTGATAGAAAATACAGAGCACACGTCTGAAAATATAGCAGATGAACAGCCTGTAGAGGAAACAGGTCTTGCAGACGGTTCTGCAGTTGACAGTTCTCTTGCCGACAGTTCTCTCACAGACAGCTCTCTTACAGACAGCAGCCTTACAGACAGTTCCCTCACAGACGAGAGCAAACCGGAAGAGAATCTTCTGGCCAATGCCCGCAATGACATCGAGGAAGGAATATACGTTATTCAGTCAGCGCTCGATGAAAAGGTGTGCATCGGTATTGCAGGAAGTGTCAGAACAGAGGATGCGAACGCTGAACTCGTGACGAAGAACGGCGGTTTCGCACAGGCTTTCTATATTAAGAAAGCAGGTGATGGGGTCTACACTTTTATCAATTATAATTCTAAGAAAGCGCTTCAGGCAAAAGATGCCGGTACAGAAATCGGGACCAATATCCAGCAGCACACGGCCGCGGACGAGGCTTCGCAGAAGTGGATCATCAAGGATGCAACGACGAGCGGATATGTAACGATTCAGTCCTCCTACTGCAATCTGCAGTTCGATTGTTACGCCGGAAAGTCTGCAGTGGGTACGAACATCCATCTGCATAAGCCGGTCACAACCAAGAGGCAGATGTGGAAACTCGTTCCTGCCACCGGAAAGATACTGGCGGAGGAGCGTCTCGTACATGCAAATATTGCGAGCGGGTATTATACGATCCATCTCGCAAGTGCTACGTCCATGGTTCTCGATGTGGCGGCTGCGAGCACAGCAAGCGGCGCGAACATTCAGATTTATAAATCTAACGGCACTTATGCACAGGCATTCCAGATCATTCCGCAGAGTAATAATCTCTATAAGATCAGAAATGCCAACTCGGGCATGTATCTGTGTTCAGCCAGCGGCACCGGAGGAGCAAGTAATCTTGTTCAGAAGAAAGGGAACAGCTCCGACAAGAGCCAGAGCTGGTACATTCTGAAGGATCCGACCAATGACCGTCTTGTTTTCAGACCGTCCAATGGGAATCACGCAGTAATCGGCACGGCATCCAACGGAAAGACATCCGGGACCAATGTTGCAGACGTTACGTTCTCGGCCGGAGCAGGTCAGTACTGGACGGTTACGAAGACGACAGTCTACGTCAAGAACGCTCTTTATAAGCCGGCGTGCGGATTCTTCTACATCAGCCCGTCCGCAAATCTGGAAAAAGTCATCGGTGTAAAGGGAGGAGCGCTCACAAATTCAGCGAACGCACACCTCAGCAATAAATCCGTAAGCAATGCCGGCAAGTGGCGTCTGATCAAGAACAGTGACGAAACCTACACGATCATGAATCTCAAGTCCGGCAAGGTTCTCGATGTTTCAGGAGCAAATTTCGCTTCCGGCACGAATATTCATCAGTATACTTCAAACGGCACGAAAGCACAGAAGTGGGTATTCAGAAGATCAGGAGACAAGGACGGAAGTTTTGTTATTACTTCTGCTGCGAATCAAAACCTTGTATTGGATATCTCCGGAGGAAAACTCACTACCGGTGCAAATGCATGGCTTTACAGCAAGAATTACACCGCAGCACAGAAATTCATGTTCAAAAAGACCACCTATACATACACCGGCTGGATAACGGTTCCGTCAGGAATTCGCTTCTTCTATGTCAATGGTAAGCGAGTGACCGGCTGGCGTAAGATCGGTGAATATTATTACTACTTCAGAAGCACAGGCGCCATGGCAAGGAGTACCACCGTCAGTGGCTATACGATAAATTCTGAGGGTATCAGCAATAAGACTGATTTTAAGACAGCAACGGGCGGAAGAACGATTCGAGCACTTCTGACGAACGCAGTCGCACCGGCAGGCAAGGTCCTGTATATCTGGGGCGGCGGCTGGGGAGGCATGGGCAACTCCGTCGAAGCCGACTCATCGAAGATCGGCATGCTGCCGACCTGGACAACATTCTACAATAACCACGGTTTTGCCGGTTACGATTATACACAGTACAAGTTCAACTACGGCATGGGACTTGACTGCTCCGGCTTTACCGCATGGGCAGTTTACAACACGATTTATGACAGGAACAATGTAGAAGATATCGTCGCGTCTTCATCAGGCACGGCAGCGTACTATATCAGCAGAGGCTGGTGCTATGATGCGGGCAACACATTCAAGCCCGGTGACGTCGTAAGCAGAAGCGGCCATGTCTGGATCTGCATGGGAACATGTACAGACGGTTCCGTTCTGATCATGCACTCCACGCCGGAAGGCTGCCAGCTCAGCGGAACAGACGGTATTGCAATCGAACTTGCTACGAAATATATGAAGAAGGTATCGCCTAACTGGCCGTTCCATATTCATCAGAATGGCCGTGGCTATCTTGCATATGTGGGTAAGGCAACATGGAAGACAGACGGAAGCGGTATTCTGAGGGATCCCGACGGAATGCAGAATATGACCGCCGAACAGGTTTGCAAGATAGTATTCGGATCTTGAAAGGGGCGTTAGCGCAATGAAAAAGAAAATGGTATCTCTCGTACTCGTAGCTGTCATGACTCTTACATTGGGAGCATGCGGTAAAAAAGAGGACGCTCCGAGATACGGATTGGTAACAAACACAGAAGGTATCGGAACAGAAAGCCTTAATGCAGAAGTGTGGGCATCCATTCAGGAGGCTTCGGGAAGCGAGTATCTTTACAAGTATTATACGGCAGAGGAAGATACGGACAAAGGAGTGGATGAGCAGTTCGACGCAGCTGCCGATGACGGCACGGAAGTCGTGTTTGCATGCGGCATCGATATGGAGAGCGCAATATTCCGCGCGCAGAGATCTCATCGCAAAACAAGGTATATCCTGGTTGACGGACTTCCGCGAAAGGACGAGGACGATGAGGCAAGCTTCCGTGAGAATACGACATCCATCGCGATAGCTACACAGGATGAAGGTTTTATTGCCGGATACGGTGCTGTCCGCATCGGATACAGAAAAATCGGGTTCATAGCGGGCGGTCAGAACGATACCAATAAACGATATCTGAGCGGTTATGTCCAGGGGGCAGAAAAGGCTGCGTCCGAATTGAATCTGGGTTCCGGAGAGGTTAAGGTGTTCGCCGTATATGCGGAGAACGATGAACTGTCACCGCTTCGTATGACAGATGCGCTGGTGTTGTACAAGCAGGGCGTGGAAGTCATTTATGCGGTCGGAGAGAATGTTTCAAATGCAGTCTACAGAGCCGCTCAGTCAGCGAGTAAGCCTTTCATAGCGGGCGGTCTGGACATGAACAGTCTGTCAGCAAACTGTATATTTTCGACAGTTAACTCATATAAAGCGGCTGCCGATGCGGCGCTGGATGATATTGACACCGAAGAAGGACTTCCGGGCGGAGAGACCGTGTATTACGGTGCCGCAGACAAGGCCGTAAGAATCATAGCGGATTACACAAGGCTCTCTTCTTTCACGGAGACGGATTACAACGGCATTGTCCGTCAGATCATGGAAGGAAGCGTAGAGGTCAGCGGCGATGAGATGACAGAGGGAACAACGCATGTCGTTCTCACGATCACAGATCCTCCGTCGGGCATGGATGAGAGCACTGCAGCAGCTGCCGGCCTGAACACGACACCGGCTGCCGATACGGGTACTGCGAACACAGCATCAGCGGACACGACAGCTGAGACAGAGAATACTGAGGAAGCGGCATCCGAAGAAGAGGGGACCGGAGAAGAGGAGTCCACGGAAGAGGATACCGGAGAGGAAGAGTATTCGGAAGAAAACGGCGAGAATGCCGAGGAAGAATACACAGAAGAAAATACAGAGGAAGAGGAGCAGTAAGCTCCTCTTTTTTATCGTATAGAAAATTCTTCGAATTTCCTATACGATAAAAGCCTCAGCTATACAATGCTCCACCGGAGGATTGTTACGCATGCTTAGGCACGGCAGGGATGCGCACTCGCACGGTATGGAAGAAGTCGCTGCGTTCCCTATGGTATTTAGGCGATTTCAACAAATGTTATGCATTCTTTATCGGTCAAGTTGTCAATATTGATAGTATTCGGTATGTATGATAGAATCATTATATCCATATATTCGTGAAAATTGGAAAGCTCCGGCTGTGAAGCGGAGATTATCTGGGAAGGAGGAGAGTGTGTAATGAAGAAATGGACCAGAGAAGAACGGTATCGTGTACTGAAAAGTCCGGATGAGATCCGTGAACTTCATGACAGGACGGTTCAGTCCGATTATCGTCAGACATATCATATTCAGTCCGTGACCGGTCTTCTGAACGATCCGAACGGCTTTGTCTGGCACGACGGAAAGTGGCATCTGTTCTATCAGTGGTGTCCGTGGGGAGCGGTTCATGGGCTAAAGTACTGGTATCAGACAGTTTCGAAGGATCTTGTCACATGGGAGAATGTCGGCGTATGTATTCGTCCCGATATGGACATGGACAATGCCGGCGCATATTCCGGGTCTGCTCTTCCGGGCAAGGACGCCCTCTGCCTGTTCTATTCCGGGAACCGCAGGGACGAGAACTGGGTTAGAGTCCCGAATACCTGCACCTTAAAGCTGTATGACAACGGCAAAGTCGTCAAGCTGCCGTGGCCGATCTTCGGACCGAATCCGAATTATACGGAACATCAGAGAGATCCGAAGATCATATACAATAAGGAGATGAAAAAATACTTTATCATCCTCGGAGCGCAGACGAAGGACAAGCGCGGATGCGCTATCATTTACCGCTCGAACGAGCTTCAGGACGGATGGGAGTTCGCCGGAGAGCTGAAGGTTCCCGGGTTCGAGAACTTCGGTGATATGTGGGAGTGCCCGGCCATTGAGAGCATCGGCGACTATGATGTATTTCTGTTCTGCCCGCAGCATCTGTCTATAGAGGGGAGAGGCGGAAACATCCATCATAACGGTTACCTGGTCGGAAAGATGAACTGGGAGACGTTGACATTTGAACATGATAATTATTTCCACTTCCTCGATTTCGGCTTTGACTCCTATGCTGCGGAGTGCGCTAACAACATGCCGACCGAGGACAATGCGGTCCTGGTCGCGTGGATGGGACTGCCGGATACTTCCTATCCGACAGACGAGGAGGAATGGTCAGGCTGCCTGACGCTTCCCCGTGAGCTTCTCATGCGGGATCGCCGTCTGATTCAGAGACCGCTTCCGGCTCTCGCGGCATTGAGAGACGGACACGCAGATCTTTCGGAGGGAAAGCTTCCGAGAGCCTGTGAAATCGAGATCTTCTGTCAGGGGAATGTGGAACTCAGATTCTTTGCGAAAGCAGACGGCAGCGGCGGATATGTTTTCCGGTACGACGATGAAAAGCAGGTAGCTTCCGTGGATAAGTCCGGCATGACGCAAAGATATAATCAGCAGCTCGGCGAGAAGATGGACAGACCGCTGGCCAACCCGCTTACTCATCTCAGGATCTTTATTGACAGAAGCTCAATTGAGATTTTTGCAAATGACGGCGACGGCGTATTCTCATCGCGCATATTCCCGGTAGAAGGCGAGGAACGTCTGGTATTTGAGGGACAGGGCAAGATGGAGGTCTGGAACCTTCGCCCCGCAATCAGGGACGAGTTCGTCGTATGATGCATGTTATGAGACAAAATTGTAACTGAATATTAACAATTGAGGGAGAGGCACCATAAAAATGTGGATTATGTCCTCTCCTTTTGCTATAATAGAGTATTGTTGAGACATTAGGCCTTGCGATAAGGAGGTTTTGATCAAGTGGGAGCCTATTGGGTACAGTTTATTTTCGTCGCGTCAATCATATTGCTCATGAATATGATAGCAGGCTTCGGCGTGTGTACAGTATTAAAGATGAATATGACTCCGGCGAGCTGTGAACTGACGGGAGCTGCGCTGATCAGCACTTATTGCGAATTTACAGTCGTACCGATGGTCCTGCTGAAAGCACCGTTCAATGTGGTTGCCGTAATTATTATGTCAGGGTATCTGTTTTTCGTCGGATTCGGTATTGTGTCATTCTACAGATCGTATCGAAATAACATCGATATTGGGATGAAACCGGATCGGGGAAGCCTGATTATGGGAATACTGCTGTATGCTATGGTCATCGGTATCACTATATTTGTCATTTACAAGTCTCTGACACTTCAGCATGTTGATGAAGATGACACCCGATTTGTCGTGAATGCGATGGATATGATAGAAAACAATACGGTCTTTCTCACCAATCCGGCCAGAGGTAACGAAATTCTTACCTGGTACGGAGAACTCCTGAAGGACGTTGTTTCGCCGTATTCTGTCTTGCCCGCTACGATCGCTTATTTTACCGGCATGAAAGCTGTGACAGCGTTCCACTCGGTCATGCCGATCATCCTGCTCGTGATCATCTCCTGCCTTTATTATGAACTGGCAGAGCGATTTTTCCGCGGCCGCAGGGACTATAAGAGCCTGTTTGTTGTCTTTGTGTGGCTTGTCAATATATTCGGCTACTACTCCGTATACGGGCAGGAAACATTTATGATGACAAGACTGTGGCAGGGAAAGTCGATTGTTGCGGCGATCGGTGTCCCTGCAATGATCATGCTTCTGCTGGATGTCTATAACGACAGTACTGACAGGACAACATATATACTGCTCTTTATGACGAACGCATCCATGTGCTTTTTCTCCGGAATGGGAATAATTCTCATGCTGATCATGACAGCATGTTATGGCCTGGTTTATGCGATCGACCAGAAAAATTATCGGATTCTGCTTTACCTGGCGGTGACATGCATTCCGAATGTTTTTTGTTATATTATTCATCTGGGACTGCGTTTCTGGATTTTACGATAAGTATAAGATGTGTACAGCAGGGTGAAACATGATATTTGATGATATTCAAAAAGTTTATGAACTGGCGGTGGCTTATATAGGGAACGGGCGCTACTTTGCATTTGCAATGGCATCGCTGCTCTTTTTATTCGTTACGTCCAAAAGAATACGTCCGCGTCTGGTCTATCCGATTCTCGTTACGCTCGCAGTCATCGCAACACCGTGGCTGTATCATTATGTATTTAATCGTGATGCATATTGGCGGGTGTTCTGGATGTTCCCGGGGGCTGTGCTTATCGCCCTCTTCTGTGTACGACTGATACAGACCTGTGAGAATGTCAGCGAGCGGATCGCTATGACGGTTTTCCTGATGCTTATTCTGTTCTTTCTCGGAACGAGCATGTATTCGGCTGAGAGAACCAGGCCGGACGGATCAAAAGAACGCATCCTCACAGAGGCTACCAATCCTGAAAAAGTATCAAACGGTGCGAAGCGGGTAGCGGACATCCTTCTCGCTATCGAAGATTCGCCCAAGGTCGCTTCACGCAAGAAATATGTATATGAGCTCCGGCAGTATTCTTCCAAAATCCTGCTCTATTACGGACGTGATATCGATGGTTTTGTAATTCCGATCAAGAAAGATGATGAATGGCGTCACGAAGTGCACAAGGGACTTGAAAGCACTTCGCCAGACTATAACAGAATCCTCCGCATATGCGATGTGGCAGGATACAATTTCCTGATCACTTCTTCTGCCTACAGAATCAACGAGGCCCTTCTTGATAAACATGGGTATCGCGAAGTTGCGGTTCTGGATGGAAGCGCTATTTATTATAAGCCGTATACACAAGGTCAGGAAAACGCCGATAAGAAAGCAGCAGAGCAGAACGGAACCGCAGCGCCGGCGCCGTCAGAGGATACTTCGGCTGCGGCGTCGGAAGAGGCAGCGCCGGCAGCAGAAGCAGATACGTCAGTTGCTGCGGCAGAAGAGCAGCCTGCAGAAGAACAGCCGGCAGAAGAGCAGAATACGCAGATCGCGGTCTCCGATTCTGAGGAGGCAGCTCCGGCGGAAGAAGCGGAAACGCAGTCTGCGGTTAATGAAACGGGTTCAGAGGATGCTGAAGTGTCTTCGGAGAACTCTGAGAATAACGGTCAGGAATTGCTCGAGCAGTTTGCGGCTAATTCGTGAGGAAGTGCCTCCGACACTCTTTTACAGAGCACCTGCGGTGTTGCAGAGGAGAGAATTCATGCTATGAAGCAAAAATCATTAAAGAGGAATTTTGTCATGAACGCTATTCTGACAATGTCCTCTTTTATTTTTCCTATCATAACTTTCCCTTATGTATCCCGTATCCTGCAGCCGATAGGCACCGGTAAAGTGAGTTTCGCCGTATCGGTCGTCAATTATTTTTCGATGTTTGCACAACTCGGAATTCCGACATACGGAATTCGCATCTGCGCGCAGGTCAGGGATAACAGAAGAGAACTGACAAGAACGGCCCATGAACTTCTGATGATCAACGGATGCATGAGCCTGTTTTCCTATGCCGCATTTGTTGTTTCGCTCTTTGTTGTTCCGAGATTTCAGTCTGAAAAAACGCTGTTCCTGATCGTGAGCCTGACGATCCTGTTCAATACGATCGGCATGGAGTGGCTTTACAAAGCACTTGAACAATATACATATATAACGGTTCGCTCGGTAATTTTTAAGTTCATAGCCCTTATAGCACTATTCACTCTTGTGCACAGCAAGTCGGATTATGTGATTTACGGAGGAATCTCAATATTTGCAGCCTCCGCCTCCAACATTCTGAACTTAATAAATGCCAGAAAATATATTGATTTTGCAAATGTCGGTCCGTATCACCCGAAAAAGCATCTCAAAGCTGTCTTCATTTTTTTCGCCATGGCATGTGCGACGACAGTATACACGAATCTGGATACCGTCATGCTGGGTCTCATGAAGACGGATACCGATGTGGGATATTACAATGCAGCCGTAAGGATAAAAACTATTCTGGTAAGTATCGTGACTTCCCTCGGAGCGGTCCTTCTTCCGAGAAGTTCTTATTATATTGAACACGGGGAAATTGAGGAATTTCACAGAATCAGTGCCAAGGCAGCCAATTTTGTGATTGTACTTGCTATCCCTATGATGTTATTCTTTATGTTGTATGCAAGACCCGGGATATACCTGCTCTCGGGTGATGCGTATGAAGGGGCAGTCATACCGATGCAGATCATCATGCCGACGCTGTTCTTTATCGGTCTGACCAATGTTTTCGGAATACAGATGCTCGTCCCGCTCGGCGGAGAACGGTTCGTACTTTACTCGGAGATAGCGGGTGCGGTATGTGATCTTATTATTAACTGGCTTCTTATACCGAGGTATGCATCTTCCGGAGCGGCAATCGGAACTGTGGCCGCAGAAGCAGTTGTCCTTATTGTTCAGGTCATTGCCCTGAGACAGGAATTGGCCTTTATGAAGAAGATGCCTTATGCCAAAGTCGGAGCAGGTGCCCTTCTGGCAGTATGTGCATCTTTTTGGGTCCTTAGACTATCGGTCGGGAGTTTTCTCAAGCTGCTGATCGGCTCTATGTGCTTCTTTGGCGTTTACGGCGGCGTCCTGCTGATACTCGGCGAACCGATGACGAGAGAAATCCTGCAGATGTTTATTCAGCGGGTGCGGAATGTAAATAGATAAGATCTCTTATTACAAGAGCTTGAGAGAGGAATTCCGTCTGCACGGATACTATCTGTTCTTGAATGCGATAAATCACATGAAAAACAGATATTATACGGCAACCGTACAGGCGGAAAAAGTTTGAAAGTAAACTTTCAAACTTTGATTGACGGGTCAGATGACCATGCAAGCATGGTCGCCTGACCCTGGAGGAACAAATTACAGGGAGACACAGTATGATCTTATATGTAGTCGTGCCATGCTACAACGAGGAGGATGTACTTCCGGAAACAGCTAAACGTCTTCGGAGTAAAATGAACGACCTCATAGGGAGGGGAGTCATTTCCGAGGAGAGCAGGGTTCTGTTCGTCAATGACGGCAGCAAGGACGATACATGGAACATAATAAGAAAGCTTCACGAGGAGACTTCGCTTTTTCAGGGTTTATCGCTGTCGCGCAACAGAGGTCATCAAAATGCGCTGCTTGCCGGTCTCATGACGGTAAAGGATAAATGCGACGCCTGCATCAGTATGGACGCCGACCTGCAGGACGACATTAACGCGATGGACGAGATGATAGAACAATATAAAGACGGGTGCGACGTTGTGTACGGTATAAGGAAACATCGCGACGCGGATTCGTTCTTTAAGAGAAGTACAGCGATCCTTTTTTACCGTGTAATGAACTGGATGGGCGTCCAGATGGTTTCGAACCATGCGGACTACCGGCTCATGAGCAGGAGGGCGCTGAACGGACTGGCAGAATTTCGGGAAGTGAATCTGTTCCTGCGGGGAATTGTACCGATGATCGGCTACAAGGCCGGAGAAGTTTATTATGACAGGGCAGAGCGCTTTGCGGGAGAGAGCAAATATCCGTTCAATAAGATGGTGGCATTTGCGATGGACGGCATTACGTCCTGCTCAATTGTCCCCATTCGAATGATAACCTCTCTCGGAGTTGCTGTATTTTTCATCAGCATAGTATTTCTGATTTGGGGTATCGTGCAGCGCTTCAGAGGGGTGACTGTACCGGGATGGAGTTCTGTGATCGTATCAATATGGGCGATCGGCGGTTTGATTTTGCTCGCACTTGGTGTGTTGGGGGAGTATATCGGCAGGATATATCTGGAGACGAAAGGCAGACCTCGCTTTCTTATCGATGAGTATTTATCCTGAACGAGGAATGAAATATGCTATTCAGGTGCCTTTCATGGTTTGCCTTATAAATGCTTGTGCCGGAAGGCAGCTGAATAGAAATAGTCGGAACAGTCGGACTATCTGAGGGGCAGCGGTACTTGATAAAGTCGGATGTGTTGTTATAATATGATTATTCGATAATATCTTCTATACTACAAATAAAAGGAGTGCACGATGAACGCAGATCACAATTATGAAAGAACAGTGGATCTGGCCGGCTTTCTGAAAGCTGTCCTCCTGCACTGGCGGCAGATGATCATACTGGGCGTGCTCTTTGCACTTATTTTGGGAATGATACCGATCCTCGAATACAAGTCCGGCAGTAAGACAAGCAGCCCTCAGACCGATGAGGTGCCGGAAGGCTATCTTACGCAGGCTGAATATAACGCAGTCCTGAAAAGACTTGAGGAAACGATGGCTGATAAGAAGCAGTATGTGGCAAATTCTTATCTGATGCAGATTGATCCCTTTAAGGAAGTTGTAGCGAGGGAGCGAATATTTGTCAATGTACTGTCGGATCCGGAAACTTCGGAAGAAATAGGGACGGTCTCTGAGGACATCGATGAGACGGAGACGAATTCTGAGGCGGCAACTGAAGAGACAGCAGATGGCGGTGACGCAGAAACCGTGAAAGCGGTAGGTGCCGGGAATACAGCGGCAGCTTACAATACCGCCAGGGTCATCAGAGAATATGTGGCCTTTCTCGGCAGCCGGATCGATTGGAGTGAACTGGCCGAAGAGCTCGGGACGGAACCCAGATATATCGACGAGTGCGTGAGCGCAGATTCGTATATGGATTCTGCTCTGATCGTGATCTCCGTAAAGGGATTTGATGCTGAGATTGCCTGTGCGATCCGCGATTACGCCGTTGAAAAAATGGCGGATGCGCATGCGGGCATAGAAGCGCGGATTTGCGGCCATGAACTTAACATGGCGGACGGGGGGGTCGAGGTTCTGTATGACGCCTCCATGAGAACTTATCAGGAAAGCCTGGTCAATGAATGTGCGACGACTCAGACCCGTTATGATAATTTCAGAAATTCAAGGTCGAGTTTCGTTTACAATGCTCCGGTGCGTGCTTCGCTCAACAAAAAGGCTGTTCTGAGCAACGCCGTCACAGGTTTCATCGCCGGCGCACTGATCGGTGCTATGATAAACATCATCCTGATTTTTGTCAGGGGGAGGGTCATCAGTTCAAAAGAGCTTCTGCTTTCATACGACATCAAGACGCTGGCTGACCTGAGAAGCATAGAGAGAACGGGAATAGGCAGCGGAATTGACAGGCGGATCGAGAACATCGGCATGGGAGGCGACGGAAAGCTTTCAGACGGTGAAAGGATTCAAAAGGCAGCCCAACTGGTTGAACTCTATGCTCATAATGCAGAGAACATTGTACTTATAGGTGATGTATCTGAAGATACGCTGAAAACAACGACTGAGCGGCTGCAGCAAAATCTCAAAGGCATCAATTTGAAATACTGCGTAACACTGCTTGGCAATAATGCACTTCTTCGTGAAAGCGACGGCGTAATTTTGGTAGAGAAAAGGAATGAATCGCGACTTGGCATGATTGAGAGCGATATCGGAGTGATAGGGGAGATGAAAATTCCGGTAATCGGCGTGATTCTTCTGTAAGTGAATCAGGGAGCAGATATTAATATGGGTAGTAAATATGTAAAGTTTAAGCATAAAGTAGATAAGGAATCCATTCCGAAATGCAACATTATGGGTGTTGACTTTGCAATAACCGACATGGATAAGTTCCTTAAGTTCACGGCGGATAACATCAAAGATCTGTCCGGAGACTATATCTGCTTTTCAAATGTCCACACGACTGTTATGGCGTTCGAAAATGAGCGGTACCGGATGATTCAGAATGGCGGTATCGCGGCTGCGCCGGACGGAGGACCGATTTCCTCGATCGGAAGGAAACGAGGCTATAAGGAGATGGGCCGCGTCGCAGGTCCGACCTTTATGGAAAAGATGTTTGCCATCTCTGAGGAGAGAGGATTCCGTCACTTTTTCTACGGCACTACGCAGGATACGCTGGACAAGATGCGTGTGAGACTGGAGAAGGAACATCCGGCACTTCAGATAGCGGGAATGTACAGTCCGCCTTTCCGTCCCCTTACCGATGAAGAAGATGAGGAAATCATCAGGATGATCAATGAGGGACATCCCGATTTTATCTGGGTAGGACTCGGAGCACCCAAGCAGGAGATCTGGATGGCACGTCACCGGGGCCGCGTGGAAGGCCTGATGGCGGGAGTCGGTGCTGCGTTTGACTTCTATGCAGGAAATACAAAGCGTGCACCTCTCTGGATGCAGGAGCATAATCTTGAGTGGTTCTACAGACTCATGCAGAATCCCAGGAAGCTGGTCAGACGCTATGTAACGACGAACGCAAAGTTTATTCTGCATGCATTTTTACTGGGAAAATAAGTCTTACTTCACTTAAGGAGAATCGAGGATGTTCCAGCTGCTGAAAAAGAAGACCGGACGACTGACACGCGTACTGCGATATATAAAACGCAGCCGGGAAAAAGGGCATATCAGACCGGTGCATGTCTCAGGAGCTGAACTGAAAGACAGGAGCAATTACTACGGCGGGATCGTGGAGGATTTTGTGCGGGAAATGAACGCCCGCGCAGAAAATTTCGAAGCCGACTATCCCCGCAACGAACGGCTCACGGATTATGAGATTTTGAGCTTTAACGGAGACCGCATGGGCAAAGTTCTCCGAAAAGACGGAGAGATTTATCGCGGGATATACCGGGAGAGCGCCGATGATTTCCGGGAGATGTGGAAAACAGGATTGCTTCAGACCCTGTCAGCCCACGGATGGATACCGGAAACTGAGATTTCAGGATATTATACGGATGAATATCCGATCATACTGAAACACCGCACGGTCGACATGAATGCGTCGAAGCTCTGGTCCTACAACATGGTGCGGGAGGCTGCGATCCGGATCAGTCTTATACAGAATATTGCTCGCAGGGCAGGTTTTACCCTGCACGACGGACATATGAATAATGTTACATTCCACGAAGGGAAACCCGTGTTCACAGATATAGGGTCTTTTGTGAAAGACAGGGGTCAGACTACCGTGTGTAACAGAGAAATCGTATTCTCGGGATGCTACAGATGTGTATTTCGGCAGCTCGGGAATTTTATGCTGTCCAGAAATCAGACATACGATGAATCGAACAATATGATATGGATGACACCCAGGTATTATGATGACCTGACGGAAGAGTACAGACTCGCACTGCGGAAATTCCGTGCCTATCACAGGTTCCGGAGTTCGGCAGTGATACGAAAAATTATTCACCGTATGTTCGATTGCTGGGATGTCAGGCCGGAGTATGTGGACGTGCTTTTCCCCTCGGAAACAGGAGCCGCGGAAAATCCATATCCGAAGGATGTGGAGCGCATTGCGGCTGCACTCCGCGAGGCGGGAATCGTGCCGGCATCTGCGGTGGATGTCGGAGGAACAGCGGGTCACATGTCCGAACGGATATATAAAGAGTACGGTTTGAAAGTTACCTGCTGTGAGACGGACGATACGGTGTGTGACAGGGCTTACGCTCACTTCGTCGCGGAGAAGATTCCCGGGAATGTTTTTGCTTTTCATTACCTGTACGGCTGCGATCCGGATTCGCGCAGGAGTGTAATTGCCGATCTGGCGACCTGTGCGGACATTACGCACAATGTATTTTCCGTGCAGCAGTACAGATGCGATTCGCTTCTCAATTCGCTGAGAAAGATGGCGTACCGGTATGTCGCCGTCACATACTATCCGTACAGAGCCGCTTCGGAGAAGTATATCCGAAGGCTTACGGATGAGGGAGCGGAGGATGTGCAGGAGTTCGTCCGTACATTCAAAGAATTTTTCGATGTTCTTCTGATGAAGAAATTCGGATACGGACAGAGGGATCGGGGCTGCGGGTCCGTGATCCGGGAATGTGCCGATCTTCCCGAAGCGGGAGATATAGAGGATAAGGAGGATTACTGCCTGCTGATGGTGGGCAGAGTCAGATAATGACAAATAAACTGATTGACAAATACCGTAATATACCGGCGCCTGTGAAAGCATCTCTGTGGTTCACTCTGTGCAATGTCATTCAGAAGGGTATATCGCTTATCTCCACGCCGATCTTTACCCGGCTCATGCCGACGGCACAGTACGGCGAATACACGAATTATCAGGCCTGGTATCAGATCGTCTCCATATTTGCCACACTTAATCTGTATTACGGTGTTTTTAACAACGGGATGACCAAGTACCCGGATGACAGGGAACGTTTTTCGTCAAGTATGACAGGTCTTACGACCGTCATCACGGTAGCCCTGTTCATTGTATACCTTATCGCTCCGGGCTTCTGGAATGATAAGATGAAGCTCTCATCGCTATTCGTTTACGCCATGTTCATTGAGCTTCTCTTTGTGCCGGCTTTTAACTTCTGGGCTGCCAAAGAGCGATATGATTATAAGTATCGAAAGCTTGTTGTCGTCACTTTGATCATGGCGATAGGAAGTCCCCTGCTCGGCGTTTTGACTGTACTGAACACAGAGCATAAAGCGGAAGCGAGAATCCTGTCATATGTATTTGTTCAGGTATGTATCGGTCTTGTCTTTTACATTTACAACATGGTCAAAGGCAAGGCTTTTTATATCAGAGACTACTGGAGATTTGCGCTCGCTTTTAATATTCCTCTCATTCCGCATTACCTGTCCAGCCAGATCCTGAATCAGGCAGACCGTATTATGATCGGAAACATGATCGGTAAAGGCGAGGCAGCGATCTATTCTGTAGCATACAACATCGCCGCGATCATGCAGATTGTTATCACTGCGATAAACAGTTCGTTCACACCGTACATGTACAAAAGCATAAAGGACGGAGAATGTTCGGGAGTCCGGCGAAACTCGAAGATCATAATCTCTCTGGTAGGACTCGCCTGTATCGGCGTTATGGCGTTGGGACCGGAGGTAATCAGCATATTTGCACCGGTCGAATACTATGACGCGATCTGGATCGTTCCGCCAGTTGCGTGCGCGGTCTATTTCAAATTTCTCTATCCGCTTTTCAGTACAGTAGAGTTCTACTATGAAAAGACAGGGTTCGTTATGATCGCATCCTGTATAGCTGCGGGTGCAAATATCATTCTGAATTACATATTTATCAGGATCTGCGGATACTACGCGGCAGGTTACACGACATTGGTCTGCTATATTCTTTATTCGCTGGCACATTACGTTTTTCAGAGACGTGTTGCGGCGGAGCATGACCTTGGGGGTGCGCTTTTCGATATGCGATATATCGTGGTCTTTTCGATATTTATGCTGGGGACCATGACCTGCATGCTTTTCCTGTATCCTTACAGAATTCTCAGATATATGATCGGCGTCGTACTGGCGGCGGTCCTGATTTATCTGTTCATGAAGAACCGGAAATTGTTCATGAAGCGAAAGCAGCAATGATGCGGGAACCTTGCGTCAAAGAGTAAAAGATGAATAAAACAATAAGACGGGATGTTACAATTGAAGATTGCGTTCTACTGATAGCGTGGGCAGCTTTTTTTCTGCCCCCTATCATTCCGCGTATCAGTTCGGCGGCTTCCCACGCTCTGAGTCTTGCAGGGTATGCCGCTTTTCTTGTTTTGCTCATTTACAGGAAAAAGGAGTTTCCGGTCAAAACGGATGTACTTCTGTATCTGGTATTCCTGGGATACTGTATTCTTATTCTGATCTTGAAGTCTCCCGAAAAGTTTCCGCTTATTGCCAGAAGAAATCTGCTGCCGGCATTCACAAGCATTTTTCTTATAAAGTGGACTTTTGACAGGAACCCCCGCGGGCTCGGGCTTCTCTATCATCTGTGTTCATTTTACATTTATTTCAATTTTCTCACACTCATCCTCTATCCGGACGGCATTATCAAGTCCTCCATCGGTTCTTCGGTTGAGCGCGCACAGTGGCTCTTAGGTTCCAAGAATAATATTCCGCTGTATATGATCCTTTTTACGACCATCGCAGCTTACTACTACTATACAGTCAGAAGGACGAGAGCACTGTATGTGCTGATTGTGATTGCGATGATCACCATAATCATGAGCGGTGAAGACGGAAGAGAGTTCATGGAAGGATCGAGTACGGGAATTGCAGCGTATGCTGCTACTGTCATGCTTTTTGCCTATTATCTGCACGGCGAGAGGACGAGGACGGCAACGGTGAGCGCGAAAGTGATATTTGTCCTCGTCATGGTGATGAGTTTTGTGCTTGTGACAGGGCAGAGTGTTCCGGGGATGGACAAAATCATTGTCGGTGTTTTTCATAAAGAGTTATCCTTTACAGGCAGGACATTCATCTGGAACAATAATCTGAGTGCGGTGGCACAGAATCCGATCTTCGGGCACGGCGATGAAGGAGTAATTGCTCACACGCTCATAAGCAACGTCTGGCAGAGCACCGAATATACCTATAATCTGATTCTGAAACTTCTTATGAATTACGGAATCGTCGGTTTCGGCCTATTTCTTGCCATGATCCTGCGGATAGACCGGGGGCACGAGACCAGTGACTGCATACTGTTTTCAGGCTTTATCGGGCTTATGATCATCGGAATGATGAACGAGATCAGTATGGAGTGGCTTCTGTTCATACCTGTTTCGCTGATATCTTTCCAGCGACCGATGCCGCCTGTCACCTCCGGAAGAGCAGGCAGAATCCCGGTGAGGCCGAGAAAGAGCCTGGGACTTCGCATAAAATTCTGATAATGAACATATATAACAGTACAACTGTCTTTGACAGATAAAGCAATTCCATGTATTATCTCAGTGAGAGAAGCCCCCGACTCTATCCGCGGAGGGCAATAAACGGAGAGATTTAAATAAGGAGAGTTACATGAAGAAAGCGCTAATAACGGGAATAACCGGTCAGGATGGATCATATCTTGCTGAATTCCTGCTTGAGAAGGAATACGAGGTACACGGCATAGTACGTCGGTCATCCTTAGCTAATACTGCCCGCATAGATCATCTGATTGAAAAAAATCTGATCACACTTCACGACGGCGATCTTTCCGATTCTTCTTCGCTGATCCGTATTATAGGTCTTGTTCAGCCGGATGAAATCTATAATCTCGCTGCGCAGTCTCATGTTCAGGTTTCCTTCGATGTTCCGGAGTATTCGGGAGACATCGATGCGCTTGGCGTGCTCCGCATACTGGAGGCGGTCCGTATCGTCGGACTGGCGAAAAAAACAAAAGTATATCAGGCTTCGACGTCGGAGCTTTTCGGAAAGGTCGAGGAAGTCCCGCAGCGTGAGACGACTCCCTTCCATCCGTACAGTCCGTATGCTGTGGCAAAGCTGTACGGCTACTGGATCGTTAAGGAGTACCGAGAGGCTTACGGCATGTTCGCCGCCAACGGTATTCTGTTCAATCATGAGTCAGAGCGGAGAGGTGAGAATTTTGTTACAAGAAAGATCACACTCGCTGCCGGGCGGATCGCGGAAGGCATCCAGGACCACCTTGAGCTGGGAAACATGGATTCTCTGCGCGATTGGGGTTATGCGAAGGATTATGTCGAATGTATGTGGCTGATTCTGCAGCAGGAGAGACCGGACGATTTCGTGATCGCAACGGGTGAGCAGCATACGGTGCGGGATTTTACGGAAAAGGCATTTGCTGCCAACGGTATGACGATCCGCTGGGAGGGGGAAGGCGTCTCGGAAAAGGGATATGACGCCGATACCGGCAAGCTGCTGGTTTCCATCAATCCGAAATGGTTCCGCCCGACCGATGTGGATAATCTGTGGGGAGATCCGACAAAAGCCAGGACAGAGCTGGGATGGAATCCGCAGAAGACAAGTTACGGGGAACTTGTTCGAATCATGGCGGAGCATGACAGAGCACTCGCGAAGAGAGAAAGAGCTTTGAAGGAATATACCGGCAGCTGAAAGGAGCGGCCTACGAAAGGATCGAGAATGGAAAAAGACGCGAAAATATATGTAGCCGGGCACAGAGGCATGGTCGGATCGGCAATTGTACGGGAGCTTGTGAGACAGGGATACACCAACATAGTGACCCGCACACATGCTCAACTGGACCTGTGCCGTCAGGAAGATGTCGAAAAATTCTTCGCAGAGGAGAAGCCGGAGTATGTGTTCCTGGCTGCAGCCAAGGTAGGAGGCATCGCAGCGAATGCGGAAGCCCTTGCCGATTTTATGTACATAAATATGATCATGGAGATGAATGTCATTCACAGCGCATGGGAAAACGGATGCAAAAAGCTCGAATTTCTCGGAAGCTCCTGCATTTATCCCCGCATGGCTCCGCAGCCGATGAAAGAGAGCTGCCTTCTGACAAGTGAACTGGAGAAGACAAATGAAGCGTATGCTCTGGCTAAGATCTCAGGTCTCAAATACTGTGAATTCCTGAACCGTCAGTACGGAACAGATTATATTTCCGTCATGCCGACTAATCTGTACGGCCCGAATGATAATTATCACCCGACGCACAGCCATGTTCTTCCCGCTCTGATTCGCCGCTTCCATGAAGCGAAGGTGAACAATCTTCCATACGTTACATGCTGGGGTGACGGGACCCCGCTCAGAGAGTTCCTTTATGTGGATGATCTCGCGAATCTGTGCGTGTTCCTTATGAACAACTATAGCGGCAACGAGACTGTCAACGCGGGTACAGGCAAGGAGCTCAGTATCAGGGAGCTCACGGAACTGGTCGCCCGGGTCATCGGATACGAGGGAGAAATACGCTGGGATACCACAAAGCCGAACGGTACGCCCAGAAAACTTCTGGATGTCAGCAAGGCGGAAGCATTGGGATGGAAGTATAAGACAGAACTTGAGGACGGAATCAGATTATCTTACGAGGATTTCCTCAGCAACCCGATGAGAGCTGAACGTTGAGAGGAGTATTATGAATATCGTTTTGCTATCCGGCGGATCAGGGAAACGCCTCTGGCCGCTGTCCAATGATATCCGTTCCAAACAGTTCATCAAAATATTCAAGCGGGACGACGGGGAATATGAGTCCATGGTCCAGAAAGTGTACCGCCAGATTCTCAAGGTGGATCCGGATGCGCAGGTGACGATCGCTACATCAAAGTCACAGGTCTCCGCTATTCACAATCAGTTGGGGGAAGAGGTCGGTATTTCCATCGAGCCCTGCAGGAGGGACACGTTTCCGGCTATTGTTCTGGCATCGGCTTATCTGCATTATATGCAGCTCATACCGGAGGAGGAGTCGGTCGTCGTATGTCCGGTAGACCCGTATGTAAATGATGATTATTTTGAAGGTCTGAAACAGCTCAGCGAGCAGGCTGATAAGGGAGAGGCTAATATTGTCCTCATGGGCATAGAAGCCACATACCCGAGCGAAAAGTACGGATATATTATACCGGAAGATAAGGAGGCGGTGAGCCGCGTTCTCACATTCAAGGAAAAGCCGAATTATCTGATGGCGCAAAAGTATATCGAGCAGGGGGCGCTGTGGAACGGCGGCGTATTTGCATTTAAACTCAAATATGTATTGGACCGCGCCCGTGAATTCATTGATTTTACAGGCTATCAGGATCTGTTCGAGAAGTATGAGTCACTGCCGAAAACCAGTTTCGATTATGCTGTCGTCGAGAAAGAGGAAAATATTCAGGTCATGCGTTTCCACGGAGCGTGGAAGGACCTCGGAACATGGAATACGCTCACGGAAGCCATGACGGAGAGCTCGATCGGTGAAGTCATCATGGATCCGACCTGCGAAAATGTGCACGTAATCAATGAACTGAATGTTCCCATCCTGGCCATGGGACTTAACAATGTCGTCATTTCGGCAAGTCCCGACGGAATCCTGATATCCGATAAACATCAGTCGAGCTTCATCAAACCGTATGTCGACGGAATCGATCAGCAGATCATGTACGCCGAAAAGTCCTGGGGCAGTTTCCGGGTGCTGGACGTTGAGCATGACAGCCTGACGATCAAGGTCACCCTGAATCCGGGGCATCAGATGAACTATCACAGTCACTTACACCGCGACGAGGTATGGGTGGTCATATCAGGAAAAGGTACGACAGTGGTCGACGGTGAGAAGAAGGAGGTCTCGGTAGGGGACGTGATAAAGATGCGGGCAGGATGCCGGCATACCGTCATAGCTCTCACGGAGCTGAAAATGGTGGAAGTGCAGCTCGGCAGAGACATCAGTGTTCATGATAAAATAAAATATGA
>ODAI012339412.1_pt1 | contig 29871 bp, 17 predicted proteins | sample 1539321 | NCBI WGS metagenome assembly ODAI01 (sample SAMN02144231, study PRJEB22623) | gut metagenome | biome: sheep rumen | host: Ovis aries | place: New Zealand
GCTATAAAAGCGTTTTATAGCGCCGAAGGCGCGTCGGAGACTGCATGAGACGTGTTTTGTGCCCTGAGGCACAAAACTGGCAGCGCGTTTTACGCGATGCCTTTCCAATAAAATGAAGCATTTTATTGGAAAACAGTATTAGATTTTGCAGGAAAGCGGCGGGATGTCATGAATCTCAACGAACAGGCTTACGATTACCTGAAAACTCTGATCCTCACGGGCGGACTGTCCTCCGGCGTTCTGTACTCGGAGACAAAGCTCGCCGAGCAGATCGGCATTTCGCGCACTCCCCTGCGCGAAGCGCTTGTCCGCCTCTCACAGGAGGGCCTGCTCGACATTCAGCACAGCCGCGGCTTTTATCTGCATGTTCTGACGGCGGACGATCTGAAGGATATGTTTCAGATGCGCCTCGCCCTGGAGGGCCACGCGCTGATCCAGCTGGCCAAGCACGCGCAGGAGCCGGAAGCCGCGGCCTGTATCGAAGCGCTCGCGCGCAATCTCCGGCAGCAGCAGGAGCTGGTCGCCGCCGGCGCGCAGCCCGATCTTCTTGTCAAGACCGACCGGGACTTTCATATGACGATGATCGCCTATATGCACAACCGGACGCTTGAGCAGCTGTATCAGAACCAGGTGTACCGCATCCAATCCTTCGCCCGCCGCTCCTTTGAGCGGGAAGGCCGCATTGAAGAGACGCTGGCCGAGCACAGCCGGATCGTGGAAGCGCTGCAAAGGCAGGATCCCGTCGCAACCTATCGGGCTGCCGCCGAGCACCTGGATCATCTTGTTCTTTTGATGAGCGAGATGATCGACCCGGGCGACAGCCCGCTCCAGAAGCAGCTGCTGTTCAGAAGCGGCGACCACCGCGCCGCGCTCAATGCACGCTGAGCTCAGGCCATCTCCCGGCACCCGAAAAGCGCCATTTTTCCCCGATCGTCTTCGCGATCGCTGCGGCCCCCGCCCTCTCCGGGGCGGCCGGGCCGCATTTTTCTTTGCGGGAGCAGCACTTCGGCCTGCCTTATTTCTCCATCAGTGTTTCAACGATCTCCCGAAGCTCCGTTTCGGTCCCCACATTGCCGGGGAAGATGATATAGGGCATATCGGGGAATTTGCTCTCCGGCCCGGTCTGCCAGACGGGGATGCCCGGGCGAACCTGTCCTTTGACAAGCGCGCGGCGTACCCGCAGGGCCTTTGTTCCGATTTCGCTTGAGGTGATGCCGCCCTTGGCGATGATAAAGGCCGGCCGGCTTTTCAGCCCGGACACGATCCCCGTCACCGCCTCGGAGATCTGCAGCGAAATTTCGATCTGCCGGTCTGCGTTGTCCGTATCCAGATCCAGACGCTCCCTGCGTGTAAAGACGGCCGCCGTTTTCCCATGGCTGATCGCATTTTCGGCGAGCGCGACCACGCGCTGCCGCTCCCGCTCCAGACCGTTCGGCTGCAGCACGAGATGCTGATTGAATTCGATCATCTCGATCGGATATTTGCAGTGTCTGAGCTCCTCCAGCTGACGGCTGGTCTTGTTGACATGGGAGCCGACGACGATCAGTCCGCCCGCCGTGCTCCCCGGGGAAACCAGCTCATCCCGGCCGAGCAGCGGCCGGTCGGGGACGCCGCCGAGCACCTTGGTCACAGCCGCCGCACTGCGGAACATGAATTCTTTTCCCGCCGCCAGAGCCGCCAGAAAAGCCAGAGCAAAGACCTTGACGTCCACATAGTCGGCGGCGTTGACGATGACCTTGCCGAAGCCCCTCACCGCCTTGAGCTGCTCTGTGATCGCCTCCACACGCAGCGCGCGCAGATCCTCGAGCGCGATGCAGGTGACGTCCTCTGCCCGGTACTGTCCGCCGGTTTTCTCCTGGCACCAGTCACGCAGGTCGGACGAACGATAGCCAAAGCTCTTGTCGCGCGCGAATTCCGTCTGTCCGGCCGGAGTCAGGCGATCCCCTTCCCTGACGTAGTGAATATTGTTGAGCGTGAAGCGCCCGCCCTCGCGGAAGAACGGGAAAATGATCTCGCCGTCAAAGCGCTTGCGGCCGCAGGCCTCCAGCGTCTCCCGCAGAGTCTCGGTCTCGAGCGGATAATGCCCGCGCAGCGTCGAATCGCTGCGGCTGATCACGATATAGTCCAGACCGGTCGCCGCGGATGCAGCCGCGATGTTCGCTGCGATGCGCTCATGCTGTGCGCGGCTCTCCGAGCGCGTCATGCCCCGGGAGTTGGTCAGGACAAAGAACATCTGTTCCTTTTCCCGGAAGGCCTCCAGAATGGTTTCCTCCGACCAGTCGGTATACACATACACGCCGTGCACCGTCTGAACGCCGGTCGGGTCGTCATCCAGCACAACGATCTTGCGTCCGAAGTCCGCAAGGCTCCCGGCAAGCCGGCGGTCGACCAAAGCCTCGTCGACCGGCGGAAGGCTGTCAAGCACCGCCGCCGGAATCGCTTCGCATGCTCTCATTGTTCCGTGCCTCCGCTCTTTACCACCACATTGGCCAGCTTCTCAAAATACTGAACGATCCCGCTGTGGTCGTCGTTCATATGCCCGTCCACCTTCAGCGCCTGAAGCATTTCAAACAGCTGCGCGGAAAGCGGCACGGGGGCGTCGATCTGATGGGCGGTCTCCAGAACATTGTGAATGTCCTTGTGATTGATGGAGATCTTCCCGCCCGGCTTGAAGTTGCGGGAAAGCATCATCGGCACCTTGGCATTGAGCACCGCGCTGCCGGCAAGACCTCCGGCGATGGCGTGGAACACCTTTTCCGGGTCTGCGCCGGCCTTGGCCGCAAAAACCATCGCCTCGGAGACGGAAGCGATCGTCAGATTGACAATGATCTGATTGGCCAGCTTGCAGACGCTCCCGCTGCCGACCGCGCCGATGCGGACAGCCGAAGAGCCCATCATCATCAGATAAGGATAGGCGCGGTCAAAATCATCCTGCGCTCCTCCGGCCATCATGGACAGCGTACCGGCGATCGCGCCGGGCTCGCCGCCGGAAACGGGGCAATCGAGGTAGCCGACGCCGTGCCCGGCAAGGCCAGACGCAATTTCCTGCGCCTGCGTCGGCGTGATGCTGCTCGTGTCAACGACGAGGGCGCCCTCATTTAGGGAATCTGCGATCCCATGCTGGCCCAACAGCACGTCCCGGCAGATTTCTCCCTTTGGGAGAGACAGGAAGATCAGGCTGCATTGCCCGGCAAGCTCGGTCTCCGAACAGAGCCTCGCGCCAAGAGACTCAAGCTCCGCCGCCGCAGCGGATTTTTGACTGACGTACAGCTCGCAGCCGTGCTTCAGCAGGTTTTTTGCCATGGGCCGACCCATGATGCCGAGACCGAGAAATCCGATTTTCTCCATATGCTCCTCCCACATTAACCGGTATACCGGAATACCGTTTTAGAGAAAGAAAAGGTCAAAACCTATTTTGTTTTGACCTTCTTCCTCTGATCTGTTCAATTGTATGGTAAACCCTAAATCCTGTGTAGAGTCAAGGCAAAGTTTGTAGTCATTTTTGACAAGAACTTTCAAGTGAAATTGTCGTTTTTTACTCGATCGGAAGCCAGATCTGGCGGTAGCGCGTATAATCCTTGCGCTTATTCATGGAGATAAAGGTTCTGGCCAGCGGGTCTCCGGTCACCCGGATGCCGTTATCCCGGACATAGGAGATCAGCGCGTGCAGATATTCGTTGGCGCGCACATTTTCTCCCTGCAGCCGCACCACCGTGTACAGGCAGCGGCAGGGCTCATACTCCCGAATGCTTCCGCCCGCGCGGATTCCGAAGGCCTCCGCGTGCTCTTTGAGGATGCCGAGCGCGGAAAAGCTGCTGTCCTCGCCGCGGCAGAGGGCTTCCCACTCGTTTCGCACCGCCGAAAAGGTAAACGGAGTCAGACTGACCCAGCGCTGAAAAGCCGCGTGGTCGGCAGGGCCGAGCAGCAGCTTATCCTTTTTTGCGTATTCAAAGCGCAGCATCGCCGGACGCTGCTCCACGCGAAACTGACCAAGCTCCCGGGGCAGACGGTCCATCAGCTCAATGACCGTGTCCAGATGCTCCGCCATCAGCTGTTCCCTGCGGAGCTGCTCCTCCAGCGCCTCGCGCCGTTTGGCGTAATGCTCACGCACGACCTCGAGCTTGTCGGTGTTGATCATTTTCTCGATTTCCTGCAGGGAAAAGCCCGTATTGTGATAGTCCCGCGCGCGAATCAGCGCGGTTATATCCAGGTGGCTGTAGGTTCTGTATTTTCCCGCGGACTCCTCTCTCTGCGTATCCAGAATGCCGCTGCGCTCATAGAGCCGCAGCCCCTCCTGAGAAATACCGAGCAAGTCCGCCACAACTCCTATCCGATATCGCATGGCTGTGCCTCCCCGGCGGGATGAACCCGCTTTATCTATTGTAATCACCGCCGTGGAAAAAGTCAAATATCATTTGTCCGCGTCTGCTTTCTCCCGCCAGCTCCCGGCTCAGCGACCTTCTCATGACAAAAGCCTTTGATACTTTCCGTCAAGGCTCTTATCAAGCCGAAAGAAGAACCGATCGTCAACGAAGCCTTGTGCCTGATGACGCTCGATTCTTCTCCGGCGGTGTTCCGTTGTGTCGGGTCATGCCCAGCTGCGCTCCCCGTCCTCCGGCGGACAGACGCTGCTGACAGCGTTCTCCATCATTTTCATCAGTTCCCATACTGAACGATAGTTAAGAGTCTTTCCCTCCTCCACCCAGGTAAGCCGCCCCTGCCAGCTGCCGTTCTGCCGATGCTGAACACGCACGACAAAGGTGCCGCACTCTCCATGCGCAGCTGTCTGACGATTGATTTTGCTCATTCCGCAACCACTCCCATCGTGTGATATGGGACAAGCATAACAAAAGGATCGTCAATAAACGCGTCAAAAAAGCATCCATCGCTGCGCGGGGCCGTCAGATTGCTCATCTGAGCCCGCAAATCAGATTCTTGTAGAAATCCACCGCGCCGGGCAGGCACTTCGTTTCGATATTCTCGTTGAGACCGTGCATGCCCTTCATCTGCTCCTGGCCGTAGATCACCGGGGCAAAACGGATCACGTTTTCGCAGATCTCCTGGTAGAAGCGCGCGTCGGTCGCGCCGGTCATCACATAGGGGCAGGCGGGCAGGCCGGGGAAGCTCTTCGCCACGGTATCGGCGGCGTAGCGCCAGGCCTCGCCCTCAATGTCGGTTGCGGCGGTGAAGTCGCTCGCGGCGAGCACCTCGGTCTCCAGACCGTACTTCGCCGCCAGCGCGCGGATGACGCGCAGGCTCTCATCCATCCCCTGGTGCGGGATGAAGCGCAGGTTGGCCCAGACCGAGGCCTCCTGCGGCAGCACGTTGCATGCGTCGGAGCCGGACTGCATCGTAAAGGCGATCGTTGTTTTCAGCAGCGCCCCGGCCTGTGCCGAGAGCTTCGGCATGACAAGCTTGAGAAGCGGCCCGAACAGCCAGATATTGCCGAACAGCAGCCGCAGCCCGAAGGGCGCGTAGGGTGCGAGGCGGGCAAACATGGCGGCCACCTCCGGCTCGAAGGCCTTGCGGAAGGGCGGATGCTTTTCCACGCGGTCGATAAAGGCGGCCAGGCGCGGGATCGGGCTGCCCGCCGGCGGGGCGCTGGCGTGGCCGCCCGGGGAGCGCGCCGTAAATTTCACATCCGCCTTCCCCTTTTCAAACACGCCCATCATCGCGAAATTTCCGGGAATGCCCGCGATCGGGTCGGTGATGATACCGCCGCCCTCGTCGCACACGAGCCAGGGCCGCACGCCGCGGCGCCTGAGCTCATCGACCAGCATCCGGCAGCCCGGCCCGGCGTATTCCTCGGTGCGCGAGCTGGAGAGGTACACATCCTGCTCCGGCACATAGCCCTGCGCGAGCAGCTCCTCGACGGCCTGGAAAAAGGCCATGACCGAGCATTTGGTATCGGAGCTGCCGCGGCCCCAGACCTTGCCGTCCGCGATGTCGCCGGAAAAGGGGCCGTGCAGCCACTCTCCCTCCGCCGGGACGACGTCCTGGTGGCTCATCAGCACGATCGGCCGCTCGGCGCTTTTTCCTTTCCAGCAAAACAGCAGGTTCCCGTCGATCTCGGTTTTCTCCAGCTCCCGGTGCACGCGCGGAAAGAGCTCCTCCAGGAGGCGGTGAAAGCCGAGAAATTTCTCCCGCTCCTCCGCGCCGGGGTGCGAAACCGTCTCACAGCGCACCATGCGCGCCAGCAGCGCCGCATACTTTGCTTCCCGTTCCGGGTCGGGCGTCGGCTCATAGGCGGAGGTCTTGTGCCCCAGCAGCAGCGTCCGCACAAGCGCAGCCAGAAGCAACAGCGCCGCCAGCGCCGCCAGCGCGGCCAGCGCAAGCAACAAGCGCATCATGCCCTGCCGCCTCCCGCCTTTTTATACTTGAGCCAGGCCAGACCGATCGCGATCGCGCCGCTCGGCAGAACCATAAAGCTGGTCGAGCCGGTAAGTGAAGGCACCAGCACGAACAGCAGGCACATCAGAATCAGCGGCGGCAGCGCGATATCGAGATTTTTGCGGAAGTACTTGCAGGCCATCGCGCCGAAGAGCGCGGGCACGACGTTATCAAAGGCGGGCGTCAGCACCGGAGACTGCAGCACCGGCTGCAGCGGGAGAAGCAGCAGCACGCCCAGCGCCAACACCAGGATCGTCACCAGCGACGAGGTCGCGATCGAAAGCGTCGAGACGATCTCGTTTTCCGGCGTGCCGGCCTTGACGCCGACGATGTCCCGGGCGTTGACCGCGCAGGGGATCTTCATGTTGATGAGGTTGCCGGTGATAAAGGCGAGATAGCCGCCTCCCGCGCCGAGCATCGGCGTGTAGATCAGCCATTCGGCGACGCAGCTGACGAGCCAGACAAGGCCGATGGCGAGAAAGCCGCTCGCCGCGGCGCTCAAATCGGGCGAGACGCCGAGATAGGCGCCGATGACGAAGGGCGCGCCGAGCAGCAGCACCAGCGTGATGACGCTCGCGATGCGCCCGTAGAGATGGGTGCGCTGATTATAGGCTTCAAAGCGTTCGTTTGTTTCCATTCCGCTCTCCCCTTTCATCCGATGCCGCCGAGCAGCACCGCCGAGGCCATGGCCAGCAGCATACTGCCCGCGATCGAGAAGCTCTCGACCCAGACGAGCTTTTTCTTCTCGCTCAGCCACAGGAAGGCCGCCATCACAAGACTTGCCACGGCCGCGACCGCGATCGGCAGCCAGCTCCCGCCGAACGCAAAGCGTCCGCCGCCGGAGACGAAGCCGCCGATGTAGCTGCCGAGATAGGCGCAGATGAGGCCGACGAACATCGCGGTCATGGCCCGGTCGCCGAAGCCCGCAGCGCCTCCCCTCTTGCCTCCGCCGCTGCCGAGACGCTTGAGATAGCGCTTGTTGAAGAGCGTGGAAAAGACCATGCCCCACATGATGCAAAGGCTCATCAGCAGGCAGATCGTGACGAAGCCCCGCGCGGTCATGCTCGAGGCCGACAGCCCTCCGAGGCCCACCTGCTCGGCCGCCGCGGTGGCGACCTGTGTTTCATAGTGCAGCGCGCCGATCACAGACAGGCGCAGCCAGGGCCAGGGTACGCCTAGGCTCCCGGACAGGGCGATCACGCCCAGCAGGATGCCGACGCTCGGCAGCAGCGTAAAGGTGGCGCTGGCGGTGATGGCGCGCTTCATTTTCGCCGGGTCCAGCCCCATGGCCTTGCCGGCCCGGTAGGCGCGGATCAGGAAAAAGAGGCTGACCAGCGCGATAAAAAGGATGATCGAGCCGCACAGCAAATACAGAAAGGGGCTGTTCAGCTGCGACTGGACGGACATGGAAGATCCCCTCGCTTTCTTTATTGATTTAGTTTATTGTATCACAAAGTACTCCCGGCATCAACCGCAATCCACGCGGATCCGCGAAGCAAAACAGCTCCGGGCTTTCGCCCGGAGCTGTTGGGATTATACATTTACGGTGTTCTGCGCGTTCTTTTCTTTCTCGGCCTCAGCCTCGCGTTCATCGTCTTCCTCGGCCTCCACCTTCTCGCGGTAGCGGGCCAGGCGCACGTCGACCAGCCAGGTCACCGCCAGGAAGAAGACCATCAGCGGTGTCCACTTGTCGATCAGGACCATCGGCAGACGCATATCCTCGGTCCAGATGAACCACAGGAAGGCCAGCACAGAAAGGATCAGCTCGCTGACAAGGCCGATGCGGAAGCGGCGCAGGAACTTTTTGATGCGGTAGTACAGCTCGTCAACCGCTTCGCCGAAATCGTCCGGCGTAACGGTCTCGAAGCCCATAAGCTCCGCAGCGGAAACCAGCGCCCGGCGCTCTTCGTCGCTGGCGCCGTTGACCTTGCCGGCCATATTCTCCGCGGCGCGGAGGTTGATGCGCAGCTTATCCTTCGCATCCCGATCCTTCGGATTGAGGATCGTCTGCAGGCCGCGCTTGGCCTCGTTGATCTTCTTCATCAGCTTTGCACGCCCGAACTTGTCGCGCAGGTGCAGCAGCGGGATGAAGAGATAGATCGTGGAGATCAGGCACAGGAGATTGACCAGCGCCCAGGCCGCGCCGCCGTCTCCGGCGGGCCTGAAAATTTCAAAGAAGCGGCTCAGCGGCACGTCCGGATCGGTGATGCTGTTGCCCTCCGGCCCCGGATTTTCCGGATTCTGCGGTTCATCGGGCTTATCCGGCGTAACGGCCGTGTTGTCGCGGATGATGTTGAAGTTTCCGGGGATGTAGGTCACGCTGTAGTTGCCCTGCAGGGTCTCGCCGGAGGCGATGATCGCGTTTTCGTAGAAGCCTGCGGCCTCATCGGTGCCCGCGCCGGGGCGGCTGACCGTATACGCAAGCTGGAAATCGTCGATCACGCCGTCCACTGCCGCGCCGAACGCGGGATCGTCCGCACCCTGGATTTTTGTGGCGCCGAGGGCTCTCACAAGGGCGGGACGCGGCGTGACGGTCAGCTGTACCGTCGCCTCCTGCGTCTCATAATTCGGGTTCGTGGCCCGGATCATGACCTCGACGGTGCCGACGTTCAGAATGGTCGGCATCTCGGTCGTCCAGGTTGCGCCGCCGTCGATCGAATACTCGATCACGGTGCCTTCGGTGACGGAGGCTTCGACCGTCGGGCCGTGCTCTTCGGCGTCATAGACGCCCTCATAGCCGATCGCGGTCAGCGTCATCTCCAGCGGCGTGATGGTGAAGCTCGCCGGGACATAGGTCACGGTGTAGTTGCCCTGGGCCGCCTCACCGGCGGGGATGATCGCTCCCTCATAGCTGCCGACAGCCTCATCGCGTCCCGCGCCGGGACGGCTGAGCGTGTACTGGATCACAAAGTTGTCGATCACACCGGTCACGGTGGCTGTAAATGCCGGATCCTCCTCGCCGTAGGCCTTTGCGGCTGGCGCCGCGGTCACGACGACCGGCGCCGGGGTCACCGTCAGAGTCAGCGTGGCGGTCGCCTCCGCGTAGTTCGGGTTTGTCGCCCGGACATAGACGGTCTGCGTGCCGACATTGAGGATCGTCGGCGGGACGGTCGTCCAGTTCACGCCGTCGAGGGAATACCAGATGGTCGTTCCCTCGGTGATGTTGGCATAGGCATAGGCGGGGGGGGGGTTCGCATCATAGACGCCGTTATAGTCCACGCCGGTCACGGTCAGCACACCGGCGTCCGTGATCGTGAAGTCTGCCGGAACATAGCTGACCACATAGTTGCCCTGATACTGCTCGCCGCTCGGGATGATCGCGTCGGCGTAGGTGCCGACGGCCTCATCGGTGCCCGCGCCGGGGCGGCTGAGCTCATAGACGATGGTAAAGCCGTCGATCACGCCGCTGACGCTCGCGCTGAAGGCCGGATCGTCCTCGCCGAAGACCTTCGAAGCGCCGTTGGCCGTCACAACGACGGGCCGCGGGTGCACGATCAGCTCGGCGGAATCGGTAGCGGTGGTATAGTTCGGATTTGTCGCGCGAACCATAAAGCTCTGCGTTCCGACGTCGGTGATCGCGGGGGGCTCCGTCGTCCAGGTCACGCCGCCGTCCACGCTGTACTCGAGCGTCGTCCCCTCGGGAACGGAGGGCTGCGCCGCGCCGGGATGCGCCGCCGCGTCATAGACGCCCTCATAGCCGACGGCGATGACCGTCATCGGCGCGGGGGTGATCGTAAAGACCGCGGGGACGTAGGAAACCACATAGTTGCCCTGGACCTGCTCGCCGCTCGGGATGATCGCGCCCTCGTAGCTGCCGACGTTTTCATCGACGCCGACGCCGGGTCGGCTGAGCTCATAGGAGATCACATAGGCGTCGATCACGCCGTCCACCGTGGCGGAAAAGGCGGGATCCTCGGTGCCGTAGACCTTCCCGTCGGGGTTTGCGGTCACGGTCACGGGGCGCGGATGCACGGTCAGCGTGCCGGTCGCGATCGCGCGGCCATAGGTGTCGTTGGTGGCGCGGGCCATGACCTCGATGGTGCCGACGTCCGTGATGGACGGGGGCTCCGTCGTCCAGGTCACGCCGCCGTCGATCGAATACTCCACGGTCGTTCCCTCGACGTAGGAGGGCGTCGCGGTCACGGAATGCGGCAGCGCGTCATAAACACCCTCATAGGAGGGGATCTCAAGCTGGATCAGATTGCGCTGGGTGGTCACGCAGAACACCACGAGACGGCCGTTGGTCTCGGCGCTGGCGCAGGTGCTCAAAGCCGTGATCTTCACCGCGCCCTCGACGGCCTCGCTGTCATAGTAGCGGACGGTCGTCTTCTCGGTCGGGTTCTGCAGGAAGTCGAGCACATCCTCCACCGTGCGCTGGGGCCCCACGGAATAGACCTTGCTCTCGTAGGCGTCGGTCTCGATCACGGCAAAGACCTCAAGATCCCAGACCGCGGTAGCGGAGACGAGCACGCCGGTCTTGTGGGACAGGAGATAACTCTCGTCCAGATATCGGTCGAGCACGCCGAACATGGCGCCGTTGTCCATGTGGTGGCCGTAGATCAGGTTGTAGGTATCCGACAGGTCGGGGGTGTTCCCGGCCGCGAGATAGATCGAGCCCGTCAGGCTCGACTCGCCGTAGATATCGTGGGAGGCGTAAAACAGATCGTCGCTGCCCTGCATCACAGGGTAGTCGATGTTGGTCTCATACATCGTCAGCCAGGCGCGGTAATTCTCCAGAATGGCCGCGAGCTTGTTCTGTCCTGCCAGCGGCGTGGTGCCGTCCTCGATGATCTCGGGCTTATACTGCAGCAGCTCCCAGCCGCTGCTGAAGGCCTGGTTCTGGGTATAAAAGCTGTCGTAAAGGACATAGCCGGAATAGAGGATCAGCACGGCGGCCAGCAGGCCGGTCAGCAGGCTCACAAGAGAATTGCCCATCGCGCCGAGCCTGGCGAGAACGGCTGCCACCGTCCCCTCTTTTGGGGCCTCATGCGGCTGAGGGGTATTGAAATCATCGTTCACGGAGCTGTCCTCCTTTCTTGGTATTCGCCCCCCTTGCGAAAAAGGAGGCTGTCGGCACAGCCGACTTGGGGATTTCGCCCCCTTGCGAAAAAGGGGGGAAGAAAGTCACAGATTATTTCGTCTCATGATGGTGATGACGGTGCCGAGGATCTCGTCCTGCTCCACCGGGCCGAAATAGCGGCTGTCGGTGCCGCCGTTGCGGAAGTCCACCAGCACGAAGCACTGGTCGCCCTCCAGCGTGATCGGATACTCGGGGAAGCCGTCGCCCTCGTATTTGGCGGTGCGGTAGAAAATATTGTTTTCGACGAGCGCGTTGCCGTTGACGATCACGCCGCTGTCGGTCACCTCGACGGTATCGCCGCCGGCGGCGACGACGCGGGCGACATACATCGGCGCGTCTGGGAACTGCGGGGAGGCCTTGCGGAAGACGATGATATCGCCGTACTTGGGGCTCTTGTCGAGGCGGTAGAACATCACCATGTCCCCGGCGTCGATGCGCGGATACATATCGCCGCTGGGCATGCGCGTCAGGCCGATGAAGACAAAGAACAGCAGCCACAGGATCAGCAGCAGGATCGCAACGCGGAGGATGAAGAACTGGTACTGCTTGACGCCCTTCTCACGGCGCTTGATCTTCTTGTTGATTTTTTCAGACTCATCCAGCTTTTCTTCGGCCTCTTTGACTTCTTTGGATTTTTCTTCCTCGGCCGGAGAGGCATTCATTTTCTGTTCATCCACGGTCTTTACTCCTTCCCGTGTATCTGGTTCACTCTTCACGCCGTTCATAGCCGTTCCCACCGCGGTGGAAACATCTATCAGCGGTGTGTTCTATCATAATCCGGGTGGCTCTGGGATCGCCGGAGCCACCCGGATCGCGCTTTTATTCAGCCGTTGTTACGGCTTGACTTGAAATCGGGGATCAGTCCTCGGCCTTGCGGGACTTGCGGGAGAGAACGAGCAGCATCATGCCGGCCGCGAGGATCAGCACGAACGGAGCCACGCGGATCGCAACACCGGTCGGGGAGATGATAGCCAGAGCATTGGTAACCTGAATTGCAACATTGCTATCGTTGGCGGGGGCAGCAGTCTGCTCATAAATCGTTGTGTCGCTCTGATCCATCGTTGCTGCCTTATTGTCTGCGGACTTTGCGGAAGTACCGCCGGTCCATACGATATCGGTTGCGCTTCCAGTTCCTATTGTTTCAGTACCAGTCGTGGTGTAGGTAGTACCGACAACATCGTTGGTTTCGGTTACGGTAACCTTCGTGCCGTTCGGAATACCGATGTACTTGATAGTGCCGCTGTTGGCGATAAGAGGTGTGCCATCCTTATCCGCAGTGCCGACAGCATCCGCGCCACCAACTTTGTATAGGGAATTGGCTGTAATAGCGGTACCATTCACAGTAGCAGTAGCGGTCTCAGGAGTCTTGGTAGCAGATGCAGTACCGGTTTCTTCAACTGCGAACTGGAAAGTGCCAGTAGCAGTGCCCGCAATCCAAGTTGCATCGAACGGGAACTTGTGGCTGTTCATCGTAGCATCGCCGCTAAGAGTCTTGCCGATAGTCAAGTTGTAGGTACGATATTCATCAGCGGTACTCACGGAGGCAGTACTGTCAGAATCAACAAAGCCGTTGGTCTTGGTTGTAGCATCCGTCACATTAGCGGTGCCAAGAGAACTGTCGATGCAGACATAGCCATAAACTCTCCAGTCGGCTGCTTCAAGGGTAGTAGCGTCGTAAGAATCGCTTCTCATAACGTACACATCCAGATAACGGACAGCGGTACCGGTCCCATCGGTCACACCAGAAGTAGTATAACTACTGGCGGTTTCTTCAATCTTGTAACGGTAGACACCAGGAGCACCGAAGTTAACATTGGTAAAATCAATAGTCAGATACTTGTAGTTTGCGGTACCTGTTGCAGAAGCTTCCAGAACATCATCATTAGTCCAAACGATAGTGGGCGTCCCTGTCGCAGAGCCGTCACCAGTTGCAGACATGCCCGTAATTACACCACTATTAGCCGTAACAGTAACCGCCAACCCGCTGTAGTGGTCGGGATCATTTGTATTTGCTGTGGACGTGGAGTCGGTGATGTTTACCAGCTCAGCACCAGTTGCTCCGGTAATAGCATAAGCGAAATTAATCTGCGGTCCATAGATAAGAGTCTCGTCAGGGTTGTAAACTGTAATCTCTTTCTGGATTTTAACAACCTTATTGTCAAGATTCGGTGTATCCGCAGTTGTATATCCGCCAACTTCGCCGTTGGTCAGTGTCGCCGGAGTCCCGCTCGCCATCGCGGTGACACTCAGTGCTGCGAGCATCATGACCGCCAGAGCGACTGCCAGGATTTTTTTCAAATTTTTCATTTAGCTTTTCTCCTTTTTTTCAGATTTTTTCACTTATGTTTCGCCCTCGTGGGGCTTTGTCGGCACTGGGCCGCCCGACGGGCGGCTCTGTTTCCTATCCGCTCTGATGATACCGGATGGGGAATCAAAAGAGCCGTCAAAGAGCAGAGCAAATCGGGCTTTTCCCAATTGTTCCGACTCTGCCGCCGCCTGTTCTATCTTCGTCAGCATAGCACAGATTCAACGGCGAAACAAGAAGTATTCAACATTTCTTATGTTTCATCCGGAAAGCCTCTCTCGTTTCGCTTCACCCGCCCTTCCAGATCACGGCGGGGTGCCGCGCAGGGCCGAGGCAAAGCCTCGGAATCTTCGCCGGGTCTCCTCGCGTCCGGGTCAGAATCGTCTCCGTCAGGAGCCTCATCCGCTGCCGGTTCGGAATCATCCCATTGAACTCTGCCTTTGCCTCCGGCCTGCCGCAGGAACGGAACAACGACGCCCGCCGGTTTCGATCCGGCGGCGCGCCCGAAAGGAGCGTCTCGTCGCCTCTGGCCCGAGGGCCGGTGAGCAGCGTCTCCTCCGGGGGATCGAGCCCTCCGGGCGGACCGGTCTGATCCGTCCGGCGGTCGGGAGGCTTGATGAGTCTGTTCCTCCCGGTGTCTTCGTCGTCATAGCCGTCTCTGCGTCTGCGTCTGCGGTTCGTTGCAGCCAGCGCGGCCAGCGCGGAACCTAAGAGTAGGACATAGAAGAAAGGCCTCGTGGTATTGCGGAAAACCAGCCCCGTGGGGGCGGGAGCGGGACGGGTGTTTGTCATGGCAACAGCGATATCCGTGTTGTTGACTGTGACAACAAACGTCTCATTGTTACTGATCGCGGCGTTCACGCCGTCAACCGTGGCGGTCAGCTTGTATCCGCTGTCTGACGGAATCGCCTCCGTAAAGGTATAGGCGCCGTCGAGAACGCCGTTGATGACAATTACCGTGTTGCCCGTGATCGGGCCTCCGTTCACCGGATTATTGTTGCGGGTAGTAAACTCGATAAGGCCCGGCGTGCTGCCGCTCTTCGGCGTCGCGGTGAAGTTCATGACGGTGAACTTCTTGCCTCCGTTTTCACTGCGTGCTCCGGTGTAGGTGTAGTGCGTGATGGATGTGCCGGTGATCACCAGGGGGAAGCTGTCCGTCAAGCTGGCGAAATCGCCCGCCACCGTCTTGCTTATGGTCATGGTATGGCCGAAGGTATTGGTGATGCCGGCCCGCGCGTTGTTGGAGAGTGTGAACGCGCTCGTTGTGTTGGTCGTAGACGTTGTCAGCGTATGGCTTGTCGCCGGCTCTGTGACCACAATGGACGTGGCGAAGGGAACGGGATCGGCCGCGTTGGTGCTCGCGTTTATCGCCGTGGAAGCTTCCGAGACGATGTAGCTTCCGCGCGGCAGAGACCGCAGGGTTACGGTCTCATCCTTTTTGATCGCAACGGTGGCGGCAGCTCCCGAAGTGAAGGTCACGGACATGTTCGTGGAAACATTATTCGCGTCAACCTTCACAACGTTGTAGGTCTTGCCGGAAACCTTGGCCGCCGTATCCCCCTGCGCTGTGACCGTTACGCTATAGACGCGTTCGACGCCGTCTGCCGGGTCGTTGTCAACCGTCTTGGCCAGCAGCAGGTTATAGCCGATCTCCTCGTCCTGAATCTTCACAAGGAAGGGTTCAGCCTCTGTTCCGGTGCCGCTCACGCTTCCGTACACATTTCCGCCTGCGGCGGTAAGGATGGTATTTCCGCTGCCGTCGTCAGCGATGGTCAGCCGTGTGGCATCCGCCGTCCGGTAGCCGACCGGGGCCAGCGTTTCGGTTACCGTATACGTGCCGTAAGGAACAGCCTGCACCGGCGTATAGGCCGCCGCGCCCTCTCCGGAAACAACCGTACTGAACGAGCCCAGGCTTACCCACACACCGGAGGCCGCTGCCGTGCCGGAGGCAGTAAAGGTCGCCTGGCCGGAGGTCGGGTTGTTATCGTTGTCCGGGATGCCGGTCAGGATCGGTTGCCCGGAGGTGTCCACCTTCTGGAGCCTGAAGTAAACCGTCTTCGGCGCGTTTTTAATTACGACAGCATACTCGTTATCGTTGTTAAAGGCACCGATATTCAGCTGGGCGAGCGGCTCTGTGGTCGCGATCGCCGTGTTCCCGCCGCTGACCGTGATTCCGGTCGCGCTGACCACAATATCCACATAGTTTACACCATGCAGCTCGTCGTTGTTCGGGAGATCGCTTGGCAGACTGTAGCCCGCGGGCGCCGCGGTCTCCGTGAGGCGGTATGTCCCCGTTTCGGTGAACACCAGCTCGTTGTGATCGGTATCCATCTGGATGGGGCTGCTCGCGTCTATGGTCACACCCGGAGCGAGCAGGAAGCGGCCGTTGCGGCCCGCGGTCTCGCCGGCGGTACGGACATAGCCCGTGTGGAAGGTGAGGAGCTGCGACGTACTCGTCCCGCCGCTGTCGATCTTGGAGATCGTAAACGTCGCGCCGTTCAGCCGGTCATAGCCGTTCCGGTCAGTCTTGACAAAACGGATTTTGGCGTTTCTGGTGTTGGTAAAGGTTACCTGCTGGTGTGAATTCGGCGACTGATTCGCGGCTGGCGTACTGCAATTATAGTCGGTATACCAGGTATTATCCCAGAAGTAGAGATCGTAGTCGCCCTTCTGGTAGCGCCAGACCGGCCTGTTGTCCTTTTCGCCGGCGTATTTGATGTAGTAATCCGCGTTGCTTTCCACGTGATGATTGGCGACCGGATAATACTTATAGTAGTTCGTTCCGTTCTCGTTGTTCACGTAGACGAGGGAGGAAGGCTTGTCGACCGAGCCGACGCTGGTGCGCCCGGGTCCGTTCGGGGCAAGGGGATCATTATCCGTGATCACAAGCTCATATCCGCTGGCGGCAAGATTCTCCTCCCGCAGGGTCAGGGCTTGGCAGTAGAAGTTTCCATCCGTGTCCGTCCAGTAGTACAGCCTGATATTGCGGTAGTTCAGGATCTCCTCGCCGGGAGCGCTTGTGGTTCCCTGCAGCACGATACCCGTGGAGTCATGCGCGCCGTATTCGTTGCGGTTCATCTGCCCGGCCACATAGGTATACTTGTACGTGACGACATCGTACCGCAGGTTGAACTGGTCGTTCGTACTGCTCTGGGCTCCGTCCACCACCTTGATGACACGCAGCGTGGTATACTTCATGTCCGTCCAGCTGGTATAGAGATCCAGGTTCCCCGTGATCGGCTCCACAAAGGAGAAGGCGGTCACACTGCTGGGATCCGTGTTTCCGACCGTATGGGTCGCGTCGTCCTTCAGCCAGTAGAGGAAGGAATAGCTGGTATTATTATTATAGTACGACGGCGCAGGCGGCTTGATGATGGAGCGTCCCTTGACAACGTCGCGGTACCAGACGTAATGGTAGCGATTACTGTCGCTTGCTTCCTGGACCCGAGACCGCGTGTACACCGTGCCTGCCTGACCGGTGGTCGTTGTGTCATTCGTGTTACCGAGTCCCCACCGATGGTTATGATCATTCGTTCCGTCGGCAATCATGATATGGTAGTTCACTCTCGCCGTCTGCGCGTATACGGCATAGTAGGTCGTACCGGCCGGGGTGTTGTTGAAGTTCCACAGCGAGTAATTCTCCACCGCGTGCAGGAGATTGGTTACCTCGGTGATCTGGTACGCCGCCTTGAACTCCTCGATCAGCGTCAGCAGGGCGTCGTACATGGCGTAGTCGTCGGTCCCCTGTCCCGCGTTATCCCTGAGGCTGGTCAGCTGCGCGACGGTCAGGCTGAAGTCGCCGTTTACCCGCACGAATCTTGCCACATTCTCGTCTGTCGTCCAGCCGAGGAACTGGGTGTTGGTCGGGGCTCTCGGATCGGAGGCGGGCTTCATGAACTGCTCGATCTTGATCTTGTACTGGGTCCGGCCGGCGTTTTGCTCGATGGTCTCACGGAAGACCCGCCCATTGGGGCCGGTGGCACTGTCCCACTCGTTATCAGTATTTGCCGTATGGTTTGTGTCTGTCCACGTACCGCCGTTCGGGTCGAAGTACGCCAGGGGCAGCGCTTCTTCGGTAAGGGTGTAGATGATGCCCGTCGTGCCGCGGACAAGGGCCTGCGTATCCGTCCTGCTCTGCCCATTTTCGAGCGCGGGCTTTGACGGATCCTCCGGATTGCCGCCGAACAGCTGGATCGCCGCCGTATCGCCGACCTGCTTCGTTCCGCTCATCTTAAAGCCGATATGGCTGTTATGAATGGTGAGCGTAAGCGCTCTGCCGGTTTCCGGGTCGCTGCCCGGCACCATGCCCTGCGGCAGGACAAGACGTATCGTCTGGCCGGCCCCGACCGTTACGGAATCCATCGCGGTGATGGCCGCGCGGTCATAGGTCTGGGTGGCGTTGTTTACGACCGTGGCTTCGATCTGGGAGACGCCCGCCAGGCTGTCCAGGCTCACCGTTACGGACGCGCCTGTGTGGTTGACGAAGGTCACATAGACCATGGGCTCCCAGATGGCGTAGAGGATATTCCCGGCGTCCGGGTCGTCGATACCGATGACCGCGTCGGCGGCGTATTTCGGAATGTACGGGCCGTTTTCACACAGCTCCGGATTCGGCTGCGGGTCGAAGCCCAGAAGGAAGTCCCCCTTGTCCTGCTTGAAGAAATCAATATAGTTGGACAGGTGGACGGCCTGGTTGATCTCAGCGTCGCCAAAGACGATCTGGGTCGGTCTGGACTGTGCATCAAGCTCTTCCGAGGTGTTGACCGCGGAGTTGCCCGGATTGCCCCAGGCGGGCCAGGACGCGGCGCTGGGATCGATATACCCGCTGTAGTCGTCGTTGGCGTCGAGGATGAGCTGCACGGTCTGCGGGTAACGGACAGAGTTTTCTATTCTCTTATAGTAGGCGCGCAGCTCCATGACCAGATGTCCGTTGGTGAGATGCGCCTGCTCGCTGCGAACCGTGACCTCATCACCGGGCTGGAAGAGGTAGCGGGAAGCGTTCGCCTCAAATTCGGCTTCGGTCATCACGTCGCCGTTCTCATCCAGCGGGTTGCCGTTGGGTCCGACGACGCGCCAGCCTTCAAACACATAGGTGTAATTGTCTCCGGAAGGTCCGGTGATGTTCTCGGGCGCGGTAGCCGCGTGGGTGGTCGCCTTGTCGATATAGCCGGTGCTCCCGCTCACTGCGGGATCCGCCGGGTCATAGGCGCTGCCGGTGAGCGTGCCGACAATGCCGCCCATCTCCATTCTGGGATTGTAGTACAGGAAGTAGTTGCCCGCCTGCCGCCAGACAGCCTGCAGGGTGATGTCCTGGGTCACGGCGCTGGAGAAATCATAGGGGCTGCCGTCCTTGTACCAGCCCACAAACACCCAGCTTGGATCAGCCTCGGTGACCGGGCGGTACTTTGTCGAGGTATTCACATAGCGCGCGTCCCAGCGATCGGCGATTGTCGCCGCCTGAGCTGCCGAATAACCGTATCTCTGGAGATTCGTGAACAGGCTCTGATAGAAGGTGTCGTTCGCCGTATGATAGTCCTCGACCTTGATGTACTCCGCCAGACGGTAGTAGGAGGGGCGGATGCCCTCGGCGTCCTTGTCGGAATCAAGAGCGGACTCCCAGAGGCTGACGTTCGGCCACGGATCCCACTTGGAGTGCTCGGCAATCGTGCCGTTTGAGTTGATGGTCGGCTTGACATAGCGGTAGTAATAGGTGCCGCCGTCGCCGAGAGCGGAAGCCTCCGCCGCCGTGGCCTGGATATACTCGCGTTTGGTGGAGTACTGGCCGATGGTCTGACCGTATTGGAGCCAGAAGTAAGTGGACTGATTCTGGTTGTCGTTGCCGGCAAGCACACCGCCGTTGGGATCGATCTGGATCAGGTAGTACACCGGGTACCACTTGGCGTAAACCACCTTGTTGGCAGCGGGCATCGTCTGGTCCCAGTCAAAAGGCGTGGTGCCGGACGCGTCCTCATACCAGCCGTCAAAGATATAGTGATCCGGGGCGGTAAAGCTGGGCGCGGCGTACTGGGCCGTGGTCAGCGGCTGCTCGTAGAGCACACCGCCCTGAAGCTCGTAGTTTGTACTGGCTGTGGTACCGGTAAACTGTGCGTCACCGGGGTAGTTGGTAGCGAAGGTCAGATTATATCTGTTGCGGGTGTGGTAAACGTGGAACCCCGCGGTCAATGAGGCGCTGGTACCGGCTGCGGCGGAATGAGTACCGCCGGTGGAAGAGAAGCCTTCTGCGCTCGTGGAATACGTCGACACTGTGAAAGCGTCAAATTTGTCGGTGAAGTTGAAGTTGATTTGACTGTTATTGGAGTATGCCTCTTCCCTGTCATTTATTGAGTACGAGCCATCCAGCTGCTGTCGATAGTGATAGAACACATACGCTCCAACGGTGTCGGTTGTTCTGAGGTTATAGGGATTCGTATCCTGGACAAAGGAATCCAGGTAGGTCTGTCCGGTACCATTTGATGTAATTCCTTCATACCAACGGTAATTAGAGACATCAGACCAGCTGTACCCGTTCTGAGCCAGGGTCTGCCCGTACAGGCCGCTCCATGTGACCATACGATATCTGCCGCTATTTATATTTGATCTTGTGAAGCGCGTCTGGTCATACACCGTGGCGTTGCCGGTCGGCGCGTAGCTCTTGGTATAGCGAGGCTCATTGATGCCATAGGTTTGCGTTGCGCCGTTGTCATCCACATAAGTATAGGTAACATCGTTTTCGTTTGCGGTCAGCTGGAAGTAGGTATTATTGTTGCCATCTCTGCCGAAAAGGCCGTCGCCGGAAACATCCTGGGTTGTTTCAAACCCGCTCTGATTGTTGCCGGCAGTACCGCTGATCAGGGTATACAAGGTGCCGGTATATGCAGTGGAAGAACTGTTGCTCCTGGTATAACGATAGCCATAATAAACATTCCAGTTGTCTGTCCACCAGTATTGACCATAATTAGTAACCCGTGCAATCGAACCGTCTATGACGCCATATTGATATTGCGTACCGTTATTTGACGTAGTCCGAGTATACGTGTACCCCGTGCGGGTATAGGTATAGCTGCCGACATGTTTCTCCAGAGGATAGTATTTATCCCCGACCTTGCCATAGGTACCGTTGGTGTTATCCTGTGTATAGATATCACCATATTCCGGCGCGTACCACTCGCCATTTCTGTAGTCCAGAAGAACATATTTGTCATTAACCAGCCCATACTGTGTCCCCGAGTTGCTGGTCGTTACGGTAAACTGATACGCATCGACTGCACCGCTCGGCGCGGTGACTCCCGCATTATATGTGTAATAATAGAAGTTGATCGCCCTAAGATCCCTGTCATAATACACATTGACAACGCTCGTTCCCTGCGGGTCGATCCATACGTTTTGATCGTAGTGGCTCAGATGGAAGCCGGTGAAATCACGGTTGAGATAGGGGCTGTTGGCGGGCAGGGTCACAAAGGTAGTTGCCGGCGCGGACTCAATGTAGGAGTTGACATAGTCGTAATGTCTCTGCTCCACGGGCAGATTCTTCGAATCCGTCACCTTCTGCTGCCAGATGATGACCTTGTATGTGGCTGTATCGTTGGAGACCCACTTGGCGTAGAGATAGCTGTCGCCCGTCATCTGGAGACCGACGCTTGAGACCGTGCCGGTCTGGGTATAGTCGATGCTGTCCTCCGTGCCCTGGTAGTTGGTCACCGTAATGTCGTTGGACGAATTGCCGTCCGACTCGGCCCTGGCGATCAGCTCATAGGAGCCGTCGGTCAGAACGTTTCCGTTCCCGTCCGTGACCTTCTGATAGTACCAGATGGTGCCGTTCGAGTCCTGATAGCCGGAATACCAGCCGTCGAAGCGATAGCCCGTGCGGGTGGTCGTGGGCAGGCTGGTCGCGGCGGCGCTGCCAACAAGGTAGTCCGCCGGAACGTAGAGCGCGCCCCAGCCGGACTCGCCCGCAATGAAGCGGAGCCAGTGCGCGTTTTCATACTCGGCGTACAGGTTCACGTCGCCGCCGTTGGCGCCTGTGCTGTAATCATCGAACTTGAGCGTGCCGTTACTGAGCTCCGAGACCGTGGTATAGCCCTTGTCGCCATAATAGATGTCGAGGCTGCCCTGATAGTCCGTTGTGCCGTAGAGCGTGATGTAAACCGTCTGCTTGTAGCCATTCTCATAGAGAGGGATAGTGTTTGCCGCCGTCTGGGGATTGGCATTGCCGGACTGGTAGGGCACCGAGGACCAGCCCATGAAGTAGTGATTGGTTTCGATGGGGCTCGTGGCTTCCAGATCGCTGACGAGCATGGAAGCAAAGCCGTTGGAGTCCAGCACCAGCAGCTTGCGGGCAATCAGGTTGCCGTCAAAGTCAAAGAAGTTTACATAATTAAAGTTTGCATACAGTGGGGCAAGGTAAATGTGCGCGCAGCCTTCCGCGTCCGCATAGGCGGTGTATGTCTTGCCGTTCATCGTCCAGGTGAGCGGAATGCCGGTGGCGTCCTCAGCCCCCATGGAGATGGTGATGGTCTCGTTAAAGGTCTGGCGCGTCGGGTCGTTGGGGATCGTATAGCTGATCTGGCCGGTGAAGCGGCGGGAGGTCGTGTTGAAGGAGCTGAGATCCTGCGTCATATCGACCACGTACCAGCCGTTGAAATACTGCTGATTGTAAACGGGCGGGGTGGGGACCTCCGTGAGAGCCTCGCCCGTCTTCACGATCTGCGTGGCGAGGTATTCCCCGCTCTGATCAAGGAAGTTATAGGGCTCGGCGGCATAGGTCATGACGCCGTCGTGATAGGTGATGGTGTGGTCGTAGTTGATAAAATGGAATACCACGCGCGGCGTTACGAGCGTTCCGTCCTCATGGTCGATGATCGGGTAGATCGAGAAGCTGCTCGCGTTGAAGGTGACGCTGCCGTCCTGCACCTCAAGCGCCTCCGCGACCAGCTCCGGCTCGGAGCCTGCGTCGGCCATGTGGTAGACGTCGGCCGTCTCGACATCCAGCGCGTCGGACTTGACCTGCACCTGGATCGCGCCCTCGCTCGGCTGCCAGCAGATCCCCAGCAGCTTCATGAGCGGATTGGCGTAGATCTTGATATCGTAGGCGACAAGCGCCTGCACGCCGTTGACCTCAACGGTGACGGGCTCGGCCTCGACGCTGCCGAGCAGCGGCATGCGGCCGGTGAGGATGATGTCGTCGTTTTCGTAAAGGGGGATGTCGCTCGTGCCGAGCACCGCTTCCACGATGCGGTCGAGCAGCGAGAAATCGGTCAGCGAGAACACCGAGAAGCCCTCGGTCGTAAAGCTGACGGTGCTGCCGGTGGTGGTGGCGTCGAGCTCGACGGGCTCCTCGGCCTCGCCGAAGTGCACGACGCGCAGCGCCTCGACGCCCTCGGCGTCGTCGCTGAGCAGCTCGATATCGACCTTGACCGCCTCGTTGGGCTGATAGCTCGTGCCGTTGGCGTCAACGATGGAAATGTCAAAGAGCTTTTCGAAGGCGATGGCGCTCAGATCGGCGTTGAGCGCGGCGGCCGTATCGCGGATGTAGCGCTCGGCCTCCTCATTGCCCACCTCTCGGACGCTCAGCTCCGCGTCGGTCGGCAGACCCGCGTCCTCGCCGTAGGTGACGGTGATCTTATAGGTGTTTCCGTCAGAGGCGACAATGGTCTTCTCCAGCGTGACCGTGACGGCGTAGACCGAGAAGCTCGCCGCGTCGAACTCGATCCATCCGTTCCCGGCGCTGACGGTATCGACGTATTCCGCCGCGGCTCCGGCCTCGGCGAGGTGGTAGACGTTCAGCTCGGCGCCGTCGGCGAACTTGTCGCTGCGGAAGTGCACCTGCACCTTGTTGCCCTGCGGCTGCCAGGTTTTGCCCTTCTGCTGCTGCTTTTCATTGGCGTAAACCTTCACGTCATAGGCGACCAGCAGCTCCTGCCCGCCGATCTCGACGGTGACGGGCGTGGCCTCGATGATCGCGTTGCCGGGCACCTTGCCGGTGAGGTAAATGTCGTCGTTGGCGAAGATCGCGTCCTCGGGCAGCGGCACCGTGGTCACGGTGAGCGCGTAGCTCGAGAAGCTCTCCGCCCGGAAGCGGACCGTGTCGCCCTCGGCCGAGAGGATCTCTGCGCTCTCGGGGATCGGGTCCTCGTCCTCCTCGCGGAGCTTGTCGGCCACATGCAGCAGGCCGAGGATATAGCCGTTGTCGATTGCGTCGCGGATACGCTCGCTCCGGATGCTGACCTCGATCGGGTATCCGGGCTCGGGCTGGAACTCATTGCCCTGCGCGTCGAGGATCGTAAACTCATAGGCCATCAGGACCGGCGTCGTGGCGGGCATGGTGCTCAGTCCGGACAGATCGGCCGGCTGCGCCGTGATCTTCGCTTCCGCCGGCAGCAGGCCCTCGAAGCTCATGCTCACGCCCGGCTCGGGGACGATGTCCTCGATGATCTGCTCCTCCGGGCCGCCGGGCTGCTCACCGCCGCTGATCTTTACCAGCGCGAAGCCGGGATACCAGCTCAGCGGCAGCGTGATCTCGTCGCCGACAAGCAGGTTTTCCATCACGGCGTAGTCGTAGAGCGTCTCGCCCGACATGCCGTAGATCGCGAGGGCCTCGCCCCCGGCCAGCTCGGGCATGGCCGTGACGGTGATGACCGCGTAGTCGTAATCGTCGGTCTTGGAGAACTCATAGGCCTCGATCGGCGTCACGCCGTCGGGAGCCGTGATTTTCTTGATGTTGACGCTCTTGACCTTCGGATCCTTGGCCTTGTCGCTCGGCTCGTCGGCGGTGAAGCTGACGGACACATAAGTGCCGGAGACGACCGGCGCGTTCATCACGACGGCTTCCCTGCCGACCGTCTCGGACTGCAGCGGCTCGACGGGCGCGCTCGTCGGGAGAACCCGCTCCTCGATGAGCGGCTCCTCGGTTTCCATGGGCTCCTCGGTCTCGGCCGGCGTTTCCGTCTCGACAGGCGTTTCCGTCTCAACGGGCGTTTCCGTCTCGACCGGCGTTTCCGTCTCAGCAGGCGTTTCCGTCTCAACGGGCGTTTCCGTCTCAACGGGCATTTCCGTCTCGACAGGCACTTCCTCCTCGACGGGGATCCCGATCTCGTCGACAGGCTCGGTCACAACGATCTCGTCAAGGTCGGAGGCATAAGCGGTGAGCATACCGAGATCACTGGCAAAATAAGACCAGCACATAGCCAGCACAAGCAGCCATGCGAGAACGCGTTTTGCCGTCTTCAATATACTCACCACCTTTCAATCGTTAATCTATTGTATGAAGCAGAGGCATTCCGCTTCACACCGCGCCTTCCGCATATGCCGTCGGAAAACGCGCACAGCCACAAACCGCCCCTCTCTTTTTCCGATCGGTACAGTTTGTGTCGTCACTGCTTATTCTAAAATATTGAGCTGAATTTTTTCCGGTTCGTTTCCGTATCGTAACAATTGCCCTATTTCTTCAACTTTGTATTATATCATGTCTTTTTATGATTTACAACGCTAAAGATCGGTTTCCCGCAAAAAAATCGGTTTCCCGCAAAAAGTTCATCATTTTGACATGATTTTCCCTATGCCCTGCCACCCCTTCCCGGGATTCCTTCAGGCATGAAGCGGATCTTTGAATGTGGGAAATGATTCGACAATCGCCCGGATGCCGCGGCGGAATGCATAGTTATCCTATTGTCTTCATTATTATACAGATACCGGCGCACAAAAACGTCACATAAAAAAAGCGTGACGCAGCCGGCTCCGGATGGCCCCGCGTCACGCGCTGTTCACTTTTTCTGATTGAACCACAGGCGGCCGGCGGTCGGCTCCGCCCAGCTGTACTGGCTCATGTACTCCCCGAAATAGGCGTTGATCGCGCCGGAATCTCCGTCGAGCAGCCGGTAATAATCGCAGCTGAGCTGCCTGGCGTTGATGGCCAGCAGGCCGCTTTTTCGGATCAGCAGATCCTCCTTGCCGATTTTTTTCAGCGTTGAGCGCAGGTCGCTGGCGAGGTTGCGGAGCTGATGCTTGGCCCGGGAGATGTCATCCTCGTCCTCCCAGAGGGCGGCGGCGACCTCCTCGGCGGTGCAGGCGGTGCCGCACTTATCGACCAGATAGGCAAGCAGCTCCTTCGTTTTCCGGCGTTCAAACAGCAGCGGCTTTTCCTGCCAGAACACCTCAAAGTCGCCGAAGCAGCGGACAAAGAGGCGGCTTGACCGGGGCTTCGGTGCGGCGGGGATCTGCCGAAGCTCCTCCCGGATGGCCTCGGCGTCGACCGGCTTCATCAGGTATCCCTGCGCGTGGAGCTTGAAGGCCTCGAGCGCATAGTGGTCATAGCCTGTCGCAAACACGATGCGCGCCTCCGGCACGGCGGTTTTGATCCGCGAGGCCAGCGTCAGTCCGCTCATCCCCGGCAGCTCGATATCGGAAAAGACGAGATCCGGACGCTTGTCGGGATCGGAGAGGGCCTGGACGGTCTCTGCGGCGCTGGTGAAATCCAGGATCTCGGCGCCGGGCACCGCCTCCGCAATGGCGTCGTGCAGCATCCGCTGCATTTTCGGCTCATCGTCGATCGCGTAGATTCGCATCTCATTCTCCTTTCGGCAGGACGATCGTCGCGCACGTCCCCTGCCCGGGCGCGGATTCGATCTCCAGATATCCGCCTGTGACGCGCTGAAGCCGCTCGCGGACATTGGCCAGTCCGATGTGCGAGCGCCCGTCCAGCGGCAGCTCAGCCGGGTCGAAGCCCGGCCCGTCGTCGATCACGCTGACCTCCCAGCAGTCCGGGAGCTCCCGCGTGGCGATCGTCACGAAGCCGCGCCCGTCCGGCTTGCCGCGCACGCCGTGGCGCACGGCGTTTTCCGCCAGCGGCTGCAGCGTCAGCGTCGGTATCTTGAAATTGGTGGTCTCCAGCTCATAGCGCACCTGCAGCGCGTCCTCATAGCGCAGCTGCTCCAGCTCCAGATAGAGCCGCGTGTGCTCAAGCTCCTTCGTGAACGGAATCGCCTTGACCTGGGAGAGAGAGTCCATGTTGCCGCGCAGATAGCGGGCAAACTTGGCGACGGCCTTCTCGGCGGTCTCCGGCTCTGTCCGGCAGAGGCTCTGGATCGCGCCGAGGGTGTTGTACAGAAAATGTGGCTGGATCTGCGTGAGCATCACGTCCACGCGCAGCTGTGTGTTTTCGTTCTCCTGCCGGACATACTGATCGGTCTGCTCGAGAAGGATGGTGATAAACATCACGATCATGGCGATCGTCGTGCCGAGGACGACGGTCAGCAATCCGTAAAACGCCATCTGGATCAGCATGGCGGCAACCGGGAGAACGAGATAAGAGGCAATGGCGAACTGCTGTCGGGGCGTCAGCTTCTTGCGGACGTTCCAGAAGGCCACGGCGTTGACAAGCATCGTCGCGACCGGCGGCACCAGCAGGATCGGATAAAAGGGGCCGCGATGGTAGACGTTGTTCTCGTCGTACCAGTAGATGGTCCGGCTGAACTGCGTGTAGACCAGCAGCGCGAAATAGATGAGCCATAGAATCAGCGCCGCACGAAACGCCTCCGAATACTGCCAGCGCCGCTCGCCGGCGGAAGAGAGGATATAGCCGGGCAGCAGCAGCATCAGCATCGAGGAAAAGGTCGACTCCAGAAACAGCGCCACCTGGGAAAAGTGCAGATACGCCCTCTGCCCGACGGTCATCTGCTCGGTCATGCAGCTGAGGACATAGGCCGTAAGAAGGCAGAAAAAGGTGATAAAGAAGCGTTTGGTCTCCTCCTTCAGCTGTTGGCTGAGCCAGGTCATCGTCAGTCCCAGGCAGCTCAGCGAGAGGCCCACACCCAGAATCAGCATATTCAAGATCTGAATTCCTCCTCTCATCCCGCGCCTCCCTTCTCCGGAGAGACACGGCATGCCGGACTACAGGCAGAAATTATCTGTCTGTCTGTCTGTCTGTCTGTCTGTCTGTCTGTCTGTCTGTCTGCAGAAGCTTATTCGCATCGTTCATCGCTGTCAAGTCCTCGCAGATAATTTTTATTGGATTATTATACCACAGGCCGGCATGAAGTGCAATGCCGGAACCACGGATCTGGCGCGAAAAATGGCGGGTACGCCCACTTTTTTTCTCCCCGTATTGACATCGCCGCGCGCCGCTGATAAACTGTCAGCAGAGCACTTTTATACTATAAATAATGAAAGGAAGCGAGGACCTATGATTCTGACGCCTGAGCAGCAGGCCATGCTGGACGGCAAGCAGGGCGAAATCATGGCGAAGATCGTCAAGACGCTCGTCATGTACGGCGAGGCCTTCGGCGCCGAGCGCATGGTGCCTGTCACGAGCAAATACGGCCACACGGTCATCAGCTTCGGCCTGGAGGTCATGAAGCCGGTCTACGACCTCTACGACCAGCTGATCGCCGCGGGGCTGCCCGAGGGGCAGAAATTCCCCGCCGACCCCAAGCCGCTGGACAAGCGCGTCCCCTCCACGCTCCTGGAGGACGTCGTGTTCAAAAAGATCATGTACACCCAGCAGGAGCGCTATGAGGAGCAGCTGCGCAAGCTCGGCATCACCGGCGACGACGACTACACCTGCACCTGCTATCTCGAGCAGGTGGGCAACACCCCGCAGAAGGGCGACGTGCTCTCCTGGGCTGAGTCCTCCGCCGTCGTGTACGCCAACTCCGTTCTCGGCGCGCGCTGCAACCGCAACTCCGGCATTCTCGAGCTGATGGGCTCCATCGCCGGCTTCGTGCCGGAATTCGGCCTGCTGACTGACGAGGGCCGCAAGGCGACCTGGGTCGTGGACGTCCGCTGCGAGAAGAAGCCCGAGGCGCAGCTGCTGGGCTCGGCCATCGGCATGAAGGTCATGGAGGCCGTCCCCTATGTCAGGGGGCTGGACCGCTGGCTCGGCACGGAGCTGGACGAGGGCGCGCGCTCCTATCTCAAGGATTTCGGCGCCGCCACCGCCTCCAACGGCGCGGTCGGCCTGTACCACATTGAAAACCTGACGCCGGAGGCCAAAGAGCTGGGCGAGAGCCTGATCGCCGAGGGCGCGCAGGTCTATGTGATCGACGATCAGGAGCTGCAGCGCGTCAAAGAGGCCTACCCGGTCATCTGGAAAAACCCCGAGGCCAAGCCCCAGCTCTGCTTTGTCGGCTGCCCGCATCTGACGCTTGAGCAGCTCAAAGACTGGACGGACAGGCTCGGCGACGAGCTGCGCAAAAACGGCCGCGACAAGGTCGCCGTGCCGACGGTGTTCACCGCCTCGACGCCGGTGCTGCGCGAGTTTGAGCAGACGATGGACGCCTACCGCCTCAAAAAGTACGGCGTGGTGCTCAGCTATATCTGCCCGCTCATGTACATGAACAATCCGCTCTGCAAGAAGAAGGCGGTCATCACCTGCTCCAACAAGCTGCGCACCTACACCAGCGCCCGCTATTACACCGAGGCGGAGATCCTCACGATCATCACCGGAGGGAGGCTCGGACAATGAAACAGTTTCACGGACGCGTGATCGTCCCCGGCGAGTGCCGCGCGGAGGCTCTGGTCAGTCACGGCGGCTTCAACACGCTCGCCAGCTACCAGATGGCGCTGATGTTCGGCGACAAGCAGGTCAAGTGCGGCGACCAGAATAACCCCGACCTGTACAAAAAGCCGATGCTCGGCAAGGCGCTCTGCCTGCCGATGACGATCGGCTCCACCACCGGCGGCATGGTGCTCTACACCGCCTGCGCGCTGGGCAAGGCCCCGGCCTGCATGCTCTTCTCCAGGCCCATCGACTCCCTCGCCGCCTCCGGCGCGATCCTCGGCGACGTCTGGACCGACACGCCGATGCCCGTCGTCGATTCGCTGGGTGACGAGTTTCTCGATTCTGTCCAGACCGGCATGACCGTCACCGTCGGCCCCGACGGCCTCGTCACGGTGGAAGAAGGATAAACAATGAATACTGAAAACTGAAAAAATAAAAGTACCGCTTCGCGGTGATTCTCAATCGCCGCGCAGCGCGCGGCACCCAAGCTGTCGACAAAGTGTCGACAGCTTGAGCAGCAAAAAGGGAACTTCTGAAAAAAGTTCCCTTTTTGTATGGATTGAACGCAGAAAGGGGACTCCCGCCCCCTCTCTGCGCTCTCCC
>ODAI011644655.1_pt1 | contig 29852 bp, 28 predicted proteins | sample 1539321 | NCBI WGS metagenome assembly ODAI01 (sample SAMN02144231, study PRJEB22623) | gut metagenome | biome: sheep rumen | host: Ovis aries | place: New Zealand
ATTCACATACTCACACAACGCAACATTCGCAGGCGAAAACACAATAACAGCAAACTACCTAGAATCAACCAATTACCTACCAACAAATTCCACAACCACATTCACAGTAACCAAAGCATAAAATAACCATGACAAAAACACACGATAAGATAAAACTAAAACAATACTTTATCTTATCACTATTCTTTTTTTTAATTATTTTGTAATTTGCTATTTTTAAATTAGATGTGATTATTTCTTTTTGAAATATTTTAAGTAATATTTTGCTAATTCTTTATACATTTATCTTAAATGGTGACTTTATAATCATATAGGAATATTTTAAAAGAAAAAAAATGTTTTTTTTGTGAGGGTTATATTTTGTTTAATATGGCGTTTAGGTATACTTTTGTTATTTGTATCATGTATTTTGGCAGGTGCAGGTAGTAGTTTTTTTTGTGTTTTTTGATGAATTTTAGGTTTGTTGTTATGTGGTTGTATTCTGTTTTGAATGTTGAACCTTTGTTTCTGCTCATTCCTACTTTATGCCATATTATAGAGTTTGTTACTGTTACTATTTTGTATCCTTTTTGTTTTACGTTGATTGCTAGGTCCACATCTTCGCATCCAAAAAAGAATTCTGTTGATAGGTATGTTTCTGGCATTGCTTCTGATTTAATTAGTAGTCCTGCTCCTGATACCCAGTCGCATTCTATTACGTCTTGTGTTAGATCATATTTTGGTTCTTCCATTATGCTATGATGTCCAGGGAAGTGGTCCAAGTCTACTACGCTTCCTATGCACCATATTGTATCGTGACTTCCATTGTAGTCGTAGTAATAAAATTTTGGTCCTATTATTCCTATTTTTTCGTCTTTTATTGCTACATTGATCATGTTTGTTAGGAAGTCTGGGTCTACTATTGTGTCGTTGTTTAATAGTAGTATGTAGTCTGGTTTATCGTGTTTTATTGTGTAGTCTATTGCTATGTTGTTTCCTTTGGCAAATCCGTAGTTTTCCTTGTTTTCTATTAGTAGTAGTTTTTTTTCTTGTGGTGTTGATGTGTTGTTTATGTTTTCGGGGTATTCTCCTTCTTTTAGGATGGTTAATTGGATGGGTTTGTTTTCTTGGTATTTTGTGTATTTTGTTTCTATTTTTATTTTTCCTTCTGTGTATTGTTTTATTTTTTCTATTGAGTCATTGGTTGAATTGTTGTCTGCTACTATTACGTTGTAATGGGGGTAGTTGATGTTGTATAATGATTCTAGTGCTTCTAGTGTGTCTTCGTAACCGTTCCAGTTTAATAGGATGATGGATACTGTTGGTTTTGTCATATTTATCACTCGTTTTCTTCCAGTATTCTGTACATATTTTTTAGTAGTCTTTCTCCTGCTTTTTCTAGTGTCCATGCGGAGTCTACATATTTTACTCCATTTGCTGAGAATTTATTCCATAGTTCCTTGTCTTCCAGTAGTGTGATGATTGCGTTTGCGAAGTCTTTTTCGTTTCTTTGTGTTAGTAGTCCGGTTTTATTGTGTAGTATGGATTCTCTTAGTCCTCCTTCTTTTACTCCTACTACTGGTGTTCCACAGGCCATTGCTTCTAGTGGCACGTACCCGAATGGTTCTAGGTATGGTGCGTATACTACTAGTTTTGCTTTGTTGTATAATTTTATTAGTTCATCGTCTGATATTTGTGTTAGTATTTTTAGTTCTACTTCGTTTTCTTTTGCTAGTGTTTTCAGGTAGTTTACCCATAGTTCGTCGCTACTGTTTCCTACTATTATTAGTTTGGGTCTTTTGGGTTTTGGTACTTCGGATATTGATCTTATTATGAAATCGTATCCTTTTGGTGGTATGCATGTTCCTACGGATAGTACGTAGTTGTCTCTTTCCAGGTTTAGTGGTGTGAACATTTGGTTGTCTACTCCTATGTATGATACTGTTGAGTTTTTTCCGTATTGTCTTAGTATGTTTTCGTGTGTGAAGTAGGAGTTTGTTAGTATGTTTGTTGAGTATTCTGCAAGTTCCATGTCTCTTTCGTAGTCTCTTGTTTCTACGTGTTCTATGAATATTTGGGCGAATGGTTTTATGAGTGGGTGGTTGAAGATTCCTGCTTTTGTTTTTTGGTCGTTTACTTTTTTTAGTATTTTTTCTTTTCTTATTGGTTGTGCACAGTAGTATATTGATGGTTTTGTCAGGTATTTGAATATTACTGGTGTCATGGTGTATTGGTCTTGTTCTGAGTAGACTATGTCGTATCCTGATGTGTTAAGGTCTTCTGCTATCTTTTTTTCTGTGTTCATTACGTTGTTTACTGATACTCTTCTTATTATTGCTGGGACGTAACTGAATATGGAGTATATTTTTTCTCTTATGAAGCTTGGTTTTACGTCGTATTTTATTACACTGCTTGCCACGTTTTCTAGTGGTAGATAGTCTTCGTTAGCTGTTTCTGGTATGAATACGTCCACTATGTGTCCTTGTTGTGTTAAGTATTGTATGTATGTGTATAGTGATCGTTTTGCTCCTCCTGATGGGAGGTTGTGGAATACGGCTATTTTTAATTGTTTTTTGTTCAATTTGCTTACCTCTCAACTGATATATTATTATTTCTTGTTTTTGTTATTTAATTTTTAGTAGGGCGTCTTTTAGTCCTTTTATTAGGGTGTGTGAGTATTGTTTGTTTTTGTGTATATTTGTTACTGATTCTTTCATCACGTACAAGAATATGTAAATTATGAATTTATGGTACGTTAAACCATTGGTGTTACGTTTCATGTATATAATTCTGTTACGTGTATGATAGTATATTCTTGATAGTGATTTTATTGATGCTCCTTCCTTATGATATATACATCCAGTATCTGAAATTTTTAATTTGTACCCTTTCAGGCGTGCACGTGTAGACCAGTCCACATCTTCCCAATACATAAAATAATCCTCAGACATCACACCAACATCACGTAAAACATCACAAGACATGAAAACACATGACCCCGTTAAAAAATCAAATTCATCATACTTACCAAATTCGGTAACTGCCATACATTCCCCGTGAACCAAATCTATTAATCCACCACCAACAGTCTGCAAAGTATTCCTGTCATGATAGTAGTAATGGTTAGCACCAACAAATCCAATATCATCACTTTCATTAAACTTTTCAACCAATGCATCCAATAAATCATCAGTTACTATAGTGTCATTATTCAATAACATAACATAACCAGAGGGATAATTATCCTTAACATAATTGAGTGCAACATTATTTCCCCCTGCAAAACCTGCATTACTATCATTCAATATAAAAATCAAATTGGAATCATCAGTTCTGACAAAAGTATCCAAGTGCTTCTTTTCAACCAGCACATAATTGTAATACTCATCATTATCAAGATAATTCAAAATAGAATTAACAGAATTCTCACAGGAATTGTTATCAACTAGAAATATTTCAAAATCAGGATAATTCAATGATTTAAGAGAATCCAGACATTCTATGGTATCTTCTTCACCATTCCAATTCAACAACACTATTGATATTTTGTTATGAATATTAAAACCCCTTCAATTATTTATACTCTTCAACTATTTCATCCAAGTCCACACTTTCTTTAGGCTCGGAAACATTAGTTAAAGCTTCGTTTAAATTATTCTTAATCGTTCCTAAATCATAAGAATCGTATAATTTTTTAATAGTAAAACCTACAATAATTCCACCGGCAAATACCGTTGCATACTTGGCTATTTCAATTTTTTTTTGTGTATCTACATTAGACAATAAATTTTCAATCATACTACCACCTAGATAAAGTTATTTATATATTATTAACTAATTATTATTAACGAATAATTTTTTAGTGATTACTATGACCGACTATGATAAATTTCATTATAGATTTGAAGACCTTAAAGAAAATCATGGAATTAACACTGCAGAAATAATTCTCCACAACGATGATGAAATGACAATAGAATACAGTGGAAAGAATGGTTTTAATACTGAAGGATTCGATTACCCATTATTTAATAAAAAGGCAAAGGATGAAACCACCAGCTGGTTTTTATACAGGGTCGAAGAAATTATTGACACAGAATATGAATTATTAGAAGACATGAAGACGCCAATACTGTTGGATGAAAAACAGTTAACCCATAAGATAAAGAATCAAGTAGAAATCTATTGTTATAAGGAGTAGAAAAAATTGAAAAAATTCGTATGCATATTTCCCGGATTATACAATTATATCCTGACAAAGGATGTTGGAATGATACCATACACCTTATCCAGAAAATATGAAACAAGAATAGCCACTTATAACAATGAAGAATTCCCTTATATGACAGATATTCTTAAATCAGAACGATTCAGTATTGAATATCTGGAGGATACTGGAAATGAAAAAAAAGATGTGACCCGTTATATCAGGGAAAATGCTAAAACAATTGATATACTGCAGTTATATCATTTAAGATATAACCTGCTGCCATATTACATCTTATATTACAGGTTACATAATCATAAAGGTAAAATATTTCTTAAACTGGATGCAAATAATGAGTTTATAGATTTTCTAGTTAATCGTAAAGGACTGATGCCATCACTCAGACGATTCTATGTTAAAATCTTATTCAAATTCATTAATTATGTCAGTATTGAAACCAGCCGGAATTATGATGCACTGATAGATAGTAACCTAATACCTGAGGATAAGTTGTTATACCTGCCAAATGGTGTTATGGAAAGTAACATAAGCATAAACTCAAAGGAGCATACCATACTCTATGTAGGATACATTGAAAAAAGAAACAAGTCAATAGACATCCTGCTGGATGCCATAAGAGATGTTGATTTAAAAGACTGGAATGTTGTACTGGTTGGTGAAATCAAGGAGGATATGGAAGAATTCATAAAAGGTTACTTTGATGAAAATCCCCACCTGAAAAGTAGAATAACATTTAAGGGATACATCAGTGACAAGGAAGTTCTTGCAAATGAATATGCAAAAAGCAGCATATACTGCTGTACTTCCCGGAAGGAAAGCTTTGGAATATCCACACTAGAAGCAGCATACTACGGTAATTACATAATATCCACAAATGTTGGAGGATCCCCAGACATACTAAAAAATACCAGTTACGGAACATTAACTGAACATGACAAGGATGAGTTGGGAAATCATATCCAGTATGCCATCAATAATTGGGATTCCATCAGGAATAACCCTGAATTAGTGCAAAAAAAGGTTTATGACGAGTTTAGTTGGGATTATCTTTGTGATAAACTTATAGAAAAAATAGAAAAAGTTTAAAAGATTTATTCTTTTTTAAACTTGATTATGCTTGTTGAGAAATATCTTTTATTGTCAACAAAACCGTGTACAATGTTTTCATCTTCCATTGTACAATTTTGTACAGATACTATTTCTTTTTCCCTTGGATCTGCATTTATACAATCTTCCAGTAAATCTAAATGACGTGATGTTTTCATTGCAACAACAGTGTCAACGTAAGGTAAAATTTTTGGTAATCTGTCATCTATCTGAGGTACAACTACCATTATATCATCCTGTTCAGTAAGCTGTAATCCTGCAGTGGTTGAACAGGCAGTCATAGCTGCAATACCTGGTACAAGTACTACTTCAACGCCTTTTTTCTGTAATCTTTTAGAAACATATGAAAATGTACTGAAAATTGTAGGATCTCCTAAGGTTACAAATACTACATCTAATCCTTGTGAGAGTTTTTCAAATAGTTGGTCTGCTGCTTCATCCCATGATTTGTCTAATGTTTCAGCATCTTCTGTCATTGGGAATAATGGTTGTAATATTTCTGGTTCTTTTTCTCTTTCATCAATTATGCCCTGCACAATTCTTAATGCTACACTTTCTCGTCCTTTTTTTGATTGTGGAGCAAATATTATGTCTGTTTCTTTTATTATTCTTGCTGCTTTAATAGTTACTAGTTCAGGGTCTCCAGGACCTACACCGATTCCATATAATTTACCTATAGCCATAGTATATCCTCTTATTTAATCATAATAAAATTATTAATAAAAATAAAGTAAACTTAAATTTATTGTTTTTCTAATTACTACTATATTCTATAGTTAATTAAAATATATATAATTTTTAAGCAACTTTTAAAAAGATAGTAACTATCATTAAATCAAATTTAAAAAAATAAAAAAGTGAGAAGAAACATAAGAATATATTATGAATTCAATATTTTGTCCAGATTGTGGAATGATAAAAAACAAATGTGTATGCTCAAAAAGTGAAAATGAGACTCAATCATTGATTAAACGGCCAAGCATTGAAGAAAAAGAGGAATTGCAAAGGCAACACCCTGATATTGATGATGAAATTATAGAGAATTTTCCTTTCAAAGAAGCAAGACATAACCAGTTAGAACTAATTACTGAAATATTAAATGCATTCGAATCCGATAAACGATACGTGATACTTGAAGCAGGAACCGGTACCGGAAAATCTGCTATTGCATCAACCCTTGGACAAATACTTCAGCCATCATACATTTTGACAATGACAAAACAACTACAAAGACAGTATGCTGATGAATTTGGATATGCACAAGTTAAAGGTAGGAATAATTTTTCATGCCTGGATAGTGGTGCATTGAATACTTGTGACCAGGGAACTTGTCAGACAATAAGAACAACAGAAGAATTCACTTGTCCATTCGGTATCAAGATAGAAAAGAATAAGCAGAAGGACATGAAGGATAATGATGGAGAATCATATTACAATACACCTTTTACTTTCAAGTCTTCTGAGAAATGTCCTTATTGGAATCAGAAAGCAATAGCTATACAGGAACCTGTTACTTTATTAAATTATGATTATGCTTACCTGGAGTTTAATTATGTGCAGCATTTCCAGAAGCGTAATCTTATGATTCTTGACGAAGCCCATAATATTGAAGATAAGATCATGCATAAGCTTGAATTGAACATTTATAACAAGCAGTTGCAGAAGGATATTAATGAGGTTATTCCTAAGAGTATGATGAATTATTCTGATGTGAAGGATTGGATTGCCTTTTTGGAGGCTATATTTGATTCGTATAATGCTATTAATACCACTATGCTTACTAAACAGAAGGGTGACCGGATTGAACATACTAAGCGTAAGATAAAGGAGATTACTGAGAATATTAAGAAGGATCCGCAGGATTGGGTTGTTTCTACCGAGGATGGTTTGGTTTCTTTTAAGCCTTTGAAGGTTGATAAGTATGCTGAGAAGACTTTGTTCCAGTATGCTGATAAGGTTTTGTTTATGAGTGCAACTATTCTTGATAAGGATTTGTTCTGTAAATGGTTAGGTCTTGATCCGGAGGATGTTTATTATATTTATAGTGAAAGTCCGTTTAAAAAAGAGTATCGTCCTATTCATATGAATCTTGTGGGGCCTATGTCTAAGAGGGCTTTATGGCATACTGCTCCTAAAACTATACCTGTGCTTAGGGAAATTCTGGATAAGCATAAAAATGAGAAGGGTTTGATTCATACTAATAGTTATAAGTGTCAGCAGTATATTACTGATCATATTAGGGATCAGCGAATTTTGTCGCATACTCCTAAGAATAGGGAGGAGACTCTTGCTGAGTTTGAAAAGTCTAAGAATCCTTATGTGCTTGTTAGTCCTTCAATGAGTGAGGGTGTTGATTTGCCTTATGAAAAATGTGAGTTTCAGGTTATTTATAAGGTTCCTTATCCTTATCTTGGTGATAAGCAGATTAATGAGCGTAAGAATATGGATCCTGAGTGGTATGGTTATAAGACTGTTATGACTTTGATGCAGGCTTATGGTCGTGGTATGCGTGCTGAGAATGATCATTGTGATACTTATATTTTAGATAAGAATATTCAGACTTTGTTGCGTAATAAGATGTATAGAAGATTAATTCCTAAGTTCTTTAGGGAAGCTATTACTTCTTAATTTTTTTTAATCTTTTTTTGTTAATTGGTTTTTAAAAATAGAAATAAGAATTTAAAGAAAATAGTTTTGTTTTAAGCTCTGTTTTTTTGAGCTTATTTTTGGAGTTTTATTTTCTTTATATTTTTTTTTACAAGTTATATTATGTTTTTAATAAGGAGTGGTGAGTTTTAAGACTTTCTTTTAAAAGCTTTTTTATAATAGGTGATCTCTTTAAACTATCTTTGATTGTAGGAGTAATAGTTTATTTTTTTCTTTTAATAGAATGTTTTTATAGTCTTTTTTTAATTTAACTCGGTTTTGACTAAGAATTTATATGGCTAAAAATTTAGGACTACCTAAACTTCTTAGTCAATTAAATGTTGTACTCGAAAGTATATAAAGGTTTTGGTATACCTAAAAATTTTTCAATACATAAAAACACCACAAAAAAGAAACCAACAAAGCAAAAATACACAAATAAAAAAACAAAAGTTATATACATACAAATAAAATATTCAACACATAACCAAATCCTAATAACTTAAAAAAACAATTATAAAAAATTAACATAATTAATAAAAATAAAACATATCCAATAACACAAAAAACAATCTAAAATATTAAAAAAAGGAAAATAAAAATAAAAAAATAAGTAATTAAGGTAATATCTTATCTATAACTTCTACTACCTTATCTAATTCATCCCGTGTAATCACAAGAGGAGGTACAAAACGTACAACAGTACCGTTTGCAACATTGATTAAAACACCGTTTTCTTGAGCCTTAGCAACTAAATCCCCACATTGATAATTAAGTTCTAAACCAACCATCAATCCATGACCACGTACATCAACAATACAATCATGATTATCTTTTAATGATTCAAGTTTCTCCATGAAGTATAAACCATTTTCATAGGATTTTTTAACTAATTCTTCTTCTTCATAAATGTCAAGAACTGTGTTTGCTGCACAGCATACGAAAGCTGATCCTCCGAAGGTTGTTGCATGATCTCCAGGATTAAATGCATCAGCAATTTCCTTGTTTGCAAGAACTGCTCCCATTGGAAGTCCTCCTGCAATAGCTTTTGCACATGTTGTAATATCAGGTACTGTGCCTGTAAGTTCTGATGCGAACATTTTACCTGTACGTCCATAACCTGTTTGTACTTCGTCAAATATTAAGAGTATGCCTTTTTCATCACATAATTTTCTTAAACTTGGCAAGTAATCTTCATCAGGTACTCTTACTCCACTTTCTCCCTGAATTGGTTCTACAAGTATTGCCGCAGTATCTTCTGTGATAGCTTCCTTCATCTGTTCCAAATCATTGTAGTCAACATGTTTAAATCCTGCTGGTAATGGTGCAAAACCTTTCTGATATTTTGGTTGACCTGTAGCAGTTATTGTTGCAAGAGTTCGTCCGTGGAAAGAATTGTTTGTAGCAATAATTTCCCCTTTTCCCGTGTATTTTCTTGCAAGTTTTATTGCTCCTTCATTTGCACCTGCTCCACTGTTTGCAAAGAATACTTTGTCATGTGGTGATACTTCTACCAATCTTTTTGCAAATGTTGCCTGTTCTTCTGTGTAGTATAGGTTTGAAACATGTAACAATTTATCTAATTGTTTTGATAAGTTTTCAGTCATTTTCTTGTGTGTGTGACCAATATTGTTTACTGCTATTCCTGCTACACAATCAATGTATTCTTTTCCTTCTTTATCATAAACTATGCTTCCATGAGCATGGTCTATAACTAGATCATATCGTCCATATGTATGCATTACATATGTATCTAAAGTTTCTTTAACTTCGTTTGTATTCAATTTTTTTATCCTCCTTTAACTTTTTTTTACAAAAAACTATATTATGTATATATTTATTAATTATAACTTTTAAGAGTTACTAATTAAATAGATAATTTCAAATGTTAATTCTAGGAGTTTCAATTTAAAAGATTAAATTAAATTAGTTTTAAATATCTATTAGTTTTTTTAAGTATTTTACTCTTAGAAATCCATTTTTAGCAATTTAGATAGATCTATAAAGAGTTTTGTTTCTTTTATTTGTAAATTAGTGATTATACTATTATTTAATACGCAAACTTTCTTTTTCTACACTATTTACTCCTTCTATTTGACTCTGAATCTGTATACTTCAGATTCAAATATACAGGAATGTTAGTTTTATTATGATAATAAAATACACAGTATTTAATTAACTATAACTATTTAAAACAACAAAGTATAACATAGGTGAATATATATGAAAAAAGCTGTTATAAAAACGGACAAAGGTGACATTACATTAGAATTATTCCCTAATGAAGCTCCTGGAACAGTAGCAAACTTTGAAAAATTAGCAAATAAAGGATTTTATAATGGTCTAACATTCCACAGAGTAATACCAGACTTTGTAATACAAGGTGGATGTCCAAACGGTAACGGTACGGGTGGACCTGGTTACACTATCAAATGTGAAACTGAAGGTAACCCACACAAACATGGTACCGGTGCATTATCCATGGCACATGCAGGTAAAGATACTGGTGGAAGTCAATTCTTCATAACACACTCTCCACAGCCACACCTTGACGGAGTACACACCGTATTCGGTAAAGTAATAGATGGTATGGATGTAGTCTATGAAATTAGACAAGGCGATGTTATGAATGAAGTTGTCATAATTGATGACTAAAAATATTAACATATAATAATAATGAAAAACAAATAATTAATTAGAATTTATGAAATATTCATTCTCCCCTCCCAATACATTTCCTATTATTTTAAGACTTTTTAGCTTTAAGTTTTTCTGTTAAACCACTTAATCTTGCATAATTAAAGAGATATAACTGTATATAGCCAGAATAGTCTCCAAATTTTTCCTGTGCAAAATTCATAATCTTCTGATTGGAAGGTTTCTCCCCCTTAAAGTAGATATGACTGGTTATTCTATTTATCCAAACATCCACAGGATATGCTTCACGCTTGTTATAACCATACAACAATATACAATCAGCTACTTTTGGTCCAACACCCTCCAATTCAGTAATTTTTTCAAAAGCCTCATTGTATGGTAAACTGTTGATTATATCATGAAAATCTGGTTGATCCAATATCATCCTAGTAGAGTTAAGCATATATTTAGCCCGATATCCTACGCCAAAGCTTTTTAGTCCATCATCAGTATCAGGAATGTTTACAAAGACTTCTTCTTCAGGGAAAACATAATATTCCTTTTTATTAAATACGTATTTTTCTCCATATGTCTGTTTAATGTCATTTATGGATTTTGTCCATCTTTTTATGGAATTATTAGCAGAGCATATTGATGATATTATGCATTCATAGGGGTATTGTGCCTTATATAATCTTAAACCCTTATTGAAGTCATAAACTTCGTTCAATTCCTCGTTATCATCAAGAAAATCATATACGTCTGTGATATTATAATCTAAATCAAATATGTAAAAAAGTATTTTTCGAATATTTTCAATATCCACTTCATCTACACAATAGTATTCCACGACCAAGTCCTCATTTAATCCCTCTTGACTAACACCTACTAAGACTTTGGAGTCACGTACTTCGAATATTTCATAGTAAGTGTTGTTTTCAAGCTTCCATGGAGGTTGACTTGTTTGTCCGGAATTTATTGTGATGTTTAAATCAAAGTCTCCAATGTATTCATTGTTTTCTATTGTAAATTGTCCTGAAATCATAATATCATCTTAAAATAGGTTATGTGGTTAAATATCATCAGATATTGTAATCTCCTTTTTATTAATCCATTTTATGCCGTTTTTAGTTATTAAAACCACGTCTATTGGGCCGCCAACACCTTGTATTTCTCCAATATCCATACTTATTCCATCTGCATAGCGTTGAACAAAGGATGTTGATTTAATCAGAAATACTGCCAGATCAACAGCATCCTGTAATGTTAATAAGCTCCACTGAATATAGTATTCAAGTCCTCTTATCTGTGATCTTAAGTCTTCTACTGTTTTCTTGTTCAAGGATTTGACTGTTGGAACTTTAAACAGATTAGAATCATAACCTAATATTAGTCTGGTAACAACATCCCCCTGTCCTATCCATGTACAGCCAAATTCATTGTTTTTTCTTTTTAGAATTCTTTTACCCGGAGAGTTGATTTCATAAGTTTCACAGGACCCGTCAGGATTGTATCCACTTATTAATAGGTTTACTGGTTCAATATTAAGATGTCCTTCCTTAATACGTCCGGATGGTTGTTTTATCTTAAATTCTATGGAATCATCTTTTCTTTCCAAGGTTAGGATTTTTTCACCATTGCGTTCTGCATCTACTTCCAGTTGCTGTGCAGATATGTCCAACTGTTTTTCCCATGGATACTGTTTGTTAATATATTCCTGTAATTTTTCTGCTATTTCGTCAACTGTTAAGTTCTGGAGATTGTTGTCTTTTTTGAAGCTTTCAATATATTCTGAAACATTTTGTCTTATTCCACTATGGTCTGCAAAGAATGCTAAGCCTGCTGTTCCAACAATAACTCTATCGTTTAATGAGAAAAGTTTAGTAGCTGAATTAGTGGAGATTCTAGTGAATTGTTTTAGGTTTCTTTCACTTTGTCTACTGTCTGAAGCCATTATAATTCCTTCAGGTGTAACTATGTTAACTATTAGAGTCATTATTGATTTCTCCATCTTATATTCTTATTGGTATGTTTTTTTCTTTTAGGTATTTTTTAACTTCTGGTATTGGATATTCATCAAAGTGGAATATGCTTGCTGCTAGTGCTGCATCTGCTTCTCCTTTGCTGAATGCTTCATACATGTGTTCAGGATTTCCCACCCCACCGGATGCTATTACTGGTATGGATACGTTGCGGCTTATTGCTCTTGTTAAATCCAGGTCATATCCTGCTTTTGTTCCGTCTCTGTCCATACTGGTTAATAATATTTCTCCGGCGCCTCTTTCTTCACATTCTATTGCCCATTTGATTGCATCAATTCCTGTGAACTCTCGTCCACCATATATGCTGCAGTCAAACCAACAGTATCCTTCTTCGGTTTCTATGATGAAGTGTTCGTCTGATTCGCTGGGATTGTCTATGTAGCGTCTTTTTGCATCTATTCCTATTACGCATGCCTGGCTTCCTACATGTTCGGATGCTCTGTTTATTAGGGATGGGTCCTTGATTGCTGCAGTGTTTGTGGAACATTTGTCTGCTCCTGCTTTTAGCATGTTAACATAATCTTTTACTTCACGTATTCCTCCACCTACACATATTGGTGTGAATACGTTTTCTACTGTTTTTTTGATTACATCTGCCATTGTTGAGCGTCTTTCATGGGATGCTGTGATGTCGAGGAATATTATTTCATCTGCTCCCTGTTCATAATATTTTGTTGCTAGTTCAACCGGATTTCCCGCGTATCGTATTTGTTTAAATTCTACTCCTTTAACAACACGACCTTCGGGAACTTGTAAATCACAGTCTAAACATGGAATTATTCTTTTTGATAACATTATTAATCACGTGAAAAAAAATTAGTTTTGGGAAGGTATATTTTTTTTAATCCTTTAGTATATTGTATAATATTGCTTTTTGTGCATGTAACCTGTTTTCTGCTTGATCCCATATTGCGGATTGTTCGGATGTCATGACTTCATCGGTAATTTCCTGGTCACGTATTGCAGGTAGACAATGCATTACTATTGCATCTGGTTTTGCTTCAGATAATAATTGGGAATTTATCTGATATTCTTGTAGTACACGTTGTCTTTCTTCGGCTTCTTCTTCATCCCCCATGCTTACCCATACATCTGTGTATAATATGTCCGCATTTTCTACTGCCTTATGGATATCATGTTCAATGCTTATATGGGCTCCTGTTTGTTTTGCTTCTTCTAGTGCCAGATTATATATTTCTTCGTCTGGTTCGTATCCTTCAGGACATGCTACTGTCATGTCCATTCCGGTGTATGCTGCTCCTAAGAGTAGGGAGTTACATACGTTGTTTCCATCCCCTATAAATACGAATTTTCTGTTGAAATCTCCCTTGTATTCCCTGATTGTTAGTAAGTCTGCGAATGTTTGACATGGATGTTCTTTATCTGTTAACCCGTTGATTATTGGTATATCTGCGTATTTGATTAGTTCTTTTACTGTTTCGTGGCTTTTGGCTCTGATCATTATGCAATCCAGGAATCTTGAAAGTACTCTGGCTGTGTCTGATATTGGTTCGCCTCTGCCTATTTGTAAGTCATTGCTTGATAAGTATAGTGGTGTTCCACCTAATTGATTCATACCTACTTCAAAGGATACTCTTGTCCTAGTAGATGATTTTTCAAAAATCATTCCTAAGTATTTGTCTACTAGAGGTTTTTCCTTTATTTCCCCTGATTTGAGACGAGATGCTATGTTTAAGATATCGAATATTTCTTCTTTGGCATCTGTCATTGATAGTAAATTTTCCATGTTATCTTTCCCTAAATAATTTGATGATAGTTAAATAATAAATAATATTTATATATGTCCTTCATGATTAAAAAAGTATTAGTAAAAAATGGAGGAAGTATTGCATTTTTGATGAAAATAAAATGAAAATTAATTAACAGAAAAAAATTAACTACTTTTTATCATTTTAGAAAGATGTTTTCGACAAAATTAATATAAAATATTAGTTTTTGATTAAAACTATTTATGTCAATTTAATAGTCTATTTTGGTAATTTTTTATTCCTTTTCTAAAATTTGATAATTAATCAAATCTGTATGGATAATAACCTTTTTCTTTAAATTCATTCTTTAACCATCGTTTTAGTAATAATTCGTTTATTTCATAACTTCCATTATTGACTTTTATTAGACTTAAATTAAGTAATTTGTTAAGAGGTTTACTTAGAGAACCAGATTGTACATTCATTTTTTCTGCTAAATCTTTTCGTTTTAATTTTTTATCCATTAATTCTATGAATATGTCTTTTTCTCTATTAGATAATTTTTCCCAAGTGATTAAAAGTTTTTTTAATAGTTGATCTAGATTTTCATCAAATGTATCTATAACTATTTTATCCGTTAGTTCAATATTTTCAGGTAAGTAATTAGCTAATGTATTTACGTAATAAGGACTACCGTTAGTACAGTTGTAAAATCTCTCAAATGATTTTTCATTAAAGTATAATGTAGGCATTTTTTCCTTTAGATAATTTTTAACTGTATCCTTATCAAATGGAGTTAATTGTTGTGTTAACATTCGACCCCCGAATACTCCATCATTTCCAGCTATTCTTTGAAGTAACGGGTCGTGTAAACTCATTGAACCTGTTATTATATATGCAGTATTATTATGATTTTGTATATGCCCCCTTAACATCCATAAAAATGAATCCAAATATTCACCTAACTCTTTTATTATTTGAAATTCATCTAACATTACTATTACTCCTTTTAACTTATCTTGATTATTTTCATATATTTGTTGAGGTAGTTCTAGTATAAAATCATTTAGTTTGTTAATATCTTCTTCACCAGCAAATATAGGAATAGGAATATCTTTTACAATTGTTATATCTTTTAATTTAAAGTTTTTTGTCTTAAAAAATTTAGAAATTTCTTTAGTAATTGTGTTTAATCCTTTTTTATGACATTCTTTAATTAATTCATTATAATAATGTTTAAGTAAGCCATTTAATGAAAGATTATTTCTTTGATAACATTCTGCAATACTAAAATCTATTAAAACAACTAAATAACCTTCTTTATCCAAATCTCTTTTGATTTTATTTAAAAAAACTGTTTTTCCTACCCCCCTAATACCTGAAAATAATATTTCTGGAGGATTTGATTGACTTGTTGAATAAAGTAAATTTTTAATGTTAACTAATTCTCGTGTTCTATTGTAAAATTCATCATCAGTTAAATTTTGTCTTGTACCCCACGGTAATTTAGCCATATTAACACATCCATAGTTTATAATTAGTTATATGTCAAATATAATATATAATCATTATAGAATTATATAATCATATTAAGATTACTTAAAATATATAATCTTATTATGAATACATAATCATATATAGATTATAAATATTATAAAAAAGTATTACCACATTATAAAATATAATAAAAATAGTTCCTAAAATATTCAAATAAAAAAAGTTATAAAAAGAATTATATTTAAAAAATAATGGATGAGAAGTATATTTTAGTTTCTTACTTCTTCCATGTGTTTTATTTTTTCATTTAATAGTTTTTCTGTTGCAACATCACTTCTATGGTAAATGTCTCCTGTGATGTATTGGATTGCTTCTTCACAGACTTTTTCTGCTTCTTCTATTGTGTCTCTTACTGCTAGTACTCCAAGTGCTCTTGAGGATGTTAGTCTTACATCATCATTGTCATCCTGGTATACTGCTGCATAGTATACTTGTGCGTCCATGTCTTTGATTTTTTCTTCATCTACTTCTATGATTGTGTCGGCTGCTTTTGTGTTTGGGTAGTTGTTTGGTACTACGTATTTGCATACTGATGCTTTGTTCTGGAATTTTGCATCTGTTAGTGTTCCGTCTACAATTTGTTGTGATATTTTTGCGAAGTCGTCATCGATTAGTGCTAGTACGTTCATTGATTCTGGGTCTCCGAATCTTGCATTGTACTCTATTACTTTTGGTCCTTCTTTGGTTATCATGAATTGTCCGTAGAGTATTCCTTTGTATGGTTGTGCTTCTTTTGCTATTGCTTCGATTGTTTCTTTCATTATTTCTACTGAAGCGTCGTATTCTTCTTGTGTCAAAAATGGTAGTAGGTGGTTTGTATCTGAGTATGAACCCATCCCACCAGTTATTGGTCCTTTGTTTCCTTCGAATGCGTGTGGATGGTCTTGTGCTGCCGGCATTGGTATTATGTTTGTTCCGTCAACGAATGCTTGTATTGTGTATTCTTCTCCGACTAGTAGTTCTTCTATTACTACTCCTTCGAATCCTCCCATTTTTTGGTCGAATATTTCTTTGACATATTCCTTGGCTTCTTCGTTATCTTCAAGTTGGTCACCTACTATTTTAACTCCTTTTCCACCCGTTAATCCTATAGGTTTTACTACTACTGGTTCGTCAAATGAGTCAATAAATTCAAATGCTTCATCAAGGTCATAGAATGTACCATATTTTATGGAACCTGCTATATCATAGTCTTCAAATAGTTTTCTCATGAATGCCTTGTTTGTTTCAATTTGTGCAGCAAGTTTTGTAGGTCCTACAGATGAAATTCCCTCTTTTTGTAGTTCATCCACTATTCCCTTTTCGAGTGGAGCTTCAGGACCGATAAATGCCATTTCAATGCCATTTTCTTTTGCAAATCTTATGATGTTATCAAAATCTGATTCATCAGCCACCTCATATTCCTTGGATAATTCTGCTAATCCAGGATTTTTTCTGCCCATATATGTGTATACATCTGCTGTCTTATCTAATGCTTTTGCTATTGCGTGTTCACGTGCACCGCTACCTACTACTAATATCTTCATGTTTCAACACGTCCTCATTATATAAATGAAAAAATTTATTATATTAATATTTATGTTAAATATTTTATTTAGTTTTATCCACAATTATATGAAATATTGATTATTACCTATTTAAAATTGTTTATATAAATTGGTAATACTTTCTTCATGTTTATATGTTACAAAAAATATAATATGTATTAATTTATTTAAAATAATTATTAAATTATGATATTCAAATTAATACAAAAAAAATATAGTGAATTAAAATGGAAATAAACATCTATGAATTAAATGAAGATTTATTATCAAAATATGATATAGAAAAATTCCTATTAGACATGGTAAAACTATGTTATGACATGGATTATACTCCAGAATACCACCAGGACATTAAAAACTTAGAAGAATACTATTTAAAACCTGAAAAAAATACATTTGTACTGGCTTTAGATTCCAAAAAAGATAAAATAATTGGTACTTGCGCAATAAGAGCATATGACAGAGATTTTAAGATTAAGGACAGAAACTATAATGATAAAGAAACCGCAAGCATATACAGATTATTTGTTGAACCAACATACAGACACAATAAAATAGCAACTAAGATGCTGAAAAAAATAGAGGAATTCTGCGAAAATAACTACAAAGAAATATACCTCCATACACAAAAAGACAGTTATGGTGGACTACCATTCTGGTTAAGTCAAGAATATATTATTGTAGAAGAAAGCAATGATGAATTTGGAACAATACACTTAGAAAAAATATTATAATATAATAAAAACTCAATCCCCTCCAAACCATATACTTTTTTTAAAAAATTATGATTTAATTAGTAAAATAGTTAGTGATATATTTAACAACAATTTATAGCAGATATTTCTTACAATTTACTGATTTAATAAAATAATTCATACTAAAAGATTAAATAGTATTAATTACATATTATCAATTGTAATATTAATTAAACAAAAAGTATTACTTTTAACTAAAAATTAATAAAAAAGTAATACAAAGTAATAAAAAAAGTTATATCAATAAGGTGCATCACATGATTAATGCTCAATTGATTTATAATATGATTAAAAAACATTCTGACATACCTCTAACTGGTCTGCCTCTACTAATTTCCGAGGAAACCCCTATTCCAGTACCCTACGAGGACATACCAGTTATAATTAAACAACTTGAAGAAGAAGGAAAAATTAAAATAATACTTAAAGACGAGGAAATGTATTGTCAAGCAATAACTAATTAAATGATTAAACTCATTCCATTTATAATACCCCCCCCCCCCCTATTCCTCCTTCAATCATCCATATTTTTTTAAACTAAAAAAAAAAACTAGTTAACTTTAATTTTATAATTACCACTTAATTTATTTACTTATATATTCAAACCAACATTTATTATCTGTTATTTTATTAATTGACTTTTTATAAACAAATATTCATCATATAAAAATAGTAACAATTCATTATAAATAATTAAGAAAAAGAATAAATAAAAAGGACAATAAAGTCCATAAAAAATAAAGGATTATTTAGTCAGTAATATCAGCCAGATAAACTATATCATCACAAATCCTGTTTAACAAGTTTTTATCATGACTAACTACAAGTACTCCCACTTCATTCTTACGGGCAACCGTCAATAAACTTTCCCATATCTGTACCTGAGTAACCGCATCAAGCATAGTACTAATCTCATCAGCAATGATAAACTTGGTCTTAGGATTTAATGACCTTAAGATACTAAACCTCTGTAATTCTCCACCAGATAACTCAGATGGGTAACGGCCAAACCATTCCCTTTTTATACCGAATTCATCAAGCAAACTGTCATCAGGCATCCAAGATTCCTCAAGCACATCCTTCATCTTCCAACGTGGATTCATAACTTTTTCAGGATGCTGATAAATAAGCTGAATAGGATTATAACCGCCTTTATGTTTTTGGCCATTAACAGTAATATTACCCTCATAATCATTAATAAATCCTGTTAAAACCTTACATAAAGTACTTTTACCACTACCACTATCACCAAATAAACCTATGACCTGATTATTATTCATTTCAAAATTCAAATTCTTGAGAATTTGATGAGAACCATAACCAAAATTAACATTTTCTGCTTTAAGAGTATCCATCTTTATTCACCATCCACCAATGGGTTAAAACATCTGATAACAGTACCATTTAACTCCCTGAGCTCTGGTAATTCATAATGACATTCCCTTACCTGATGAGGACAGTTTTCATGATATGGACATCCTTTAGGAATATGCTGATAAGATGGTTGATGACCCTCAGTTAACTCAAAATGAGTTTCAGGAAGAGCCCTATAAAGAGACCTGGTATAAGGATGTAAAAGATTCTTTCCATCACCAGAAAAGTTTTTAGTATCAGTAATTTCTATCACATACCCCAGATACAATATTGCTATTCTATCACTTGTCTCTATAGCCGTATGTATATCATGAGTAATTAAAATCATACCAATACCTTTTTCCTTAAGTTCCACAAGGTTATTGATAGTTTCTTCCACTGCCTGTTCATCAAGACCCGGCGTAGGTTCATCAGCAATAATTATTTCAGGATCATTAAGTAAAGCCGTGGATATTAATACCTTACGTGCCATACCACCAGATAATTGAAATGGATACATCTCATCAACTTCTTCTGACAAGTTATATTGGTTGAAAATTTCTCTTTGTTTCTTAACCAAAACCTGTTTTTCTTCTTCAGATTCAGTATAACCTATAACTTGGTCTTTAACTTTCATAAGTGGATTCAAATTATTTACAGATTGTGGAATAAAACTTATTTTTTTTCCTCTGAGTTCCTCTTTTAATTCATCATCCATTTCTTTACCTTTATATCTTATACTACCAGCTATTTTAGCATTTGAAGGCAATATCCCCAAAATAGCATGTGCAAGTAAACTTTTTCCAGAACCACTACTTCCAAGAACAGCTAATATTTCATGATCATCAACATCCATAGTCAAATCAGACAAAACCTTAAGTTCTCTTTGCTCAAGACCCTTAAAATATTGTGAGAAAGAAATTGATAACTTTTCTACTTCCAATAATTTACTCATACTTAACACCTACTCTTGTGCACTCTGTGGATCTAACAATCTATGCACATTTTCACCTATTAAATCAAATAATAGTACTAATAATAGTAAAGACAATCCAGGATAGAATGCCAGCCACCAGTATCCCATACTAAGATATTTCATTGATTCTGCCAGTATAATTCCAATAGCCGGTTCATGAGCAGGTAAACCAAAACCAAGGAAAGATATACTTGCTTCGTGCATGATTGCATGAGGGAACATCAATATTACCCCTACTATGATTTGAGATATTATTAATGGGAAGATATGTTTTTTTGCAATCCATAATTTAGATTTTCCAAATTCATTTGATAATTTAATGTATTCACTTGTGTTAATCTTCTTTATCTCAGCCCTAAGAACCCTTGCCAATGGAGTCCAATGGGTTAAACCAACAGCCATAATTACCCCATAGTATCCTCCACCAAAGGCTAGTGATACTAGGATGATTAATAATATATGAGGTATTGAACCAAATAAGTCAATTATTGCTGTTACTACTTCGTCCACTAATGTGTTCACACTGGAAAATACCCCCAGTAATATTGCCACTACAGTACTTATTACTGAAGCAAATGCTCCTACACCTATACTTATTCCAAGACCAAGAAGTGTTCTCATAAACATGTCTCTTCCCATCCAGTCTGTTCCAAATAAGTGTTCAAATGATGGCGCCTGGTTTATATTATAGAAGTTACTTGTCAATACTGCTTGATGATCTATTAAGAAATTACTTAAGAATACTGAAACCAGTATTATTAATGCTATTACCGTAACCAGGAGAGTTTTTGTTCTTAGGTTAAGATTTAAAAATCCTTGTTTGTTTTCTTCAGTTTTTGTCAAGATACTCATTCTCCCTAATTCTTGGATCAACAAAGAAGTACATTACATCTGCCAATAAGTTACCGACAAATACAAATACTGCACTAACCAATACTATTCCCAATAGTAAAGTTACATCACTTTGAAGTCCTGCAGCTACAGCTGTCTGTCCTATTCCAGGATAAGAAAATACTTGCTCTACCAACACTGCTCCACCAAATAATTCTGCAAAGTTTTGGAATTGAAGTGTTAATGCTGGTAATAATATATTTCTTAAGGCCTGTCTTTCTATTAATGGCCATCCAGATTCTCCTCTTGCACGTGCAAAGAGAATATAATCTGATGATAATACATTAACCAATTCATTTCGTGTATACATTGCAATAGGTGCCACTCCAACCAAACTTAATGTTAAAGTAGGTAACACTAGTCTTGCCAGCCACTGCCATATTGTAGCATCTGAACTAACAGTTCCTATAGCTACACTCATACCAATAGGGAACCATCCCAGTTCAACCGAGAATATAATAAGTATAAGTAGTCCTATCCAGAAGGATGGTGCTGATTGTAGAATATAACAGTATAATTTAACTAATTTATCTATCCAACCACCTTTGTTTTTTCCTGCAACTATTCCTAATCCAAATCCTAAAAATCCGCTTATTATCCATGAAAAGAACATTAATACGAATGATGCCATGAACCTTTCCACTATAACATCCACTACAGGTACTCTATAGATTAAAGAAGTACCTAAGTTACCTTGCAGTAAATTACTTAACCAACCCCAAATTTTAGTTGTTAATGGTTGATTCACTCCCCAATACTGCTCAAGCATTATTCTTTGTTCTGGAGAAATAACTGCTTGTTTAAGGTAAGCATTGACCGGATCAATAGGAGATAATTCCAATAAAACAAAACTAAAAATAGCTACTGCAAGCATTAAAAGTATGAAATGAATTGCTTTATTTCTAATAAATGTTTTTGTTCTATTATTCAAAAATAAAAGCCTCCTATAAAAAAAAATAAAAATTAAAAGTAAATAACTTTTAATTACCTAACTTGTAGAATTAGTACGAGTCCAATCAAGTATGTTACAATAATAATCTTGACCTAATTTGGATATTGTTTTCATATCAATATCATTTTTAACAAAATATCCGAAGTGGTTATCTGCAGCCCATAACCATGGTGAATCACCATTTGGACCAAATCCAGCTCCACTTCCAGTGTATGCTGCTTCTTTCCAGTATTGATATGCATCTTCAAGAGTTCCAGCACCCATACCCTGTTCAAGTATTGCATCTACTTCTGAACTGTTATAAGCATTAGGGTTTCTGTAATCAGAATCTACTAATTCTTCTGGAGATTTACTGTGGTATTGTTGATATACCGCTGAATATGGATTGTCTGATGATTGTTGCATTACTACTGCTTGTGAATACATTTTTGTATATATTGTATCCCAGTCTGTTGATTGTAATTTTATTTCTATTCCCAAGTCTTTAGCTTGTTCTGATATGATTGTTGCAAGTGATTGTCTGTCTTGTTTGTTTGGTGGATAATATACTTCAAATGAAGCTCTTACTCCATCTTTTTCTCTTATTCCATCACCATCAGTGTCTTTCCAACCTGCTTGTTCTAGTATTTGTTTAGCTTCGTCCGGTTTGTTGTCTGTTATTTTTGCTTGTTCATTTGCAAATGGTAATGAATCAACTCCAGTATATTCTACTTTACCTAATCCTTTGTATACTGAGTCAACTATTGCTTGTCTGTTAATTCCTATGTTTAATGCTTTTCTGATAGCAGGATCAGAGGTTACATTGTTACCTATTGGACTTCCAGCATCAGCTGTTTTTAATCCTGTATCTGGTAAGTAAGGCAAGGATAATCCTTGTGCTCTTGGACTTTCAAATTCCACTAATTTGTATCCATCTATTTTTTCACCATATGCTGATATAGGTACTTCTGCTACATCTACTTCTCCTGATTTTACTAATTGTAGTACATTATCTTCTTCAGGGAACACCATTGTTATTTGTTTAAAGTATGGTTCTTTTCCATAGTATTCCTCATTGTATTCGAAGATTGCTTGTTGTCCTTTGTCCCATTGTTTGAGTTTGTATGGTCCTGATCCTACAGGGTTTGAACCATATGTTTCATTGTTGTAGTCTTTTTCTGGGACAATACCAACATATCTTAAATCATAAATAAACGTTGATTGAGGTTTTTTGAGTTTGAATTCTACGGTTGTGTCATCAACAGCTTTAGCTTCTTCAAGGTTTGTAAGGTCAAGTTCTCCATCACTTACTTTTGCTTCATTGAATGTGAAAGCTACATCTTTGGCTGTTAGTTTTTCACCGTTTGTGAATTTAACATCATCACGTACTTTTACTGTCCAGGTTAGTCTGTCATCACTTATACTATAATTTGTTGCTAAATCATTTACAAAACTACCATTTTCATCTGAACCGAAGAGTGTACTTTGTACTAATGGGTTGAAGTTTAGGTGTCCATTCCCCCATCCTGTTAGTGGGTTGAATCCAGTTTCAGGCTCTCCAGTGTGTCCAGGTACTGTTAAGACAATATGTGTTGGGTCATTGTCTTTATTGTTACCTAACATTGAAGAAACTGCAATGATAGCTATGATAATAACAACAACTGCTATAATAGCATATTTTATTTTGTTATCCATAGTTATTTTTCTCCATATTATGCTGATTAAGAATAATAGAAGGTATTACTTTTATGCCAAAATTTGATATAAAAGTAATACTAAATATCAATATCTTAATACATAAAGTTAGATATATGAACATAGATATTTAAATATTACGAATTTTGATATATGTATTACTTTTTGATGAATTTATTAGAAAAAAGTAATACTTTTAAAAAAAAATATAAAAAAAGTTATAATTTATTGATATCATCAAATAAGATAATATCATCAGCTATAACATCCAACAACTCTTTATCATGACTAACAGCCAATATTCCAATTTTATTATGCTTACAATAATCAAGCAAAGCATCCCAAATCTGTACCTGAGTAACAGCATCAAGCATAGTACTAATCTCATCAGCAATAATAAACTTAGTATTAGGATTTAAAGCTCTAAGAATGCTGAAACGCTGCAATTCACCACCAGACAATTCATTAGGCCATCTACCCAACCAATTATCCTTTAAACCAAAAGTATCCATAAGTTCCTGAGGAGGATTCCAAGATTCCTCTAAGACTTTATGCATTTTCCATTTAGGATTCATTGTCTTTTCAGGATGCTGGAAAATCAGTTGAGCAGGATGATAACCCTTATTATTAATTACTTCTCTATCAAGTGTTACCGTTCCAGTATAATTTTCTATGTAACCAGTAATTACCTTACATAATGTACTTTTTCCACTACCACTATCCCCCATTAAACCTATCACCTTATTATCAGGTATAGAGATAGAAATATTTTTCAATATTGGCTTATTCTTCTTATAAGCAAAAGATATATTGTTAGCATTAAGATACATTATTCTACCTCCCCATTATATTTATGACAACGAATCATTACACCATCATGTTCAATTAAAGATGGAATATTGTTCTTACAGAAATCATCCCTTATCGGACAGTTTTCAAAGTAAGGACATCCATCCACATCATCCAATGGTTGAACACCTTCAGTTAACTTAAAACCGTTACGGGGTAAAGCTTCAATCAATGATTTAGTATAAGGATGTAATAAGTTGTTCACATCATTGAAATTTTCTGTTTTGTTTATTTCAATAACATATCCTGAGTAGAATATTGCAATTCTATCAGCCGTTTTGAGTGCAACATCTATTTCGTGAGTAATTAACAAAACACCCTTTCCATCTTGTGCCATTTGTTTTATATCTTTTATCGTTTCTTTTACACTCTGTGAATCAAGACCTGGTGTTGGTTCATCAGCAACCACCAATTCAGGATTTGATAACAAAGCCGTTGACAAGAGAACTTTTCTTGCCATTCCCCCTGATAATTCAAAAGGGTACAAATCATCTACTTCTTCACTTAAACCATATTTACTGAATACATCACGTTGTTTTTTAAATGCTTCTTCTCTTTCTTCTTTCGGAACATCACCAATTGCCTGTTCTCCAACCTTCATCAGAGGATCAAGGAAGTTAACTGACTGTGGAATTAGACATATCTCTTTTCCTCTTAGTTGTTCCTTTCGTTCCTGTGATAAAACTTCTCCCTTGAATACAATATCACCCTCACAGTTTCCATTTTCAGGTAATATTCCAAGAATTGCATGAGCCAATAAACTTTTTCCAGATCCGCTGGAACCTAGAATTGCAACTACTTCCCCTTCTTTTACACTTAGGGATAAATCAGAAATTACTTTCAGCACATGCTGATTTAATCCTTGTACATATTGAGTAAAGGATATTGATATATTTGATACATTTAATAAATCATCCATAATTTTTACCTCTTATTTCTGTGCTTTTGTAGGATCAAGTAGTTTTTCAATTTGTTCACCTAATATATCGAATAATAATACTACAATAAGTAATGCTGCTCCTGGGAAGAATGCAAGCCACCAATCACCCATTGTTAGGTAACTCATTGATTCTGATAATATTATACCAATAGCTGGTTCGTGTGGTGATAAACCAAATCCTAAGAATGTTATACTTGCTTCGTGCATGATTGCATGAGGGAATATGAGTAATGTTCCTACTATAATTTGAGTTACAACCAATGGAAGTATATGTTCCTTTGCAACCCACAGATTTCCTTTACCTAACCTGCGAGCAAGGTTAACATATTCTGAAGTGTTTATTTCCTTAATTTCTACTCTTAATACTCTGGCAAGAGATGTCCAGTGAGTAAATGCTACTCCTATAATTACTCCGATTGCTCCTTTACCTAAACATATTGATATCATTATAAGAAGCAATAAGTGAGGTATTGATGAGAAGAAATCTATAAGCCATGCCATTAAAGTGTCACCATATTTATTAATGCTTGATAGGAATGCCATTATCATTGCAACAATACTGGACAAGATACTTGCGATTGCTCCTATCATTATACTTAATCCGAGACCTTTGATTGTTCTTGTGAACATGTCCCTCCCTAGCCAGTCTGTTCCGAATAAATGTTCAAATGATGGCGCCTGGTTACGTGCCATGAAGTTTGTAACCATTGTAGAAGTATCTATAGAATAACTGGAGAGAAAAATGGTAACTAATACCAATATTATAACTGCAATTAATAATATTGTTTTTTGTCGTAAATTCATTGAATTTAACGGGTTTAAAAAACCAACCTTACTCATCATCTTCACCTCTCATTCTTGGATCCACGTATTTATACAATACATCTGCTATTGTGTTACCTACAAATACGAAGACTGTACTGATTAATACTATTGCAAGTAATAATGGAACATCTGATCTTAATCCTGCTGCTACAGTTGCTTGACCTATACCCGGATATGAAAATATTTGTTCTACCAGTACTGCTCCACCAAATAATTCACTAAATGACATGAACTGTAGAGTAATTGCTGGTAACAATACATTTCTGATTCCATGTCTTTTTATAATACTCCAATGACTTTCTCCTCTTGCTCGTGCGAATAGGAAATAATCACTGTTTAAGATATTTACTAATCTGTCACGTGTATATAATGCAATGGATGCTATTCCCACAATACTTAATGTGAATGCTGGTAAAATTAGCCTATATAACCAGTCAAAGAATGTTACTTCACTAGCTAATGTTCCAACTGGTACTGCCAGTCCCGTTGGGAACCATCGAAGATATACTGAAAAAATCATCATTATTATTAATCCTATCCAGAATGCAGGAGAAGATTGTAGTAAATAACAGTACCCCTTAATGATTTTATCTATCCAACTTCCTTCTTTTGCTCCGGCAACAATTCCTAAAACGAATCCGAAGACACCTGAAATTGCCCATGATGTTATCATTAAAATTGCAGATGCAGTGAATTTGTCAAGGATTACGTTTACTACTGGAATTCTATATATTAAAGATACTCCTAAGTTTAACTGTAATAGATCAAATAGCCAATCCAATAGTTTTTGATATGTTGGAACATCTACTTGCCAATATGATCTTAATGCTGCCATTTGCTGTACACTTGCACCCATTTCAGCTGCATATGACTTAACAGGATCTATTGGAGACAATTCTATCATCAAAAAACTAACGGCTGCAACAGCAACTAATAATATAAACAATCGTACTGCTTTATAACCTAAAAATTTCATAAGTTTTTGAGAGTTAATAATATCATACTCCTTTAAAAAATAGTTTAAAAAAAAAGATGAGAAAAAATCTCATCTTAACTTCTGATTAACTTGATTGAGTTGCATTAACTGACTTCCAATCATAAATGTTACCCCATACATCTCCACCGTGTGGATAAATAGTATGAGTACTGTTTGACATATCTACATTATCACTTACAAAGAACAAGTAGTCCAGTGTACCAACCCATATATATGGATTATCATTCATAGCTGTAGATTGTACTTCTTCCCATGTACTATATGATGCATCTACACTTGGATTAGACATTGCAGAATCAATTAATGAATCTACTTGTGAATTATTGTATGCTGCCGGGTTGCTGTAACCTGTTGCTGCTACTTCAGAATCGTAGAATTTATATAATTGATATGGATCAGAAGAACCTCCTCCCCATACTATTGGTATGTTGAATTTAGTAGAGTCCATTTCATCCCATGTTTTTCCTTTAGGTGTTACTTCAATACCTAATGGTTTTACTTGTTCTGAGAATTGAAGTGCTACTGCTTGTCTTGTTGAATCACTTGAAGCATAATCTAATTCAAATGATGCTTTTACTCCATCTTTTTCTCTTACTCCATCACCATCTGTGTCTTTCCAACCTGCTTGTTCCAGGATTTGTTTTGCTTCATCTACTTTTCCATCTTCAATGGTTGCATCTGATGCAAATGGTAACATTCCGCTTATTCCTGTGTATGATACATTTCCTAGTCCATTGAATGCTCCTTCCACCATTGCTTGACGACTGATACCAGTACTTATAGCTTCTCTTATTGCTGGATCAGCAGTAATGTTGTTTCCTACAATATTTCCATCTTCGTTTGTGGTTTCGTTATTGTATGGTAAACCTATGTATCTTACATCTACTGATGGATAGATTTCTTGATGCATACCTTCTATTGTTTCGTTTGAGTAGGATAATGGTACTTCCACTACATCCACTTCACCATTTTTAGCTGCTGCGAATGCTGCATCAGGTTCCATGAATAGATTAGTAATTTTTTTGTAGTATGGTTTTTCTCCATAGTAATTTTCATTTACTTCGAAAATTGCTTGTTGTCCTTTATCCCATTGTGTTAATTTGTAAGGTCCAGATCCAACTGGGTGTTCACCATATGTTTCATTGTTGTAACTGTCTGCAGGTACTATACCTAATTGAGTTAATTTGTGAATGAATGTTGAATCTGTTTTGTTTAATACGAATGACACATGTGTATCATCAACTGCTTTTACTTCATTCAAATTGTCTAAATCGATTATCCCATTTTCTTTAGCTTTATTGTAAGTGAATGCTACATCTTTAGCTGTTAATTTTGTGTCATCTGTGAATTTTACATCATCACGTAGTGTTATATCATATGTTTTTAAGTCTGAGGATACAGTGTAATTAGTAGCTAAATCATTTACTAATGTTCCATTAGCATCTTTTTTAAATATTGTACTTTGTATGAGTGGTTCTGTTCCGGTTGCCCATTCAGCTAATGGATCAAAACCAGCTTCTGGTTCTCCTCCATGTACAGACACAGCCATAACTAATTCATCTGCTGCTCTTTGTGAGGATCCAGAATTCATTGCAAATGCTGCAATTCCTATGACTGCAATAATTGCAATTATTCCGATTATAATATATTTTTTATCCATTTAATTTTCCTCGTTTTAAATAAGTTAAAATATGAAGTAATTAATATCTTGAAAAGTATTACAATTTTTAGAATTTTTATGTATTTTGTATTACTTTTTTCATGTTTAATATTAATTATGATTAGGTTTATAAAAATCCATATTTAAATATTACTATTTTTAAAAAAAGTAATACTTTTTAGCTTAAAATAAGATTAAAATTAATACAAACAATACAAACTACAATAAAACAATTAACAAAAAAATAACATAACGTTAAAAAAAATATATCAATAACTGACATAATATTATAAAAATTAAAATAAAAAAAAAAGAATAAAAAACTAGATAGTGTCAACATCTGTGGGTATGAATTTCATATTACAATTTAGTTATAAAAGTATGAAGTTAGGTTTGATGTTATAAATTTGTTTTTTATCGCCCCTCGTGGGCGTACTTAAAAAAATAGCGTATAATAAGGTTTATATAGTAAAAAGGAGAGATATTATATTATGAAATCCCAAAATAACTCTCCTATTAATATTTATG
>ODAI012706431.1_pt1 | contig 29816 bp, 22 predicted proteins | sample 1539321 | NCBI WGS metagenome assembly ODAI01 (sample SAMN02144231, study PRJEB22623) | gut metagenome | biome: sheep rumen | host: Ovis aries | place: New Zealand
ACAAAGTGCAAGAAAAAATATCGGAAAATTTATTTTTTCTTGCACTTTGACAACTAAAAATTGGCTTTTAAAAGCTGTATAAAGCCAATTTTTAGTTGTTGAGCAGACATTAATATAAAAGCATTATTTTACGAGGAGTTGAAATACTTGAAAAACACCTTCGGTTCAAGCGTTTGCGTGACGCTTTTCGGTGAGAGCCACGGTGCAGGGATAGGCGCTGTACTCGACGGCCTCGCGCCGGGGATCCCTGTTGACGAGCAGTTCATCGCTTCACAGATGGATAAGCGGAGAGCTGTCGGCAAAATTTCCACCGCCCGCCATGAGGCTGATAAAGTAAAGATCCTCAGCGGCGTTTTCCAGGGCAGAACTACCGGTACACCAATTACAATGCTTATCGAAAATCAGGATCAGCACAGCCGCGATTACGGAGAGCTCGCTTATAAAGCACGTCCGGGTCATGCCGACTTTACCGCTCAGATGAAATACCACGGATTTCAGGATTTCCGCGGCGGCGGCCATTTCTCAGGGCGCATAACGGCAGGTCTTGTTGCTGCCGGAGCTGTTGCTATCGGTGCCCTGAAAGCTAAGGGTATAACCATCGGTACACATATCCTTACCTGCGGAGGAGTTGCTGACAAGACCTTCGGCGAGCTTGAAGCTGACATAGAAAAGCTCAATAATTCGGATTTTGCAGTCCTTGACGACAGCGTGAGAGAGCCTATGATGAAACGGATCGAGGCTGCCGCTGCTGAGGGCGACAGCGTAGGCGGAAGGCTTGAAACGGCTGTATGCGGCTTCCCGGCAGGTGTCGGTGAGCCGTGGTTCGATACCCTCGAAAGCGTTCTTTCACATATGCTTTTCAGCATCCCGGCAGTCAAGGGAGTTGAGTTCGGCGACGGCTTTGCACTTGCAGATATGACCGGCAGTACAGCAAATGACCCGTATACAGGCAATTCCGGCAGCGTCAGCACGACTTCCAATCACAACGGCGGCATCCTCGGCGGTATTTCCAGCGGAATGCCAATCATTATAAGAACTGCGGTCAAGCCTACTCCCTCGATCTACAGGGAACAGCAGACCGTCGATATGCGGGATATGAGTGATACTTCCCTCGTCATCAAGGGCAGGCACGACCCCGCTGTTATCCACCGTGCAAGAGTAGTAGTTGACAGTGCCGCTGCGCTGACCCTCTGCGATCAGATCGCCCTGCACTTCGGCACGGACTGGCTTTCTCAGATATGACATCCGGAAAGTGACGGGATAATCAATTTGAAAAGGAAGTATTATTCATGGGAATGAACATCGTAAGAGAGCTGCCTCACCCCTCCGATATAAAGGCTGCTCACCCTCTCACACAGGAAATGATCGACCTTAAGGCAAGACATGATGACGAGGTGAAGAAGATATTCGCCGGCGAGTCAGACAAGTTCCTGCTCATCATCGGTCCCTGCTCCGCCGACAATGAGGACAGCGTTCTCGATTATATCACCCGTCTGCGCGGCTTGCAGGAAAAGGTCGCCGACAAGATCAAGATGATCCCCCGTATCTATACCGGAAAGCCGCGTACCACCGGCGACGGCTACAAGGGAATGCTCCACCAGCCCGATCCTGCCGCTATGCCTGACCTCAAAAGCGGTATCATCGCTGTGAGAAATCTCCATATGCGTGCGCTCGCAGAGACCGGATTCAGCTCCGCGGACGAAATGCTCTACCCGGAGAATTACAGCTACCTCGATGACCTGCTGTCCTATATCGCTATTGGAGCGCGTTCCGTTGAGAACCAGCAGCACCGCCTTGTTTCAAGCGGAGTGAGCATACCCGTTGGCATGAAAAACCCCACCGGCGGCGATATTTCTGTAATGATGAATTCTATCACTGCCGCACAGCATCCCCACGCCTTCATCTACCGCGGCTGCGAGGTAAGAAGTGACGGCAATCCATACGCACACGCTATCCTTCGCGGATATGTGAACGACAGGGGGACATCCTTCCCCAATTACCACTATGAGGACCTCATAAGCCTCGCCGAGACCTATGCTAAAAAGGACCTCAAAAACCCTGCACTTATCGTTGACACGAATCACTCAAATTCCGGCAAGCAGTACAATGAGCAGATACGCATTGCAAAGGAAATACTCCACAGTATGCGTCACAGCGAGGATATAAAGAAGCTCGTCAAGGGCCTCATGATCGAAAGTTATATCGAGGACGGCTCACAGAAGATCGGCGAGAACATATACGGAAAGTCTATAACAGACCCCTGCCTCGGCTGGCCCAAGACTGAGCGGCTTGTGCTGGAGCTTGCGGAGCAGCTGTAATACAAAAACGGAAGGTAATTTACCTTCCGTTTTTTTTCAGAATGAGACCTTATCTTTAAGCGTGAAGCTTTCAATATCCGCAGAATAGATCGATGTTTCGGAGACTGCATAGATGTAGCCGCCGATGTAGAGGGCTCTGTTGAAGCTGATATCGCCGCCCTTACTGTAGCTGTCGGATTTTACGCTCTTTATCTCGCCTGCGGGAGTGAATTTGCCGTCCCTGTAATAGTAGAACCTGTAGAGGCTCCGGCAGCTCCAGTCATCGCTGCTGTAATCCTCGGTAAACAGCGGGAAACCTACAAGCTCCTTCTCAGGCGCGATGAACAAAGCCTTCCGGTCGTAAACAGCATCGCTGTAGAACCATTCGTAATCCTTCATTTCAAGTACAACGCTGTCCGTCAGCCTGAGGTCATTCGGGTCTGAATTGTCGAACATCACAAGCTTCAGGCCGTTCTCTACGCCTTTTTCGTCAGCGTTCGGACCAAAGCCTAAAAGCAGATCGTCACTCCACCTCTGCATATAGCTGCTGTATCCCAGCATCTTGAACTCGTCAAGTATCTTCGGAGCTGTCGGGTCACTGAGGTCTATAGCGAACAGCGGGTCAGTCTGCTCATAGGTCACGACGTAAGCCATATCGCCATTGAAGTTGACGGACTTCACGGACTCGTCGATCCCGAAGTCTCCCACGCTGCCGACGATGTCAAGGTTCAGGTCGAGCACATAGAGGCGGTTGTCCTGCTTGCGGGGGGTGTATTCATAGTAGCCGTATTCCTCGTATTCAGGCTTTTCAAGCTCAATGTAGCTGCCTTGCTCCTCGTCGAAGGTATAGTAATCGTAGCACACGCCCTTGGTGTAGGTCATTGTGTACTCATTGCAGGTTGCCGCAACGCGGAAATAGCCGTTATATTCGCTCATGGAGAACTGGTCGTCCACTGCACCGTCGATTTTTCCGGAAGCCGCAGGAGTTATCTGTCCGCCGTTTATTGCTATGCGGGTAAGTCTGGTCTGAGTGGTCTTGTCAGTGGTGAAGCCGTACTCAACGTCCTCCGGGAGGTCGTAGTCGTATTTGTAGACTGCGGTGTAGAGGTTCTCAGCGGAGCAGTAGACCTGCCCTGAATAGCCTGCAAGAGCCTTTGAGTCAGTCTCAGTGATGCTTCCGTTCTCATTCAGGTCAAGGCTGCTTATGACGGTATAGCTGAGCTGATAGAGGTCATCGAAGCCTTCATCCGGCATGAGTATATCCTCGGGAGCGATAAAGTCAACAGCTTCTGCCATACCGGTCGTCGGGATGAAGCTTGAGGTATCGTCAGCATTTTCCACCTTATCAAAGCTGCAAGAAGCATAGTTGGTGATGAGAAGCAGATAGCCCTCAGGCGATATGCGGACGTCATTGAACCAGCCGTCCTGATAGTAGGTGCCGATAAGGTTGTGGCTATCGTCGGTGGAATAGGCTGCGACGAAGGTGCCGTTTTTGCTGTTTGTGTCATAGCCGCCGTAGATAGAGGTATAGTAGTCCTCAGCATTTTTGTCGGCGTAGGTGCGGAGGTTGCCTATAACAATGATCATATCGTTGTAGAGATACATCTCGTGCAATTCGATACTATAGTTATGCCCCTTGGGGATAATGTCCTTCAGGCTGCTGTAAGGGTCGATAGTTGCGACCTCGCCGAACTCGCCGTCATTGACAGGGACTATGTTGATGCGCCCTGGATTGCTTGTATTGTAGTCATAGCGCTTGAGGGTATAGATGTAATTACCGTCGGTCTTGACGATATCAGCCTCCAGAACGCCCTCCTCCTGATTGAAGGTATCGGAGTGCTCGTTCTCATCGCCTTTGCTTGTGCCGGGGGGCTCGGCGGTTTTGGGATCACCGTTTGTCTGAACGGACGCATCGCCGCCTGTTAAAACGGCGCTTCCGTCCTCCATAGCTTCCTCCTCGACAGCCATATCAATGCCGCTGATGTTTCCGTAATAGCGGGTGCCTGAGGCTGTTTTTCTGTAATTCTCGGACGCTTCCCTGAACATGGAATAAATCTGGGAATAGTCCTCCGCGCCGGTCATATAGGGCGCACTTGCTGCCGGAGCAGGGGAGTGCGGAGTTTCACCGGAATTTCCTGCAATAGAAGCTGCCTGTTCTGTGGTGATGATATTGCTTGTCTTATCTATTTTATTTCCCTGTCCTGCAAAATGCACTGCCGTGCCGCTTACCACCGCGCAGGCTGCTGCAACAGCCGCAAATCGTGAAGCTGCGGTGATACGCTTTCTCTTTACTGCCGGTGCTTTTTCGTCGAGCATTTTCTTGATATTCTCAGGCTCGAGCTCCTCCGGCACCTGCTCATTTTCAAGCATATTTCTGACCTCTTTATCGTTCATAATATCACTCCCTATGTAAGTTCAAGTCTCAGCCGCTCCTTGATACGCGAAAGCTTTGAGCGGACGGTCCCTGCCTTTATTCGGCATATACCCGCGATCTCGTCACTTGAATAGCCTCCGAGCACTGACATTGACAGCAGCAGTCTTGATTCACTGTCGAGCCTGTCGAGCGCCTCTTTCAGCTCAGCGGAGGCAAAGTCGAAATCACTTGCGATGTTCTCGCTCAGCTCCTCGCCGGTTTTGAAGTATTCTCTCTGTTTCTGTTTGATCTTAGCGGAAAGGATTTTCATTATCCAACTCCGGAATAGCTTCGGGTCGCGCAGCTTTTTTATGCAGCAGAAAGCGTCGAGCACTGTATCGCTCACCGCATCGGAAGCGTCATGTGAATTCCTCAGGCTGTACAGTGCAATATGGTACATATCCTTGTATACCCCGGAATACAGCCGGGCAAAGGCTTCTGTACTGCCTTTTTGTGCGAGCTTAACGTCGCTGGTGTTATCCTCCATAGCGGATACCCCCTTTTTATGAAACGTTTCATTCACTAAGTGTCAGAAAAAGCCATATTTGTTGCATCAGGAAATAAAATTCGGCTATATGCACAAATTCATTCTTGCATTTTCGTGCATATAGCCAAGACTATATTTATTAATTCGGAATGCGAAATTCGGAATTCGGAATTAATGGTATCGCCTCCGGCGATGTATTTTTAATACGTCCCGAAGGGACACCGCAATTACGCATTATGAATTACGAATTATGAATTGCACGGGCGCACAATGTGCGCCCCTACTGAGTTATTTCTGGTTTGCTCTGCCGAGGAATGCGGCTCCGATTATGCCTGCGTCGTTGCCGAGCTTGGCAATGACGATCTCGCAGTTCTTCGGGGAGTTTCTGGTATATACTTCCTTAGCTACAAGCTCCTTCATAGGCAGGAGAAGCGGGTCGCCCTCGTTGCATACACCGCCGCCGATGCAGAGGATATCCGGCTGGAAGATATTGATAGTATTGGTTATGCCTGCTGCGAGGTACTTGATATACTTATCCACAACATCCTTGGCAGCCTTGTCTCCGGCTCTCATAGCGTCGAATGATGTGCGTGCAGTTACCTTGCCCTTCTCCTCAGCCATTTTGTTCATGATGCTGTCAGGGAACATCTCCATGGCTTCCTTTGACATACGGATAAGGCCTGTAGCCGAGGAATAAGCCTCAAAGCAGCCCTTCCTGCCGCATGAGCACTGTGCGCCGTCTACCTCGATAACGGTATGGCCTATCTCAGCTCCGGCAAAATTCGAGCCTGCGTATATCTTTCCGTTGATGATTATGCCGCCGCCGACACCTGTGCCGAGAGTTATACATACAGCGTTCTTTGCGCCTTTTGCTGCACCGGCAACGTATTCTCCGTAAGCCGCGGCGTTGGCGTCATTCTCTATGTAGACAGGAGTGTCGTTCCTGCCGATGAACTCTGTGATATACTCTACCATAGGAGTATCCTTGAAGCCGAGGTTGTTTGAATACTCGATGATACCGGTCTTGCTGTTTGCGATTCCGGGAGTACCGATGCCTATCCACTCGATATCGTCGAGGGTCAGCTCAGCATTCTTCACAGCCTCGAGAGCCATTTTAGCCATATCCTCCGCGATCTCCTTCTCAGGACGCGGACAGTTGGTCTTAGTGCTTGCCTTTGCGATGATCTTATAGGACTCGTCAACAACACCTGCGACGATATTTGTACCTCCGAGATCGATTCCCACATAGTATTTCATTTTAATTTTCCTCCTTGTAGTATTGGGTAGTTGTGATCAGAATTCTGCATTTGCCTTTTATATAGCACATATCCGCTCCCGCAGGAACAAATATGCTTGAGCCTTTTGTGATATGGAGCAGTCTCTCGTGCCCGCAGGTGATATCAGCCTCGCCGTCCAGCACAAGTATATGCCGGAATGTGTCCATAGGTGCAAGAGCCATGCTGCTTGTTACGTCGAATCTGTCAGCGGTGAAGTATCTGCACGAAGCGAGACTTGCACTGAGGATCCCTTCCATATCGTTTGTATGCGGCTGACCGTATGGTGTATCCGCCGGTGAAGTATCAGCGACCGCAAGTGCCTTGTCTATGTGAAGCTCGCGGGGCTTTCCGTCAGCACCGAGTCTGCCGTAGTCGTAAACGCGGTAGGTGATGTTAGAACTCTGCTGTATCTCGGCTATGAGGATGCCCTTGCCGATAGCGTGCAGAGTTCCGGGCTTTATGAAGAAAACATCGCCGCTTCTGACCGGCACGCGCCTTACATAGTCCAGGAGCGTATTCTGCTCGACAGCCCGGCGGAATTCCTCCGTTGATATTTTCTCGCGGAAGCCGTATATGAGCTCCGCACCTTCCTGAGCATCAATGATATACCACATTTCGGTCTTGCCGTTGGAATTCTCGTAAGTGCGGGCATAATCATCATCCGGGTGTACCTGAACGGAGAGATCGGCTCTTGCGTCAATAAGCTTGACGAGGACAGGAAAATCCTCTGCGTTCCTGCATGAGCCTCCGCATATCTCCGGGTGGCTGTCTATAAGCTCAGCGAGGGATTTCCCCTCATATGTTCCGGAGGCAACTGTGCTCATGCCGTCGGGATGACAGCTCAGCTCCCAGCTCTCAGCGAGCCTTTCAAGGTCTGATCTTTTGCCGAATTCATCCCGGAGCCTTGTACCGCCCCATATATAATCCTTTATTGCAGGTCTTAATTCAAATGGTAACATTATTCGCCTTTCTTTTCGTCGCCCATTACAATCCCTCTGCCGTTCGTGGCGAAGTATACTCTGCCGAATATCTCGCTGTCGCCGGTAATTGACGGCGTTATATTGCCGAACAGGTGGAGGTCGTCGTTTATCTTCTGCCAGGTCTGACCCTTGTCGGTGGAACGGTATATGCCCTCACCCTGCGGGTCGTCGTTGCCTTCGATGTTATCGTTGCCCATGACGTAAATCGTCATGTAAGCGCCCTCCTTTTCAGGAGCGCCGAAGCCGATTGCCTTCGCATTTATTGTTTTCAGCACGTTGAAGCTCTCTCCGCCGTTTTCGGTATAGAGGAGTATCGAGCCGGTCGCTGCCCAGACATGACCCTCCTTGTCGCCAACAGCCTTGATATCGCTGCCTTCGACCACCTTGCCGTTCATTTTCTCGAAGTGTAAGCCGCTGTCGGTGGAACGGTAGAAGATGCCCTCACACTCAGCGTAGAAGGTCGTCGGAGAAACTCTGTCCGCAAAAACTTCCGCTCCATAGGTTATACCCTCGCAGTTGTACCATGTTGCTCCGTAATCCGGTGTAACATATGGCTTCCCGGTAAGTGAGGAGGATTTCCAGACAATAGTTTTTCCGTCACACGACATAGCCGCGCTGCCTCCCCCGGACTTGTCAGGGAGCTTCTTTATAGTATTCCATGTGGCACCTCCGTCGGTGGTATAGACGAGGGGAGCTTTTTTTGAGTCGCTTGTATATACGGCATAATTGCCGTTCTGCCACGCGCAGTCAATAGACTTTGCATCGCCGTTTTTCATGAAGTGAGCATCGTCCGGGCGCTTTGTGACATCCATATGTGAGAAGCCTGTAAGGTCGCCCATTATCGAATACATCTGCGGGGTAGAGCCGTCAGTGGGCGGAGCTACCATATCGTAGACAGCAGTTTCCTCGATACCACAGGCATCGAAGGCTATTCTGACAGGCTTGCCGCTGCCGAGGTCAGTAAGGTTTTCGGTAGAGTAGAGCGTCGCGCCGGTGCCGTAGCTGACCTTATCGGAGTTGAAGGGGTCAAGGGCGATTGCCGACGTCCACCAGCCGACAGAAGCTTCCTGTCTGCCCCATGTGAGCCAGTCAGCCTCGGAAACGTCCATGACGTAATTTTTTTCATCGCGGTTATAAAGTCCTGTCCAGCTCTTTCCGCCGTCAGAGGTCCTGTAGATATTATGTCCTCTGTCGTCCCAGAAGCTGAGTGAGGTGACAACAAGTGTATCACTGCTGCTGCCGTCGAGGGTTATACCGCCGAAGCCGCCGTATCTTCCATCGCCTATATCAGGGGTAACGTCCTCATATGTTCCGGAGGCTATATCGTAAGCATAGACCGCACCGTTATGCGGGTCAACATTCGGACCTGCCGTATCAGAGCAGGCCATGTAGAGTTTGCCGTTGGGCGAAATTTCTGCCTGAAGCGGAAGGAAGCCTGTCTCCGGGAGCGCTGCGAGTGTTTCCCATGATGCCCCGCCGTCCTTTGAACGATAGATGCACTCGCCGTTTGTCATTGCGGCGCCGGCGTAGATATCATTTGTTGCCGGGTCAAACTGTACCCACATAATGCCGATGCTCGTGCCCTGCTGGGAGTAGTCGCCCTTGACGGGGAAGCTTTCCACCATGCTCCATGTCTCGCCGTAGTCGTCAGAGTGCCAGAGACCTTCGGTGCGCGAGCCGAAGTAGATATTGCTGTTATCTTCAGGGTCTACCTTCAGGCGTTCGCCGGTGCCTCTGCCGGACTCGTTTCCTCCGCAGCCGAATTCGAGGTCGAAGCGTTTCCATGTCCTGCCGTAGTCGTCTGAGGCAAGGAGAGCGCCGCTGTTTCCCATGTAGGTACCGCAGGCAGCATAGACACGGTTCGGCTCGACCGGGTCAGTAGCGATACTCTCAATACCGATGAGGTTCCATTCCTCAGCGCCGAGGTGGTCGGTTATCGGCACCCACCTGTCGAGCTCCCTGTCAAAGCGGTAAGCGCCGCCGATGTCAGTTCTGACGTAAGCGAGGCCTTCCTCCGTGGGATTATATACGATGCCCGTGATATAGCCTCCGCCGCCGATAGCGACATTGCTCCATTCATAGTCAAGGATTTTCGCGGCCTTTTCGGAGTGCTTGCCGCCGCAGCCGCCGGCAGAAGCAGTGAGGGCAGCCGCTACGAGCAAAGCGAGGGTTCTTTTTCCGTTCATATATTCCTCCTGAGCACGGGGACTGAAAGAGGGCATCCCCGCTCAAATTTCATAACAATATAATACCTCAAAACGTCAGAATAGTCAATAGTTTCCTGCTGCAATGAAATGGCAGCCCGGAATATTCAGCAGCACTGCTCAGGAGAGCACGCGCGCCTGTTTACTTCATTTTATCATAATTGAGCATCAATGTCAATCTGTTCCGGACAGAAATCCCTGCATCATCATGGTATCAGGCAATTGACAAATGACTGGCATAATGGTATAATTAATGTGTTCTCAAGCTGATTTTGCCATAAATGGCAAAACAAAGCACAGGAAAAATCATCAATTCCACTTTTTCTTGCGCTTTGTCAGCTTAAAACTGGCTTTAAAAAGCTATATGAAACCAATTTTAAGTTGTTGAACAGAAATTTTTCATCTTATCTCAAAAACGGAGGCGCTTATGAAAGGCAGGCTTATTGTTATCGAAGGGCTTGACGGCAGCGGCAAGGCTACACAGACAGCCCGCTTATATGATACCCTTGTGCAGAAGGGGATGAATGTCCGTAAGGTCTCCTTCCCTAATTATGAAAGTGACTCGTCAGGTCCTCTCAGAATGTACCTCGGCGGAAGCTTCGGCTCATCGCCGGACGCTGTGAATCCCTACGCGGCTTCGAGCCTTTTTGCGGTAGACCGCTTTGCAGGCTACAAGTCAGACTGGGGCAAGCTCTACGACAGCGGTGGAATCATCCTTGCCGACCGCTATACTACCTCAAATGCTATACATCAGTGCTCAAAGCTCACGGAGGACAAGTGGGACGGCTTCCTTGAATGGCTGTTCAGCTATGAGTATGAGCTTCTGGGTATCCCCGCTCCGGATAAGGTAATATATCTAAGGGTCGATCCCGATGTCAGCCAGGAGCTTCTCAGCAGGCGATATGATTCTGACGAAAAAAAGAAGGATATCCATGAGCGCGATCTGGATTACCTGAAACGCTCCCGCAGAGCTGCTGACTACTGTGCGAAAAAGCTCGGATGGCTGACTGTTGAGTGTATTTCCGGTGGTGCTATGAGGGATATTGATGACATTGCGGAGGAAATAATCAATAAGGTCGAGAAATGAAATAAGGGCACCTCTGAAATCCGTTTATCGGAATGTTTTTTCAGAGGTGCCCATAAGCCCTTACGCTGTGGCGTAATGGCTGTTTTTAATGATCCGTCAGATTTCCCTGAAGATTACCCTCGCCGAAAGAGCATTCAGCAGCAGGGGAGAGGCGCACTCAGCGCCTGTCAGAAGGTCGGTCCAGCCGAGTGGAATATCCAGCTTTGCGGGGGAAGCGCCGAAATTCTGGAGGAAAACTATCTTTCTGCCTTCACCGGTACGGTAGGTAGCACTGACGTTTTCCGGAATATCGCAATCTATCGCACGTTCAAGTCCGAGCTCTGCAGACAACATCGCCATGAGATCGCTGTACAGCGCGGTTTCGGCAGTGGCACAGATATGGTAAGCCCTGCCCTTGCCGAAGCGGTTGACCGTCATGGCAGGGGAGCCTTTGTAGAAATCCGAATCGTATTCCGCAAGCACCTCGCAGCCGGCAGGATGAACGATCTCGCACAGCTCACTGAGACGGTAGCTTCTGCCGTTCCACTTCATGCTGTTGTATTCGCCGTCGTATAGGCTGTCAGTTTCCTCGACCCACAGACCTGAAACGTCGGAGAGCTTTTCGCCGGTCGCTTCTCCGAGAAAGCAAAGGTCTGTATCGTTCACGACACCGGTAAAGGCGGTAGTTACCAGAATACCGCCGTTTGCGACGAATTTTCTCAGCTTTTTCTGAATGCCGGCCCTGAACATATACAGCATCGGCGCAGCGACGAGCCTGTATTTGCCGAGATCATAGGTGGAGTCGATAATGTCCGTATTTACGCCGTTTTTCCAGAACCAGCCATAGAATTTCTGTATCAATCCGAAATAGTCTATCCCGGCATTGCGCGGTCCCTGACACTTGTCGAGAGCCCATTTGTTCTCAGTGTCGAAGATTATAGCAGCGCTGGAATCGGTTGAGCTGCCGTAAACTGTATCGGAGATCGCCCCAAGCTTTTTGCCGAGCGATGAGACTTCACGGAACACACGGGTATTTTCGGTGCCGGTGTGGGATATCACGGCTGAGTGGAACTTCTCAGCACTGCCGCGGCTCTGCCTTAGCTGGAAATACAGCCCTGAATCGGCACCGTGTGCGATGGCGTTAAGTACGGAGAGCTCGTGCATACCGGGCTTTTTGAGCTTGCTGATGCTTCGCCAGTTTGTTGTGCTGGGTGTACACTCCATGAGGAGGAAGGAGCGCTGCTTTATTGATCTCATCATATCGTGGGAAAGACTTTCATCACGCGCAATATCGGCGTTTCTGCCTGGGAGGTGCCATTCCGGGTAGCTGTCCCATGAGACAACATCAAGCTCCCTGCCGAGCGCGTAGTAGTCGAGATAATAGTTATAGATACCCATGAGATTTGCGGTGACAGGTATCGCGGGAGCAACTGCCTTTACCGCTGCAATTTCGGCTTTCATGAAGTCAGTGGTCTGGAAGGTGACGAAACGCTTCCAGTCAAGGTCAAGTCCGTGTATAGCAGTTTCTCCGAGCCATGAGGGACTGTGTATCTGCTCCCAGCTTGTATAGGTGTGTGACCAGAAATCTGACCACCAGGCGTGGTTGAGCTCGTCGAGGGACTTGTACTTGTTCTTCAGCCAATCCCTGAAAGCCTTCTGACAGAGCTCACAGTGACAGTCTCCGCCGAACTCGTTTGAGATATGCCAGAGTATGACAGCAGGATGAAGGGCATAGCGCTCGGCAAGCTTTGTGTCGATAATACGCACTCTTTCGCGGTAAGCAGGGGAGGTATAGCAGTGATTGTGGCGGTGACCGTACAGTGCGCGCTGACCGCCTTCGTTGACCCTCAGCACCTCCGGGAACTCATCCGCGAGCCAGTGCGGGCGCGAAGCGCTCGGGGTAGCGAGAATGACGTAAATACCGTTCTCATAGAGCCTGTCGATAATGCTGTCGAGCCAGCCGAAGCTGAATCTGTCTTTTTCGGGTTCAAGTTTGGCCCATGCAAAAATTCCGAGGCTCACACAGTTTATCCCGGCAAGCTTCATCAGGCGTATGTCCTCGGAGAGCACCTCCGGATATCTGAGCCACTGTTCCGGGTTATAGTCACCGCCGTGGAGAATATGCGGAAATTTCGGCGTAGCTGCTTTATGATAACTCATAGTCTTCCTCCGTTATTCATTACAAAAACAGCCTCCGTTTTCGCGGAAGCTGCTGTTTTTTAATCGCTGCTGTCAGTCTGCCTTACGGGAGCCGTCCTGATCGAATAGCAGCATAGCTGGGCGTCGTGAGAGGGCATAGTAAATCGCAGTACCAAGCCCTTCTGCGGGTGGTAGCCGAAGAGTATCCCTTTGCCGTCAAGGTAAAAGGAATATTCCGTATCCTGCATAGCCATGACGTAATAAAGAACGACCTCAGAGCCTTCCTTGTAGCTGCTCTTGACGTTTTCGTAACATATATCCTGTCCGCCGAGGTCGAGGCGGTATCTTTTCTTTTTTGTTCCCATCAGGTTTTACTGCACAGCCGGAGCCTGTGAAAGCGTTTCACAGGAGAGCTGTCCCTCCATAATACTTTGCATTCATTATACCATAATGTGATATGAATGTCAACATCTGCTCTGAATTGTATCGGCATCAGATTTTACTTCCGTAAGCTGAATCAGACTTGTGCCATTCACAGAATGTCAACGCGGAAGGAGAGTTTATCATGGCGATCTCCTTAGCGTGAGGTGATGACAGCGAAGCGGTCATCTCACGTCTTTCCGTAAGCATTTATACACAGCGGCATAATTATCGGCTCACCGTCAGCGTTTTTGAGGCTGTAGCTCTTTACGTCGATCCATTCGTCGCCGTCGGCACTCACATAACAGGTCCCGGCATCCGGCGCATAGGCCCTCTGACGGTCGAAGGCGTACTCACTGTCCTGAACGATAAGATAATCCTTAACAGGGCTTTCCATTATAACTATAACCGTATATTCCTCGCCCTTCCTAACGTGCTTGTGCGACGAGGTCTCGACCATGTGATAGCCGCAGGCACGCTGCGTTCCGCGGGCATCAGGAGAGTCGTAATAGATATAATCCTCATCCTTGGTCGTAACATAGACCCTGTAGCTTATATCGTCGCAGACAGTGAAGAACGACACCGCTGTGATGTCCATATCCTCCTCAGCAGTGTACTTGACTGCCTGGTAGACCTTATCCATAGGCTTGCCGTCTACTGCGGTATTTGAATGCGAATTATAGTAGCTGTAATCCCAGCCGTAGACCCAATTGGACTGCACCGTGTCACAAAGGTCAGCATCCGCGATATCAGCCGCCGCAAGCTCGGAATACATGAACATCTTGTCGTCGTAGGATATCCAGTAGTATCCGTAATCCCCGCTGTATACGCCCCAGCTGTTCCTGACGAGCCATGCGCCGTCATGAGGAGGAGCAACTATAAAATTGTCCCTTGAGTAATTGTCGTCCCAGCCGACTACGAGTACTGAATGATTCAGCGCAAGACTGCTGCTGTGAACGTTGTCATAGACATACCACGCACCGCTGAAATTGTCAGTATACTTCTCCTCACCGTCGTCATAATAGACTGAGCAGATGAGGGCATAGCCGTCGCGGATGAACTCCTTTGCCTTCCGGCTGACCTCATCACGATCGTTTTTTCCTACTCCCGAAAGAAGATAAACGTCCGAGACAATATACTCAGAATCCTTTTCAAGGTCGGGGTCGATATCATAATCCGAATAGTCCGGCGGATAAGGCGCCTCTGATTCAGGGACGACCGCAGTGTGAAGATTAGCCATTGACGCAATATCATTGGTGCGGTTCGCGTTGTAGTAATACTCCTTGAAGGACTTGTAGAAAGCCCATTCCGAAAGGTCAGCATCTATTCCCTGTGCAAGCAGGCGGTTCTGGAATATCCCTATCCATGAGAAGGCAAAGCATGAGCCGTATTCGCCCTGACTTTCTATTTTTTCCGGAAGAAGTCCTTCGTCCGCAAGACTGAAGCTTGACGGCAGAGGCGAATCCGGGAATGCTATCGTGTCTCCCGCTTCATCCTGACCTCCCGATCCAGCCGAAGCAGAGGCTTTTTCCTTAGCCCTTCGGACGGCTGCGTCCTGGACTATACCTGTACTGCTGCTGGCTTTAGCATTTCTGTTGAATTTACCGACGATCGTGAAGATATGTGATATGAGCATAACGGTCACAACTGCAAGCGCCGTAACTGCTGCTGATCTGCCCTGCTTCCTGACCGGAGGAGTGTATCCCCGGTACTGCGGCGGGGTAGTTGTTGTGTGCTGCACCTGAGGAGGAGACTCGCCAGCCGCAGGAGGTCTGTATGTATAAGGTGAAGCATCCGGCTTTGAGGTATTTGTTTGCTGAGGTCGTGTTCTTACGAAACGTGCCTCGAACTGAGCCTTCGGGCAGGTGCATATTTCTCCTGCCGGAACATTCGCTCCGCAATACTGGCAGACATAATCGTGAAGCTCCGGACTTTCGATGCCGTTAGTCCTTGTACAGCCGCAGACCTCGCCGTAAGCGAGATATCTTCCGCAGTCACCGCAAAATGGCATAAACATTCCCCCTTCGCCTTTTTCTATAGTATAGCCCTTTTTCCGGGAAATGTCAAGTAAAAGACAGAAATGACAGCTTTGTTGAAAAGGCGAAGAATTTCCGGTTACCTACCGCTCACGAAATCGGTTATTCCGGAAAAAAGTGTCAGCGCGACTTTGGTCTGGTATTCGTCCGTGTTAAGCAGCGCCGCCTCCTCGGGGTTTGACAGGAAGCCGCATTCTGCCATTACTGTGGGATTATCGCTGTAGTAGCAGAGAAAGAGCTCCTTTCCGCACTGCTTGATCTCACGCTCGTTGTCCGGCTGCAAAAGTGTCCGGAAGCTCCCGCGCAGCGACCTTGCAAGCTCCTCACTCTCTGGATTTGTTGCCGAATAAAACATCTGTGCGCCGCTGTACTGCGGCTGTGTGAACTGGTTCTGATGTATCGAGATGCATACCGCATTACCGTATTTGTTGAAAAGTGCGAGGCGGTTGTCCATATCCGAGCTTTTCTGGTTGGCAAGTCCCTCGATGCCGCTGTCGTGTATCGAGATATCAGTGTCCCGCGTGACATCGACCTGATAGCCGTTTATCAGCAGCAGATCGCGCAGCTTCAGGAGTATATTCAGGTTTATCCCTTTCTCGGGTACTCCATCCGCTGACACGCATCCGCCGTCTGCACCGCCGTGTCCTGCATCAAGCACGATAACAGGCGTTGTCTCAAAGCGTGAAGCAGAGGTCATTATCGTCTCATCCGGCGATTTTTCGTATATCCTTGAACCTGCCGCAGCGGCTGTTACAGCGCATACAGCGACTATCCCGCTGCTTATGAGCTTACGTTTTATCTTCTTCATAGCAAATGCTCCTTTGAGTTTTTGTAAATTATACGCTTATTGATGAAAAAATATAACCCGGTCAGCAGACTTTCCGTCGGTCAGCAGCAGAGACTGATTCAGCCGATCACGGCAGCTTTCAGTTTCTTAGTTCTCGCAAAAATATGCATAAAACTGGACTAATTGCTTTGTGAATATTATGTGAAACTTCTGTTAAAGTTCACCAAAGATATTGACATTATTTCGTCAAAGTGCTATAATCTATAATGTCTATTTTAACTTTAAGACTAATATAACTGAAAGGGTGAATTGATTGTTACAGCTTAAACAGATAGTAAAGCACTACGGCAGCGGCGACAATATAGTCAAGGCTCTCAACGGCGTCGATATAACGTTCCGAGAGAATGAATTTGTGGCTATTCTCGGTCATTCCGGCTGCGGCAAGACAACACTGCTGAACATCATAGGAGGACTTGATCATTATACCTCTGGTGACCTCATAATCAACGGCGTTTCCACTAAAAAATATAAGGACAGAGACTGGGATGCATACAGAAACCACTCCATAGGCTTCATCTTCCAGAGCTACAACCTTATCCCTCATCAGACCGTTCTTTCAAACGTCGAGCTCGCACTCACAATTTCCGGCGTTTCTAAATCCGAACGCAGAAAGCGCGCCAAGGAAGCACTCGAAAAGGTCGGCCTCGGAGATCAGCTCCACAAAAAGCCAAACCAGATGTCAGGCGGTCAGATGCAGCGTGTCGCTATCGCGCGTGCCCTTATAAATGACCCGGATATACTCCTCGCGGATGAGCCTACCGGTGCTCTCGACAGCGAAACAAGCATCCAGGTAATGGAGCTCCTGAAGGAGATCGCCAAGGATAAGCTCGTTGTTATGGTTACTCATAACCCTGAGCTTGCCGAGCAGTATGCTACTCGTATCGTAAGGATAAAGGACGGTACCCTGACTGCGGACAGCGATCCGTTTACTCCCGAGAAGGAGGACGTTCCCGTCAAGGAAAAGAAAAAGCGCGTGTCCATGTCCTTCCTCACCGCTGTTTCACTTTCGCTCAATAACCTCATGACCAAGAAGGGAAGAACTCTCCTGACCGCCTTCGCGGGCTCGATAGGTATCATCGGTATCGCTCTGATACTCTCCCTTTCGACCGGTATCAATGAGTATATCGACCACGTTCAGGAGGAGACGCTTTCCTCCTACCCGATAACTATCGACCGCGAATCGACCGATACCTCCGAGCTTTTCAAGACTATGTTCGGCGAGACCGAGCCTGTCGAGCATGACCCAAGCGATTCTCCGGATACTGTCTATGCGGGTACCGAAATGTACGATATGTTCAACAACATCAATTCTACCGCCAAGCAGGTAAACAATATGGCAAGGTTCAAGAAGTTCGTTGACACAGACAAGACTATCAAGGAAAAATCAAAAGCCGTATCCTACGGATACGATATCCAGATGCCTATTTTCAGCCGCGATGAGAATGGCGTTATCGTAAAGTCAGATCTCAACGAGATCTACGCAAAGGCTATGGGAATGGATAGCATGATGCAGGATAACGCGATGTTCTCCGGTTCAAACAACAGCATGATGTCCATGTGGAGCGTAGATGTATGGGAGGAGCTCCTTCCCTCCGATGACGGCAAGGATATAAATGAGCTGCTCTATGAACAGTACGACGTCGTCAAGGGAAAGTGGCCCGAGAATTACGACGAGGTAGTAGTTGTCCTTGACGAGAACAACGAGATCCCCGATATGATAACCTACGCTCTCGGCTTCAAGTCAGCGGACGGCTTCGGTGATATAATCAAGTCCGCCATGAGAGGTGAGGAGATCAAGAACTACGGCGTTACCAAGTGGAGCTTCGACGAGATAATGGCGAGGGAGTACAAGCTCATTCTTCCTTGTGAATACTATGAGCCCTCCACCGACGGCAGAGGCGGATATACCGACCTTACAAGAAGTGAATCCGGTCTTGAACTGCTCTACAATAACGACAACGTTGGTCTGAAACTCAAGGTTGTAGGCTTCATCAGACCCAAGGAGGATACGAGGGTCAGCATGATAAACGGCTTTATCGGTTATACAAAGTCGCTCACCAACTTCATCATAGACAAGACAAATTCTTCCGCGATCGTTCTCGATCAGGTCAACGATCAGGTCAATGACCTTGTGAACGGCAAGAAGTTCCGCACAGATGATTACGTCGGACCTACTGACGAACAGAAGGCTGCCTCCGCTAAGGAGTACATCAGCGGGCTCAATACCGCAGGCAAGGCTGATGTCGCAAAGTTCATCCTCAGCCAGCCCTCTGCGGAGGAGCTTCAGAGCATGATCGAGGAGGGAATGAAGCCTGCCAACCGTAAGCAGCTCCTTAAAGATATCGAGGCGCTCGGCTCAGGAAGCTCTGAGGGCGCTGATGAGGCAAAGGCTGTTGCAAAGTCCCTCGAAAGCCTTACCGATGAACAGTTCGAGCAGTATGCCCCGGATATACTCAAAACCATCCTTCCGTTCAAGTATGCTGCTGACAAGGCGTCCGAGCTCTCAGGCTACACCGAGCAGGAGCTTGCCGATATGCTGGAGGAAATGGAAATTTCCGATGCTGTATACGTCCTTGTCTTCGATACATACATCCCCGAGGAGATCTCCGATTTCACCTATGAGGATATCCTATACAAGCTCGGATATGCCGATTTAGAGGACCCTGCCCACATCAGGATCTTTGCCAAGTCCTTCGAGGACAAGGACGCTATTGAGGACTCTATCGAGGATTACAATGACTCCGTTGAGGACGAAGCAGATATTATCCACTATACTGACTTCGTAAAGCTCCTCATGTCGTCCGTAACGAGTATAATCACCGGTATTTCCTACCTGCTGATCGCATTCGTCGGAATTTCTCTTGTGGTATCGTCGATCATGATAGGCATCATCACCTACATCTCGGTACTCGAGCGTACACGCGAGATCGGTATACTCCGTGCGATTGGAGCTTCAAAGCACGATGTTTCGACTGTATTCAATGCCGAGACCCTTCTTGTGGGATTTGCGGCAGGTCTTATCGGTATCGCAGTTTCAGTGCTGCTGACTATCCCGATAAACCTCATCATTCACAATGTTACGGATCTTGATGAGCTCCGCGCTCATGTTCCTGTGGTGGCAGCTATAGTGCTCATTGCGATAAGTATGTTCCTCACGTTCATTGCCGGACTTATCCCGTCAAGAGTTGCCTCCAAGAAGGATCCTGTGGTTGCTCTCCGAACAGAATAATAACCGATACCATGCAAAAAAAGGACGCCCCTCGGCGTCCTTTTTGTTATGATAGGCTGTCAGCGTACTCCTCGATCTCGTCAGCAAGTGATCTTACATACTTCACCGACATTACATCGCTGAAGCCGCAGCTTTTCAGTGACTTGCAGAACTGTGTATCGTAGGAATAAACATCTACCTTAGATATCTTCTCGTACTTTTCCTGTGCCTTTGAAAGCGATTTTGAGCAGTCCCTCCAGATGTCGAACGCAGCGAGCGCTGACGTTCCGTAGCTGAGGTAATATCCGGGAGACTCGAAAACGTGTGGTATATCGTAGAAGTTTATGCTGAACACATCTCCGCAGACATCGTTCCAGATCGTTATCACGTCCTCAGGCTCGAGCTCATCGAGGCGGGTTATGACCTCATTCTCAAATTTTCCGACCATGAAGCCTCCGATTGCCGAATCAAGCATATCCAGCACACGGTATGCCTTCATCGGCTCAGCCAGATCACCGTAGATATCATCGTAGAACTGCGTGAACAGGAACTCAAAGCCCTGCGACTGTATTTCGGCAATGTCCAGACACATCGGAGTGTTGTACCTTCCGCCGTCATAATTGTAGGCCGAGCAGAAATGCCCGAATTCATGCACAGCAGTGCTCATGGCGTACATATCGTCCATGTGGTTTATGAAGATGAAAGCATCGTCTGTCAGGGGCAGGGAAGTTGTGAACGATCCGGGATAAGCGGCTTCATCACCGGTGAAGCAGTAAAGTTCCTCGTCGATTATTTTGTCCGCGAGCCTTGCGATATCGTTGTTGAGCCTCGGGGCATACTTCTGTATGATGGTGAAGGGCTCATCTATCTCGGGCGGGTCGTAGAGAATATCATCCGCGCCGTCCATTTCGCTGAAGGCATCATAAAGGTCCATATAAGCCGGGAGTATACTGTCAATGACCTCGTCCGTCATATCCGCGACTGTCTCGGTATCAAAATCACGGCAGTAGTCGCGGTAGATGTCCTCGATGTTGCTCTCATTGCCGCGCAGGACATTGAGGTATATCTCAGCGCAGCGGAGCGCTTTTTCGTCCTCGTCTATATCCTCATCGGAGTAGAGGTCGTAATACTCATCAAGAAGTTCATCGCTCAGCTCGTAGTCAACTCTTGCATAGCCCTCAACGCGCTTTGCCGTCATGGAGGGCGACTCAAAGATCTCGAGCATATTATCGTCGATATAGTCCTCTGCAAGGTCGCTGTATTCGTCCTTCTCATAGCAGCGCGTCAGAGCGAGAGCCGTGAGAAGGCTGTAGACGTAGGCGTCCTCCGAGCATCTGTCATTTTCAGCCTCAAGCTCCTCGTTCTCGAAATCGAGGTAGTAGTTGAGCGTAATGCGCGAGGAGGCATCCTGAACGAGCCTCCAGTCGCTGAGAAGCAACTCGATATCCTCACTGACCTTGTCGCGGTTGCCGGGCTTCTTTATATCCTCCAGGAGGGCAAGCGGGTGCTCGCGGAGTTCATCCAGGTCGAAGGGCTCATAGGCTATCCTGTACTCTCCGGAGTAGGTGCTGCCGGAGGAGTCTGTTGATGTCTCCTTAGCGGAAGTCGTCTTTGAAGCGGAGGAATCATCGCCTGAGAGACTTTCAGAGTTGTCGGCGCAGGAAATAAGAGGTGCGGTCATGGTAAGCGCAAGTGCGAGCGCGGTGATTCGTGTCGGTCTCATATCATTTCCTTTCTGCCAGCAGCACGGTGACTGCGGCTGGTATATCACAGATGTCAGATACGATTATGTCAGCGCCGGAGAGCTCTCCGCGTACTCCGTAGCCGTATGCACATCCTATGGATGGCAGTCCGTTTTTAACGGCGATCTCGATATCATGGGAGCGGTCGCCGATTATAACAAATGGACCTCCGAGCTTCGGGGCGACCTTCAGGAATATCTCATGCTTCGGGATAAAATCATAATCCTCGCAGCAGAAGAAGAAGTCGAAGAACCGTTCAAGCCCGAAAACTCTTGTGTGGCGCTCCATATAGGCTCTGCGGCAGTTGCTCAGGAAGCACAGGCGGTGTCCCTCGGATTTCAGCTTCATCAGTACGTCCTCGGTGCCGGGGAACAGAGCTCCCTCGCCGTTGTCGATGCGCCGTGCCATATCCTCACCGAGCCTGATTCTTGCCTGCTCGCGTATTTCCGGGTCAAGCTCCGGGTGGAACTGCGACCACATATCGTTTGAATTAAAACCGAGCCAGCGGCTTATCTCGCTGTCTGAGTAGCTTCTTGCGGGGATGTAGCCCCTGTCCGAGAGCCACTGCATAGTGCTGCGGAAGGCAGGAGCATAGGTCAGCATTGACTGGTGGAGCGTTCCGTCATAGTCAAAGAAGATGTCAGCCATCAGTCTTCGATCTCCCTAATGAGGTTTATCATTTCGATAGCTCCCTCGGCACACTCGCTGCCCTTGTTGCCAGCCTTTGAGCCGGCGCGCTCGATAGCCTGCTCGATGTTTTCGGTAGTGATAACGCCGAACATTACAGGGATACCGGTCTGCATAGAGGCCTGAGCTATGCCTTTTGCAGCCTCATTGCACACAAGGTCGTAGTGTGAGGTGCTTCCTCTGATAACAGCTCCGAGGCAGATAACAGCGTCGTACTTGCCTGACTTTGCCATTTTTGAGGCGATGAGGGGGATCTCGAATGCACCGGGCACCCATGCGACGTCGATGGAATCTTCGTCAACGTCGTGGCGCTTTAATGTATCGAGCGCACCGCCGAGCAGTTTTGAGGTGATGAACTCGTTGAAACGTGCAACGACGATGCCGATGCGTACATTTTTAGCGATAAAATTTCCTTCATAAGTTTTCATAATAACAATTCTCCTTAGATTTTAATTTTCCTGCGGGAGCAGGGGATTCTGCATATCGTGCTTGGGATACCAGTCCGCAAGCATTTTTACGGTGTTGACGTTCTTTATGCCGATATGGTATTTGACCATATTGTTTTTCTTCCGGTTATTGAAGTACATTGCAAGGTGATTATCTGTGAATTCGTAGCTGAGATCTGAGGTCGGAACGTACTTGCTTTTCAGCGAAAAATTCCTGCATATGCCCTTGGGAGTAAGGATGTTGAAGGCAGCAGCCGGGAGATACAGGATCTCGCAGACAGCAGTGATGAGGTATATCCACACTGTGTGTCCGGTAATCAGCTCAACGATGAACAGAAGTATAAAGACAGCCGGTGCTGTTATCCCTGCAATAACAGATTCGCGTGAGCCGATGAGAGCCTTTTCCTTCTCAGTTTTATAGGATATGAGCCATTTTACCAGCGTGAACAGCGTAACGGCGCACAGCAGGCAAAGTGCTGCTAATAATACCTTGTCAATGATATTACTGAATCTGTTCATATGATTCACCTCAGTAATCAAGGATATGTCCCATCTTGTCACGTTTTGTTTTAAGGTAGAACAGGTCATAGTCGGTCGCGTCCATCTGTATCGGCACGCGCTCCTTTATTTCCAGACCGAAGCCGCTCAGACCGTAGACCTTGTCAGGATTATTAGTGAGGAGCCGCAAAGTCTTGCAGCCGAGGTCGCGGAGTATCTGTGCACCGATGTAGTATTCCCTCATATCTCCGGGGAAACCCAGTGCGAGGTTTGCCTCGAGGGTATCCATGCCCTGATCCTGCAATTCATAGGCGCGTAGCTTGTTTATGAGTCCGATACCGCGTCCCTCCTGTCGCATATAAAGGAGGATGCCGCGTCCTTCTTTCTCGATAGCGGTCATAGCTGCCGCGAACTGCTGTCCGCAGTCGCATTTGAGCGAGCCGAACGCGTCACCTGTCAGGCACTCTGAGTGTACGCGGCAGAGGATGTCCTCGCCGTCTGAGATATCGCCCTTGACGAGAGCAACATGGTGCTCGCCGTTGAGCTTGTTGACGTAGCCGAGAGCGCGGAATTCGCCGTATTTTGTGGGAAGCTTGGTGTTGGCAACGCACTCTACAAGCTGGTCGTTGCATTTGCGGTACTCTTTGAGCGCCTGAATGGTAATGAATTTCATTCCCCATTCCTTAGCCTTTACCTGGAGCTCGGCAGACCTCATCATAGTGCCGTCGTCGCGCATTATCTCGCAGCAAAGTCCGCATTCTTTAAGTCCGGCGATACGCATAAGATCAACAGTTGCCTCAGTGTGACCCTCACGTTCGAGGACACCGTTTTTCCTGGCGGTCAGCGGGAACATATGCCCCGGACGGCGGAAGTCCTCAGGCTTTGCGTCATCTGAAACGCATTTCCTCGCAGTATAGCCTCTTTCGGCAGCGGAAATACCGGTCGTGGTGTCAACGTGGTCGATGGACACAGTGAAAGCGGTGGAGTGGTTGTCGGTGTTATAGTCAACCATCTGCGGAAGGTGGAGCTTATGGCAGAGTTCAATGCTCATAGGCATACAGATAAGTCCTTTTGCGTGAGCTGCCATAAAGTTGACGTTTTCTGTCGTTGCGAATTCAGCGGCGCATATCATATCGCCCTCATTTTCGCGGTTCTCGTCGTCTGTAACGAGGATTATCTCACCATTTCTGAGAGCCTCGCAGGCCTCCTCGATAGTGTTGTATCTGAAATTCTCAGACATTGTTTTACCTCCGTTTATATATTGATCTGATTAGCTCAGAATCCGTTCCTTGCAAGGAAATCCATAGTAATCCCGGAGGACTTCCCGTCCTCGGCAGGCTTCATAAGCTTCTCGACATACTTGCCGATGATGTCATTTTCAAGATTAACGATGTCACCGGGCTTTTTGTGGGAGAGCACAGTCTGTGCAGCGGTGTGCGGGATTATCGAAACACTGAACGATGAATCAGTCACCTTAGCGACTGTCAGACTGATACCGTCAATGGCGATCGAGCCTTTTTCAACTATATACCGCATGATCGCGGGCGGCGCGGAAATGGTGTACCAGTGAGCGATACCGTCATTTTTTATCTCAGCGATAGTTCCGGTACCGTCGATGTGACCGGAGACTATATGCCCTCCGAAGCGTCCTCCGGCAGCCATTGCGCGTTCGAGATCGACCGGACTGCCATTTTTTAGGCTTCCGAGTGATGAACGGCTCAGTGTTTCGTTCATCACATCAGCGCGGAAGGTCGTGCGTGTGAACTGCGTCACAGTCAGGCATACACCGTTCACTGCGATGCTGTCGCCGGTGTGAACGTCCTCCAGCACTTTTTTTGCCTCTATTTCAATGTATGATGAGGAGCCGCCGCTGATGATATTTTTAACAATGCCGACCTCCTCAACTATTCCCGTGAACATACTTCACCCTGCTTTCTATCATGATATCGTCGCCAATTCGCACTATATTGCTGTCGCTAAGCAAGAATGCCTCTGAGGGGGATCTTACTCCGCATCCGCCTACCGGAGTTTTAGCAGCTTCGCCGCCGAAAATCTTCGGGGCAATGTAAGCCTGCACCTTTGTGACTATTCCGGAATTAAGTGCTGACCAGTTGAGCTGAGAGCCTCCTTCAAGCAATATACTGTCGATCTTCATATCTTCTCCGAGAATTTTCATAAGCTCGCGCAGATCGACTTTTCCGTTGCAGGAAGAAGTCCTTACAATGCGGCAGCCTGCGTTTTCAAGAGCCGAAGCCTTGCGCTCATCCGGACTGACTGTTGCTATGACCGTTGGAGTTGCATGGGAAGTTTTAACTATATTGCTATCCAGCGGTATCCGCAGGGAGCTGTCGCAGATTATCCTTACCGGGTCACGTCCGCCTTCAAGCCGGCAGGTCAGCAGCGGGTCGTCCGCAAGAACAGTGCCTATCCCGGCCATGATCGCGGAGTGCCGCAGACGCTCATGCTGAACGTGCTTGCGTGCAGACTCGCCGGTTATCCATTTTGATTCGCCGGTATAGCAGGCTGTTTTTCCGTCCATAGTCATGGCGTATTTCATCGTTACGAACGGGCGTTTTGTTGTTATATAGTGGAAAAAAATCTCGTTGATCGCATCACATTCGTCCCTGAGAACGTTCTCGTTGACTTCAATGCCGTGATCGCGGAGTATCTGCACGCCCTTTCCGGCGACGAGCGGGTTAGGGTCAGCCGAGCCGATGAACACGCGCTTTATGCCATGTGCGATGACTGCCTCGGTGCAGGGAGGCTGCTTTCCGTGGTGGCAGCAGGGCTCGAGGGTGACGTACATATCGGCGCCGGTGCAGTCGATACCGCGTTCGTCGCAATAGGCGAAAGCCTCGCGCTCGGCGTGGAGACCGCCGTATTTTTTATGCCAGCCCTGAGCAATGATCTCACCGCCGCGGACTATAACTGCTCCGACCATAGGATTAGGCGAAGTATAGCCAACAGACCGCTGTGCAAGCTCAAGGGCAGCTCTCATGAAAGCTTCGTGGGACATAATGACCTCCAGACGTACAGCGTCAGAAGGCTCCGGCGCTGAAAACAATAAAAGCCCCTTATCAGGGGCGAAAAAAGCGATATTTGGCGAAAGCCGATATCTTCTCACATCCGGACTATACCGTCGGCTCCGGGATCTCACCGGATCAACCGCAAAGCGGCTCGCAGGCTTTACTGCCGGTAGGGATTTTCACCCTGCCCTGAAGACAATACCATTATAACACGCCGTCATGCTTTTGTCAATAGTTTTTTGCGGAAGTCCATAGTTCTTATCTGCCGGTCCGGCGCGTTCGGGCACACATTAGAGAGTGGTCTGCAACATGAAGACGGTATTGACACGGCGTGTGAAACGTGGTAAAATGAAAAAAGAAAAATAGATATTATGGGTAACTATGTCTGGAGGAATTGAATTGAAGCTTTCATTATTGACCGTATCTGCCGCTGCGGCAGTCCTGCTGACCGCTTGTGCAAGCGGAACCAAGACCGTTTCAGAAGCTGAGCCGGTTTCAGAGCCTGTTTCGCCGGAAAGTATTGTTTTCAGCTGGCAGCAGGTATATCAGGATAAGCTCGCTGCTTTCAGGAGCTCGTCCGGTTTTGCCGGAGGGAACTCAGGTTCGATGTTTGATCTGTGTGACCTCAACGGCGATGGCACTCCCGAGCTCATCATCTCACCGTCCGAGGCGAACGAGTCTTCCTGTGAGATATATTCTGCGTCGGGCAACGTCCCTGTGAGCATAGGCACTGTGGGAAATAAGGGCACTTTCGGCTTTATTCCGGCGATAAACGCTATTGACTTTCATTACATTGCAAAGGATTTCGAGCTGAGAGAATTTTTTAAGATCGAGGAAAACAGTCTCGTCAGTCTCAAAAAATTCTACAATAACAAGAGCGCTGTAAAGTCCGGAGGCCGAATGGTCTATGAGGTCGATAATCAGGCCGCGCGCATAGCTGACTATGAGGATCAGCTCGCGGAGCTGACCTCGACCGCTGAGTTCCATGTCGGCAGAAAATTCAGCTTTTCCGAGGCAGCCTCGGACTATGCTCTCCATTGCTCCGAAAGCTGGGGAGCAGTCCTTAACGATACTCAGAAGGAGCTTTTCTCCTCTGTTCTTGACGATCTGCTGAAGGAGAACAACTACGATGCGGCTTTCGAGCTTTGCGATATCGACCGCGATAACGTCCCGGAGCTCATCGTTTCTGACGGAAGCTACACCAGCGCGATCTGCAGCGTCTACCGCATTGACGGCATATCTATATCCAAAACAGCCGAGATCTCTACCCAGAACGGTATACTTGCGTTTGACCCGGTCAATAATGTCTGCTACGATCCCGGCGCCCGCGACCCGAAGGGCTATAAGGCTGACGGCTCGTCTGCGGACGGCTTCACACCCTCGGACAGCCTTGTTATGTGCGGAAGAAAATTCATGCTCCGCGAGGACTACTCTTCATATGCCTTCCGCTGATGAGGACGAAATATGGCTAAATCGAGATTTGTTTACACCTGCAATCAGTGCGGATACGAGAGCTCAAAATGGAACGGCAGATGTCCCTCCTGCGGCGCGTGGAACAGCTTCGAGGAGGAGCTTGCGGACAATTCACCGGCTGCCGGAAAGGGCAATTCAAAGGGTGCTCCCGACCTTTCGGACAGCATCCTTGAGCTCGGAGATATAGGCGCTGACAGTGACGTGCGCTATGATACAGGCGTCGGGGAGCTGAACAGAGTTCTCGGCGGCGGTCTTGTCAAGGGCTCGCTCGTTCTTCTCGGCGGTGAACCGGGTATCGGAAAGAGCACGCTCCTTCTCCAGATATGCCAGTTTCTCGGCGAGGAACACTCTGTTCTCTACGTTTCGGGCGAGGAGTCTGCCCGGCAGATAAAGCTCCGTGCCCAGAGGCTCGGCGTAGATACGGAGAACCTGTATATCCTCACAGCTACGGACGCGGAGGCTGTTGCGGAAACTATCGCATCAAGCTCTCCCGACATTGCCATTGTAGATTCGATACAGACCATGAGCATCAGCAGGATAGCCTCAAGTCCCGGCAGCCTCACGCAGGTAAGGGAGTGTACCAACCTGTTCATGCACACCGCCAAAAAGCTCGAAATACCGGTAATTATCGTCGGCCACGTCAATAAGGACGGAGCTATCGCAGGACCTAAGGTCATGGAGCATATCGTGGATGCGGTGCTGTATTTCGAGGGCGAACGTCATCAGAGCTACCGTCTTCTGAGAGCGGTCAAGAACCGTTTTGGCTCGACCAATGAGATAGGCGTGTTCGAGATGCTCGACAAGGGTCTGCGAGAGGTCGCAAATCCCTCCCAGATGCTCCTTTCGGGACGTCCACACAATGTCTCGGGAACGTGCGTTGCCTGTGTTATGGAGGGAAGCCGCCCGATACTTGCGGAGGTGCAGGCTCTTGCCGCAAAAACGGGATATGCTGCGCCAAGAAGAATGGCTACCGGATTTGATTTCAACAGGCTGAATATAATCATTGCCGTGCTTGAAAAGCGTCTCGGAGTATACATGGGCTCGCTCGACGTTTATCTGAATATCGTCGGCGGATTCAGGCTTGATGAGCCAGCCGGCGATCTTCCTGTCGCTATGGCGCTCTACTCCGGCATCATGGACAGGCAGATAGATGAGGAGCTCATCGCCTTTGGAGAGATAGGTCTCGGCGGAGAGATACGCTCGGTATCCCACGCAGCCCAGCGCATCCGCGAGGCTGAACGAATGGGCTTCAGACGGTGCGTTATACCTAGGCAATCTGCATCCGCGGTCGATCCGAAGGAATATGACATTGAGATAATCCCTGCTTCGACCTTGAAGCAGGCGTTTTCCGTAATAAAATAAGGGGGAAAGTCTATGCGAATGGACGACATCGGTTATAACCATAAGCACGACCAGACGTTTCTGATCGACCGTCCGGACGGCGCGGGAGACTGGCTGCTGCTTGCGGTAAAGACAAAGAGCGTTTTCCGTATAGACGGGAAGGATATCTATGCTCCCGCAGGCTCCTTCATATTATTCACTCCCGAATACCCGGAGTATTATCACGGCGACAAGGCTGAGTATATCGACGACTGGATGCACTTCGGTCCTGATCCTGACGAGGAGGAGCTCATAAGGAGCCTCGGCATACCGCTCAACAGGATCACTCCTCTCAGCGATATCAAGCAGATCTCCGCGATACTCAGGAATATGTGCTACGAGCACTATTCAGCACACCGCAACAGAAAGGAATCCGTTGATCTGTACTTCCGGCTTCTGCTCTATAAGCTAAACGAGTGCATAGACACTGCCGGGACAGCAAGCTCCCTCAGCGAGAGCAAGTATTTCGAGAAGATGATGTGGCTGCGGGAAAGTATCTATCGCTGGCCGGCGCGTGAGTGGACTATTGACGATATGGCAGCTGAAATATCACTCAGCCGTTCGCGCCTCCAGCACCTTTACAGCGATACCTTCGGCGTGAGCATCTCGAAGGATATCACTGCCAGCCGAATGGACAAAGCCCGCGATTACCTCAGAAATCCCGAGCTATCCATAAACGAGATAGCGGTGCTTGTCGGCTACGGGACGCCTTCCTACTTCAACCGGCAGTTCAAGGCAGCCTTTGGCGAAACTCCCTCCCAGTACCGGGAGAGGATGCTGAATTCCGGCGGCGATACCTCCGGAGCATACTGATACGTTAAAAAGAGCGCACCGCTGATGCAGTGCGCTTTTGGTTTTGTTCAGATCATCATTCGTCTGTGTGGAATATCATTCTCACGAAGTTGTAGATATGTGCATTGATGGAGTTATCGCCGTGATAGCCGCCGTTGACGTATTCCCAGAGATGGGGGACACCGTTCTTTGTGAAGTTGTTGTGATAGGTTTCGGGATTGCTGTAAACGACAGTGTCATTGCTTCCTGCTGTTATCAGAAGGAGGTATGGCTCATTGCCGGATTCCCAGCTGAACGAGCCGGTAACGCCGGGGGCCGGGCATATCGCGCCGACATATCCGAACAGGTCAGGGCGCTTCATACCGATGAGAAGTGATTCTCTGCCGCCCATTGAGAAT
>ODAI012607253.1_pt1 | contig 29810 bp, 18 predicted proteins | sample 1539321 | NCBI WGS metagenome assembly ODAI01 (sample SAMN02144231, study PRJEB22623) | gut metagenome | biome: sheep rumen | host: Ovis aries | place: New Zealand
CCATGTTCCGCTTGTTGCGGTAGCGGATGTACTCCTTCGCCACTTCCTGGCGGGGGCTGTTCATCAGCTGGTTCTCCACCACGTCCTGGATTTCCTCCACGGTCATCTCCTCCTGCTCGAGCTGGGAGATCGCGTGGGCGATCTGGGCGGCGAGGACGATGTCCTCACCATTCTCGGTCACGTCCATCGCCTTGAGGATGGCGGCGACAATCTTCTGGTTGTTGAATTCGACGCGGCGTCCGTCGCGTTTCAGTACACGCTTTACCATAGTAGTGTCAGTTGTAGGCAGCGCCGACGGGGAGGCCGGTTGCCTGGGGTTTATGATTTTGTAGTCTTGTTTCAGGGCAGGGGTGTTTGTGGGGAACACCCTCCGGAGGACAAAGATAGTCCATTCCATCCAATGTTGTTCGCCTTTTCCGTAAAAAAGTTTTCAACACCACCCTTGTAATCCTGTTAATTCATTATCCCACAATTAAATGCGAAAAATTCCAATTTAGAATTTCTCTAAATTGGAACATTCCTGTTACTTTTGCGGGCCGGTTTTCAACAATCCGCGCCAGCGCTCATTTCAGCCACTTTTCCGGGTCCTGCGGGGTGCGTTCTTTCCAGAGCTGGAAGTGCAGCTGGTCCTCGCCGGAAATGGTGTCCACGGTCCCGAGGACCGTACCGGTCTTCACCTTGTCGCCCGCTTTGACGGCAACGGACTTGAGCTTGCAGTAAAAGGTGAAATAGGAGCCGTGCTGGATCAGGACGCACTGGTTGTAACCCGGGATGACGACGATCTGGGAGACCGTTCCGTCAAAGACGGCCTTCGCCTGCGTGCCGCGGGCGACGGCGAGGGTGACACCGTTGTTGAACGGGAGCTTGACGTTCTTATAGACCGGATGATAATGCTGGCCGTAAGAGTCCACGACCGTTCCCTCGGCCGGCCAGGGCAGCCGGCCCTTGTTGGAGGCAAAGCTGGAAGAGAGGGCCTCGTCCACGGCCGTAGAGGTGGTCTTCCCACCCTTGGACGGGGCTTTCTTGCCGGAAGAGGACTTGGATGTCGCCTTGCGGATGATGGCGGCGATCTCCCGGTTCAGGGCCTCCACTTCCCGGTTTTTCCGGGCGAGCTCCTTCTGGTACTGCTTGCGGTCCTTTTCCAGCCGGGCCACCAGGGTGGCGGATTCGCTCTCTTCCGAGCGGAGGGTCTCCACATCGGACTGGCGCTGGCGGCGGAGCGCTTCCGCATCGGCCTTAAGGGCGGCCAGGCGCTCTTTCTCCACCTCGAGTTCCGCCTGGGTCTGACGGATTTTCTCCGCCTGGGAAGCCATCTCGCGGGAGAACCCCCGGAGATAGCCGAAACGGCGGGCGGCCTGGCCCAGGTTCTCGCTCGCCAGGATATACATGTACCAGAGCCGGCTGTCGCGGTTCTTGTAGGCGCTCCGGACCAGGCGGTTATAGTACAGGGAAAGAGTGTCGTGGCGGGCCTGCAGGCGGTCGATCTCCCGCTGCCGGACGAGGACGGAATCCTCGAAGGCCCGGATCTCCCGGTCGCTTTCCGCGATGAGCTCCTGCCGGGCGGTGATCTTCCGCCGGACGAGGGCCAGGTCCGTCAGGGCCCGGCTCGAGGACTGGGTGTTTTCTTTCAGGCGCCGGTTGATCTCCGCGATCTCCTTCTGGAGGGCGGCTTTACGGCTCTCCTGCCGCCGGGTATCCTGTGCCCATGCCGCCGCCCCGAAAAGGAGCAGCACGGCAACGATATACAGGATGCGTTTCATCATTTGCCCACGGCTTTCAGGCGGGCTTCCACCCGCTTGTCCAGGTCGGGGATCTCCCCTTCCGTATTCTTGGCCTTGGCCTGGTTCCAATAGACTTTCGCCAGGTCATATTCCCCGAGGGAATACAGGACTTCCGCGTAATGGTCCAGCTGGACGGCGCTGTCCTTGCCACCATAAAGCATGGCATGCTTGAAGACGGGCTTCGCCTCGGCGTCCTTTCCCAGCAGATGCAGGATCCAGCCGTAGGTGTCCAGGTAAGTGGCGTTGTCCGGCTCGGCCTCCACCGTCTTTTTGGACATGGACAAGGCCTTCTTGAGCTTCTTGCCTTCTTCGCTGAGATAATAGGCGTAGTTGTTCAGGACGGGAGCGTAGTTCGGATCGATCCGGAGGGCTTTGTCGTAGGCCTTGTAGGCTTCCTTCGTATCCCCTTTCATGTGGTACATGTCCCCGATCTGGGACCAGGCGGCCTTCAGGAGGTCGGGGTTGTCCTTGCTCCGGGCGATCACATACCGGCTGTTGTTGATAACGGCATCGTAGTCCTTCAGGTTATAGTCCGCCATGTTCAGGTAGTCCATGAACCCCATCTCCTGAAAGCGGTCGAACGCCGCGATGCTGCGGTCCCGCATTTCCTCCCACCGTTCCGCCATGCCGAGGAGCTGGATGCAGCTCACCGTCTGGGAAAGGCTCTCCGGATACAGGTCCGCGCTGCGGGTGAACAGGTCGATGGCCTGGTCCATCCGGCCCGTCGCATAATAGTACCCGCCCACGGTGGAGAGGGCCGTGCTGTCCTCCGGATGCCGGTTGACGAGCCGCTCCGCCATGCCGTCGAACCCCTTCTGGTGCAAGGAGATGAGTTTCGGGTCCAGGCTGCGGATGATGTTGCTCACGTACATTCCCTTGGCCTCCACCGGAACGCTGTCGCTGTCGATGAACTCGTCCACCGTGGAGAAATACTCCGGATACCGGCGGGTGGTGCGGTACACCTCCGCCTTTCCCAGGATGGCAGGGACATAGTCGCTCTGCGTGTGCAGCGCCTCCTCGTAACAGGCCATCGCCAGGGAGTCTTTGAACTCGCCCAGGTAGTAATCCCCCATCATGGACAGGATGGAAGGCGATGTGAACTGCTCGTTGAAGGCCTCGAGACTGCCGATGGCTTCCTCATCCCGGCCGAGCTGACGATAGATATCGTAGCGCGTGCGCGCGACCTGCTCCCCGGGACCGGTGATCTTTTCCACGTCGGCAAGCGCCTGGAGGGCCTTCTCGTACTTCCCTTGCTTCAGATACAGGGTCAGGAGGTCGTAACTGACCTCCGTCTTGTCGGGGAACTCCGCCAGGATGCTTTCCAGCATCCCCACGGTCATCTCGTCCTCGCCGGCGGCCTGGTACAGCTCCGCGAGACGGTGCTTGTACCAATAATTGTGCGGATCCAGCTCCACCGCCTTCCGGAGGTGGGCGATCGCCGCATCGGCATTCCCGAGCATCGCTTCGTCCAGGCCCAGGTAATACTGGACGGCGTCGTTGTCCGGCGCCGCCTTGGAGAGGGTCTGGAGGAGGGTCCGGGACTGCGTGTAAGCCCGGTTGTTATAGAGGGCCACCGCGTCCACGAGGGCGCTTTCCACGTTCTGTGCAAAGGAAAAAACCGTCGTGAGCAGCAGGATGGCGGAGAGTATCGTCTTTTTCATCATCTTCTTCTTTTCCGTTTCGCCGCAAGTGATTTACAAAAATAATACAATTCCGGGAAAATTTTTACGATATTTGTCTTAGCGTTGATTTTTCCAGGACGGATGAAACATTTTAAGGTCAGATTGCATCTTATAACCTGGACGGCAACGGACGATCCCCCCGCCGGCGGCGCCCTGGAACAACTGGTTCCGGCCTGCCGCAAAGGAGACAGGAAGGCGCAGAAGCGCCTGTTCGACGCCCTCGCGCCCAAAATGATGGCCCTGTGCCTCCGCTACCTGGGAGACCGGCCTACGGCGGAGGACGTCCTCCAGGACGGGTTCGTCACGTTGTTTTCCAGGCTCGACAGCTATTCGGGGGCAGGCTCCTTCGAAGGCTGGGCCCGCAGGATCTTTGTCAATACTGCCCTGATGCATCTCCGGAAAACCGATGCCCTCAAGCTCAGCGACGACATTTCCGAGGCGCGCTCCCTCTTCACCGAGGAAGCCACCCCCGTCCAGCAGATCGGCTACAAGGAACTGATGGAACTGATCGCCGCCCTCCCGTCCGATTCCCGGACGATATTCAACATGTACGTGATTGAAGGTTACTCCCACAAGGAGATTGCACAGACCCTGGGCCTCAATGAGGCGACGACGCGCTCCAAGCTCCAGCGGGCGAGGCTCAGGTTGCAGGAAATGATCAAGGAACGAGAGAAAAAATGAAAGAGAACGAGTTTGACATATATGTAAGGAACCTGATGGGTGGGGCGGAGGAATCCGTCTCCCCGGATGTGTGGAAGGGCATCGAGGCCCGGCTGGACCAGGCCGCGGCCCCGAAGAAGACGGTTCCCGTATGGCTGTGGAGAAGCCTGGGCGCCGTCGCCGCCGCTGCCGCCGTCGCGGCGGCCGTGGTCCTGACCGGTCCCGAGAAAGACCTTTCTAACCAACCAACCATAAACACCGTCGCTTCGGCGACAGACGAAACTCTTCCGGAAGAGACCCTTCCGGAAGAGGACGTCACCCCTGTCGTGGAGCAGGTCTCCCGGCTGCGGACCCGTACGGCCCGCGTTTGGGAGGCCCCTTCCCTCGACATGACCGAAGAACCGGAAAAGCCCCTTGTCTCCGAGGCCGTGGTTCCGAAAGACGAGCGCCGGCCGGAAAGCATCATCGGCCGTCCGTCCTTCAACCAGGACGAGACCCTGTCCGCCGATGCGGACGCCTTCAACCGCCTCGCCTTCGAGGAGCACAAGACCCACCGGAAAGGGACCTTCTCCATGAGTATCCAGGGCAATCTCCAGTCCAATACCCGGCCGGAGAGTCCCTCCAGCACCATTCGCAGGACGTCCGGCCTCTTCATTCCCCCGGACCCCAGCCGGACGGGCATCCTTTCCGAGTCCCCGGAATTCAGTTTCGGACTTCCGGTATCCGCCGGTATCGGCTTCCGCTATGACTTCACGCCCCGCTGGGGTATCGGCACGGGCATCCTGTACACGAACCTGAGCCGCTCCTTCCTGGGCGATTACCGCGAAGTGGAGAACGGCCCGGTCCTCTACGACACGGACATCAACAACCAGCTGCACTATATCGGCGTTCCGCTGAACCTCTTCTTCAACATCGTGAACGACGGTTACTGGAATGTCCATGTGCGTCTGGACGGCACCGCGGAGAAGCTCCTCGACAACCACTTCGTCATCCACGACTCCGGCGGGGATATCCACTACCGGCAGAAGGTGGATCCGCTGCAGCTGTCCACCGGCGTGGGCATCGGCGTGGAATTCAAGTTCACCCCGTACCTCGGCATCTACTTCGACCCGACGATCCGTTACTACTTCGACTGCGGCCAGCCCCGTTCCCTCCGGACCATCCAGCCGCTGCGCATGGACTTCGAAGTGGGCCTGAGATTCTCCCCGAAACGATAAGAAACATTAATTTGCATACTGAAACAACACAAATGGACTTTCCTTTGTGTTGTTTTTTGTTTCGAGTCCCTATCTTGGCTGCAAAAAAAGCCATGCGGAAACTTGCCTTCCTTCTTCTTGCCGCCCTGTTTGCGGCCTGTACCCGGGACATCCTATTTCCCGGCCCGCCCCGTTACCAACTGGAAAACCCCCGTCCGCCCGGAGATTCCTCCGGAGCCGCCCCGGTCATTCCGCCCGGAGAGCACGTCTGGCTCACGGCCGTCCGGTTTCCCGACGGCTTCGCCTGGGAGGAGGACACCTGCGCCGTGGAGGGAACGGTCTGGCTGGACCTTTATTGCGACGGGAGAATCGTCTCCTCCGTTCCGGCAGGCGAAAGCATCCACCCCGACATGCACCGGTTCGCGGACGGCCATCTGTATGCCGACTATTCCACCTCCGCCGAGACGGTCATCCTCCGCGACGGGAAGGAACTGTTCCGGTTCGCCGGGAGGGAGACGCTCGCCGGTTTTCTGCTCCGGGAGGAGAATGTCCTGACGCTGGGCCAGGACCGGGACGGTCAGGGATTCACCTATCGGATTGACGGAAAGGAAGTTTACCGGAGCGAAACGGGGACCATCGTCGGCGATGCGGACCGGGGAGCCCTCGTCGGCGCCGGGGACGGTGTGTATTACTGCGTGAACGTGCCCACGGAGGGCGCGAAGGAATACCGCGTCATGCGGGGCGGAGACCCCTGGCGGACGCTTTCCGACGCAGGATACGGGAACACCTACGACGTCTGCTTTGCCCATGGGAACGTGTATCGGATCCGCTCCCGGCCCCGGAAGCTGGTCCTGGAGGCGGACGGACAGGAAATGACGCTTCCCCTGGTCGGCGGAGAGTCCGCCCTCTGGTGCCGGCTCTATCCCCGGGAGGACGATGTCCTGGCGCTGGTCCGGGCCTACGGCCCCTCCGGGAAACGGTTCTTCCTCCATTCCGCCCGGGACGGGGCGCTTCCCCTGGGGACCGGAACGGTGGTCTCCGGCGTCCTGTCCGACGGGGACAGGACGGGATGGTTCGTCGCCCGGGCGGACGGCGACCCGGCCGCGTTCCGGTGGAACGGCGGCGGGGAGGTCACGATCGGAACGGGATTGTACCTGACTTCCGGCCGGTGCGCCCTCCTCCGGAACGGACATCTCTTCCTGGCCCTGACCGGCCGCGGCGGAACACCGAACCGCTTCCAATGGGACGGCGAAGTGACCGAAATCCCCTTCAATGGCTATTTTACTTCCGTAACGGTGGAATAATCGCTATATTTGCGGGTATGATCGCATACCCGAACGTCAAACTGAACCTGGGACTTCGCGTCCTGCGGCGCCGCGCGGACGGCTACCATGACCTGGACACCCTGTTTATTCCCTGCGAGGCCTTCCACGATACCCTGGAGGTCATCACCGGGGACGACTGGAGCCGTACGTCGGCTCATATCCAGGAAACCTACCGGGGCACCCAGGTGGCCCAGGGCATCACGCCCGACGGGAAACTCCTGGTCACCATCGCCCGGAAGGAAGGGGTGGACTGGGAACCGCTGAAGGACCTGACGGCCCGGGCCTATATGCTTTTGAGCGAGCAGTTTGACCTGCCGCCGATGAAGGTCTTCCTGGAAAAGACCTCCCCGGTGGGAGCCGGTCTTGGCGGGGGCAGCGCCGATGCGGCCTTCGCCCTGAGGATGATGGCCGGACTCGCCGGACTGGACCTTTCCGACGGAGAGCTCGCCGGTCTCGCCGCCCGGCTCGGAAGCGACTGCGCTTTCTTCATCTACAACCGGCCCATGCTGGGAAGCGGCCGCGGGGAAATCCTCGAGCCCTTCGACCTGGACCTGTCCGCCTACCGGATCGACGTGACCGTTCCGGAAGGGATCGCCGTGTCCACGGCCGACGCCTACCGCGGTATCGTCCCCGGCGTTCCGGAGCTGTCGCTGCGGGAAGTCCTCGCCCGCCCGGTGGAACAGTGGAAAGACCTTCTGGTAAACGATTTCGAGATGACCGTCTTCGCCAAGTACCCCCGCCTCGGGGAAATCAAGCAATCCCTCTACGGGGCCGGCGCCGTCTATGCGGCGATGTCCGGGAGCGGATCGGCCTTGTTCGGAATCTTTAGGAAATAGGCGTCTTTTTTAACAAAAAGTCGTTTTTGCGGGCCTTCCGATTTGTTTTTGTCGGAATTTTCGTATTTTTGTGTCGCACCCTATGAAAAACTGAAAGCTTCGCGGCCAGTACACAGGATGTACCGTTTTTTGTAGAACCGAATTTAAACTATAAGATTGTTTAACCTAAAACTGTGTGTGATGAAAAGATTCCTTCTTTTCCTGACCAGCATCCTGGTCCTTGCCAGTACCGCATTCGCACAGGTTTCCAATGTCCGGGGTTCCGTCCGTGATGAGAACGGAGAACCCCTCGCCGGCGTTTCCGTCCTCGTCAAGGGAACGCAGGTGGGAGCCATTACCGAAATCGACGGTACCTTCAACCTCCGCGGGATCCCCGCAAACGCCAAAACCCTCGTTTTCTCCTTCATCGGCATGGAGACGCAGGAAGTTCCTGTACAACCGAATGTCGATATCGTCATGTATCTGGACAGCGAAGCCCTGGAAGAGGCCGTCGTCACCATTGCCTATGGTGCTGCCAAACGGTCTTCCCTAACCGGCGCCATCGCTTCCGTGGGGAGCGAGCAACTCGCCAACCGGCCTACTTCCTCCGTCACGACCGCCCTGGAAGGAACCGTTTCCGGTGTCCAGATCAATTCCACGATCGGTTCTCCGGGTAACGATCCGCACGTGTACATCCGCGGTGTCGGAACCATCAACGGTTCTTCTTCCGTCCTGTACGTCCTGGACGGGGTCGCCTTCGGCGGTAACGTTTCCGACCTGAACCCCGCCGACATCGAGTCCATCACGGTCCTCAAGGACGCCGCCTCCGCCGCCCTGTACGGCAACCGCGCTTCCAACGGCGTTATCCTGATCACCACCAAAAAGGGCACGCAGGGCCGCCTGAACATGAACCTGGATGTCAAGCAGGGTATCTATCAGCGCGGTATTCCGGAATACAACCTGGCGAATGCCCGGCAGTGGATGGAAATCTACTGGCAGGCCATGAAGGGCGAACAGATCCAAAACGGTGCCACTCCGGAGGAAGCCGCCGCTTACACCACCGCGAACCTGGTTCCCGAGAAGGTCTGGATCAATATCTTCGACAAACCTTACGACAAACTGTTTGACCAAAACGGCAGCATGGTCCCCGACGCCGCCATCAGCAGCAACTTCGCCGACGACCTCGACTGGTACAAGTTCGGCCTCCGGAACGGCTACCGCCAGGAATACAACCTCAGCGGAAACGGTGCCACCGACAAGAGCGACTACTACTTCTCCCTCGGTTACCTGGACGAGAACGGTTACGTGACCAACAGCGGCTTCGAGCGCTTCTCCGCCCGTGCCAGCGCCAACATCCGTCCCGTCCGCTGGTTCAAGGCCGGCCTGAACATCAACGCCACCCACCAGAACTACTCCAACACCAACGGTAACGAGGATGGCGCCAGCAGTTACACCAACCTGTTCATGTACGCCCGCCAGATCGCTCCGGTGTATCCCGCACACCTGCATTACAACGAACTGGGAGAGGCCAACTACGGACAGTATATCCTGGACTCCTTCGGCAACAAGCAGTGGGACGGCGGCGAGTACATCAATGCCGCCGGCGGAGCCGTCCAGACCCGTAACCAGTATGCCGACCGCCACGTCCTCTGGGAGAACGAACTGAACAGGGACGTCACCATGCGCAATACCATGAATGCGACGGCGACGGCGGAATTCTACTTCCTCAAGGACTTCACCTTCACCGTGACGGGCAACATGGCAACCCGCACCAGCGCCAACAAGACCTACAACAGCGCCGTCATCGGCGACGGCAAGAGCAACAACGGCCGCGGTGCCCGCTATGAGTACAACTTCTTCAACTATCAACTTCAGGAGCACCTCCGCTGGACCCGTCAGTTCGGGGACCACAGCCTCAACATCCTGGCCGGTCACGAGAACTACCTCTGGGACCGCGAATATCTCTACGCCTACAAGACTTCCGAGGTCCTGCCCGGCAAGAACAACCTGAGGAACTTCACGGAAATCACGGAAGTCTATTCCTATAACGACTACTACCGTACCGAAAGCTTCCTCGGCCGCGCCCGCTATGCCTTCAAGGACAAATACAATGTGGAGGCTTCCTTCCGCCGGGACGGTTCCTCCCGTTTCGGGGATGGCAAGAAATGGGGTAATTTCTGGTCCGTCGGTGCCAACTGGATGATTTCCAAGGAACCGTTCATGCAGCCGCTGACCTGGGTGAACAGCCTCAAGCTCCGTGCCGACTACGGCGAAGTGGGTAATGACGCCTCTGCAGGCTACTACGCCGACCGGCTTCTTTACACGGCCGGCAAGAATGCCAACCGCGGCGCCTTCTGGCTTTCCCAGCTCGAGTCCCCGGACATCAAGTGGGAGACCAGCGCTTCCTGGGGCATCGGTCTGGAATCCCGCCTGTTCAACCGCTGGAATTTCAATATCGAGTATTTCGACAAGCGCAGCCGCGACCTGATTTTCAACCTGAACAATCCGCTTTCCGCCGGTGCAACCGATACCGGAAGCGCCGTTTCCACGGTTGCCAAGAACCTCGGTACCATCTCCAATCACGGTGTCGAAATCGAGACCGACCTCGACCTCGTCCGGACCAAGGACTTCCGGCTCAATCTGTCCGGGAACGTCTCCTTCATCCGGAACAAAGTCGTCAAGCTCCCCGAGCAGAACAAGGACGGCATCATTTCCGGAACGCACAAGATCATGGAAGGACATGACCGGTACGAGTACTTCGTCTATGTCTTCGAAGGCGTGGACCAGCTGACCGGCCGTTCCCTCTACAAATTCGACGATGAGAAATACTACATCACCGAGGACAACACCAAGGACGGCAAGGTTCTCTTCGGCTCCGCAACGAACGAGGAGGGGCTGGCCAATACTTTGATGGCGGCGGGCAACTACACCGTCATCAACGGCGTCCCGTACGTATTCAAGCCCTCCAGTTACGGCGCCCGCGAGTTCACCGGTACATCCTCGCTTCCCAAGGCTTTCGGCAGCTTCGGCCTGAATCTGTCCTGGAAGAACTTCACCGTTTCCTCCCTGTTCACCTACGGACTGGGCGCCCAGGTGTATGACGGAGTCTATGGCGGCCTCATGAGCCTGTCCGGCGATCCGAGCAGCCAGCACGCGGACCTCATCAACTCCTGGAAGGCCGCTCCGGAAGGGATGAAGGAAGACAGCCCCAACCGCATCGACCCGAACGGCATCCCGGAAATCAGCACGCTGAACAGCAGCGACAACAACGCCGGCACGACCACGCGCTGGCTCACCTCCGGCAATTACCTCGTTCTGAAGAACCTGTCCGTCTCCTACCAGCTGCCCAAGAAGTGGATGACCCCGCTGAATCTCCAGGGCGCGACCGTCAGTGCCAACATCGAGAACCTGAAGACCTGGTCGGCCCGTCAGGGTCTGAACCCGCAGCAGTCCCGGGGCGGCACCCAGTCCAACTACCTCGTCACCCCGCGCGTGATGACGCTCGCCCTCAACATCCGGTTTTAACTTCCGAAAACATCGAAGAATATGAAAAAGAATATCATACTGAGTTCTGTCCTCGCCCTGGCGGCCGCCTTTTCGGTTTCCTGCTCGAAGGAGTATCTGGAGGTCGCCCCGGAGAGTTCCGTCTCCCCCTCTACGATTTTCGCCACCACCGAGATGGCCCGGACGGCCGTCAACGGTCTGGCCAAGATGATGACCACCCAGTACCTCGGTACCCAGGGTTTGAACGGGGAAGGAACGATCATCAACTGGTACAACAACTACATGGGCAATGACGCCCAGAAATGCAACCTTACCGGCTGGACGAACACCATCAACAGCAACTGGCACGAGTCCCCCACCAGCACGTACGACATCTATCCGTGGTATTACTACTACAAGATCATCGCCAACGCCAACGCCGTCGTCGAGAAGATCCAGGATGCAGAAGGCCCCGAATCGGAACGGCAGTTCATGCAGGCCCAGGGCCTGGTTTTCCGTGCCTACTCCTATCTCCAGCTCGTCCAGTTCTACTGCCGCCGCTGGAGTGACGGAGAAGTCGAAAACGACGGTCTGCCCCTCCGTCTGGATGCCAGCACCGGCGACCTGGCCAAATCCTCCGTCAGGAAGGTGTACGCCCAGATCTACGCCGACCTGGACGAAGCCATCCGCCTCTTCACCGCTTCCGGCCTGACCCGGTACACCGCCTATCCGAACTTCAAGGAGCACAACTTCCTTCCGGACATCGATGTCGCCTATGCGGTCTATGCCCGCGCCGCCCTGACCCGGGAAGACTGGGCCAATGCCGCCAAATTCGCCGCGCTCGCCCGCGAGGATTACCCTTACATGAGCCAGAAAGAATACATGGAAAGCGGCTTCAACGAGGAGAACAGCGAATGGATCTGGAGCGTTTACGAAGCGGAAGACCAGACTCTTTACTATTACTCCTATTTCGCCTACTGCGGCTCCAACTCTTCTGCGGGCATTTGCCGCAGTTATCCGTTCGCCATTTCCAAGGAACTGATCGACCGGATCCCGGAAACGGATACCCGCCGCTCCCTGTTCCTCGTTCCCACAGAGGCTGAATACAAGGACGTGAACAAGACGAGCGGGAACGCGAAGTCCGGAACGGCCCTTTACAAAAGAGCCAAGGCAGATTATGCAGGCAAACTGTATGAGACCAGTTCCATCTTCCAGTACATGCAGTTCAAATTCCAGGCTTCCTTCATGCCTGGCGGCGGCTGCTTTGCGCTTTTCCGCTCCGGCGAGATGGCCTTCATCGAAGCCGAAGCCGCTTGCCACACCGGCAATGACGCCAAGGCCAAGGAAATCCTCAACGAGATCAACAAGGCCTATGACCCTGCGTACGACTGCACCAAGACCGGCGACGATTTGCTGAACGAAGTCAAACTGTACCGCCGCTTCCACCTCTGGGGCGAAGGACATGACTGGTTCGACTACAAGCGCTGGGGCGACACCATGGTCCGCACCTCCATCAAGAACGGCGGCAGTTGGCACGCCAACTTCGCCATCACCGTGAAACCGGATGAGAAGAACCACTGGACCTGGGTGATCCCGAACCGCGAAAAGGACTACAACAAACTCATCAACCAGATGGCGGAATAATTCCTGCATCCGAGTCAAGATCGGCCCTCCAGTTCGCTGGAGGGCCTTTTTTTGCATGTTTCTTTGAAACAACCGAAAAAGATTCCGCCACATTTTTACGTTTCAGGTCCCCGGTCCGGAGGGGAATTCGCATCTTCGGGCAAAAATGGGTATGCTGGTATATGTACACGGAGCGAAATGTGTCGGAATCCAGGCGGTTCCGGTCACGGTGGAGGTGGATATCACGCTCGGGATCGGGATCCATCTGGTGGGATTGGCCGATGCGGCCGTGAAAGAGAGCCTGCTCAGGACGGTAACGGCCCTGCAGGCGAAAGGGTTCCGGATTCCGGGGAAAAAGATCGTCATCAACCTGGCGCCGGCGGATCTGCACAAGCAGGGCAGCGGGTATGACCTGGCCATTGCTTTGGGAATCATCGCCGCCTCGGGGCAGAAAGAACTGCCGGGACTGGAGAAGTACCTCATCATGGGCGAGTTGGGGCTGGATGGAAGCATCCGCTACGTGACCGGGACCCTACCGATGGTGGAACTCGCCGTGCAGTCCGGCTTCAAGGGGGTGATCCTGCCGGAACGGTCGGCCCTGGAGGCGGTGGACTTTGACGAGACACTGGTATATGGGGTGCAGACTTTCGACGACGTGCTCCGGATCATTTCCGAGGAGGAAGACCCGTCGGACCTGCTGATCTGGAACACAGCCTGTTACGGAGAAGCCCTACGACGGGAGCAGGAACGGCCGGAACGGACCGAATACATGGACTTTGCCGACATCCTGGGCCAGGAAGGAGCCAAGCGGGGTGTGGAAATTGCCGCAGCTGGCGGTCACAATCTGATTTTCATCGGTGCGCCCGGATCGGGGAAAAGTTCCATGGCGAAGGCGGTGGCAGGCATTTTGCCGCCGATGACCCGGGAAGAATCGGCAGTCACCTCCAAAATCTGGTCGGTCGCGGGTAAAACAACGGGGCAGCTCGGGCTCATGCGGCGGCGTCCGTTCCGCGCCCCGCACATATCGGCCTCCAAGGCGGCCATCCTGGGCGGTGGCAGCGGCGAAAACATCCTCCCGGGGGAAGTATCTTTAGCCAGCGGCGGCGTGCTCTTTGCCGACGAATTCTGCGAGGCCCCGAAATCTACGCTGGAAGCCCTCCGCGGGCCTTTGGAAGACCGGAAGGTAACCATCTCCCGGCTCAAGGCGAAGATCGTCTATCCGGCCTCCTTCATGCTCATCGCGGCCTCCAACCCTTGCCCCTGCGGCTATTACGGCGAAGGAGACCGCTGCACCTGCTCCGTAGGCCAGCGGGCGGCCTACCTTTCGAAACTCAGCGGACCCATCATGGACCGCATCGATTTGCAACTCTGGATCCACCCTGTCGAGACCTCGGCTCTCATCCAAAACCGCAAGGGAGAGCCCTCGGCGGCCATTGCGGAGCGGGTGCGGAAGGCGAGGGACCGGCAGTTGGAGCGCTTCCGGGGTACCGGCATCTTCACCAATGCCGAGATGTCCTCTAAGATGTTGGAAAGATTCTGTCCCCTTTCCGATGACTGCAAGTCCACCCTGGAGCGCATCATCGACCGGCTGGGGCTCTCCGCCCGCGCCTATACCCGCATCATCAAGATCGCCCGCACCATCGCCGACCTCGCCGGGCAGCCGGACATCCTCCCCGCCCACCTCGCCGAAGCGGCCGGCTACCGCTTCCTGGACCGGCGGAATATCCTGGATTTGTGAAATGATATCAATTTTAGTATCTTTGCCATGTCAACCTGCCACAGGCCGCATCCCGGGAACATTGTAAAAAAAGCTGTCATCCGTGATGTGTTGACTTATCTGCAACTTAAAGGACTGCTATAGCATGGGAGAATTGCATTATAAAGGATATACCGGCAACGTCGAATACGACGAGGAAGGGAATTATTTCCATGGCCGTGTCCTGGGTCTGTCCAGGGATGGCATCGTGTATGAAGGGACGACGGCCGAAGAATTGAAGAAGGATTTCCAGGAGGGCATCGACGATTACCTGCAAGGGTGTGCGGCCAATCATGTAGAACCGGAGAAACCCTATAGCGGGAGAACGGTCGTCCGGATGAGCTCGCAACTCCATCAGGAAGCCGCCGCCAAAGCCCGGTCCATCGGCATCAGTCTCAATGAGTTTATCACCCGCGCCATTTCCGCTGCAGTTTTATGACACACGAAATCCATATCAAGGGCTTGCCGGACCTGGACCAGGCGGCAGGACAATTCCTCCAGGAAATCGGAGAAAACCGGCTGATTGCCTTCTATGCACCGATGGGCGCCGGAAAAACGACTTTCACAACGGCCGTCTGCAAGCGGCTGGGCGTACAGGAGGATGCCGTGAGCTCTCCCACCTTCGCCATTGTCAACGAATACCGGACGGGGACGGGAGAGCCCTTGTATCACTTTGATTTCTACCGCATCGAACGCCTGGAAGAGGCCTTGGACATCGGCCTGTACGATTACTTGGACAGCGGTTTCCTGTGCCTGATGGAATGGCCGGAAAACATCGAGGAGCTTCTCCCCGAAGAGACGCTGAAGGTCCATATCCGGGTGAACCCGGACGAGAGCCGGACGCTGACCTGGGAGGACGGAGGACAGTAACCTCCTACAGGTTCCGGGGAATCACCGACAGGCGCTCCCGATAATTATTCTTCAAGCGCGCGACGGCGTCGTGGAAGGACATGTTCTCGTCGCCATTGATGATGTAGCCGCCGTTCATGGAGGCGTCCTCGGCGGGGTTCCACAGGACAAAATTGAGCCGGGCGGAAGCGGTCAGCAGCTTTTCGCACTCGTCCATATAGTCCGGGATGGTCTCCAGTTGCGGCAGCAGTTCCTGGAACCGGGCTTTCAGCCGGGCCTTGAACGCAGGATCCTCCATCAGGCGCTCATACCAGATGGCTTTCCCGTTGATGAGGCCGGTGCGGGCCTGGGGCGAAGTATTGTAGGACAGGACCCCCCAGTCGAAATCCCAACAGGGACCTGCGACGAGTTTTCCGCCCCGGTCCTTGTGCATGAACACGCTCCCCGGGTTTCCCAGTTCGTGGTTCCCCATCACCTCGAAGACAATCCAGTAATCGATGAAAGAGTCCTCGTCCAGGAACGCTCTCCATCCTTTTTCCGGATCCTGGAAATCCTGTCCATACAGGGTGTTGGCGGCATCGGAGACATACTTCTTGATGTATGCGAGCTGCTGTTTGGTGAGGTCCTCCTCATCGGGATACTTGACTCCGAAGGGGATGCCGTTCCCCCACTGTCCGTTATGCCCATGCGGGTCGGTCCACTGGTACCTGTTGTCATAATGGAAATCCAACTCGAGAAGGTAGCCGCCCGTGACGGCGTCGCCGGTATTGTCCTCGGGCGTCATCTCGGCAATGTCCACCCGGTCATCGTCCACCCGCACCTGCTCGATCAGCAGATAGGATCCCTGGTGCTTCCCGTTCAGGACCAGTTCCACCGGGACGCAGCCCGGAGTCCAGTCAAGGGCGGTCATCGACGCCACCTTCATCGACACCAGGTTCCGCATCAGGGAACGGTCCATGAAATTGGCCAGCAGCACCCACCGCTTGTGGGCGGGCATTCCGAAAAGAGACTGCTTCTGGTCGAATTTGATGAGATAGGGTTTCTTGGGCCACTCCCAGGTCGTATTGCCCCGCCCGCGGATCAGGCAGGCGGCCGGGTCCAGCCCGGGAAGCCCTTCCACGCCTCGGACCTGCAGTTCGGCGGTGACATACTCCGTCTTGGACTTGATGGCCATCCCGTCCTGGGTCTGGACATAGATGATGGGAAGCCCCGTCTTGACCGTTCCGGCCGGATCCACTTCGGAAAGGATCCGGATGGCGGGAGACTGGATATAGAACTCGTTTCCGGTGTCCGGATCCCGCTGGACGATCGCGAGATGGACTTCCCGCTCATAGTTTTCCCCCAGCCCGGCATCCTGGATAACCGCCCGGTACGAGCCTTCCGCATCCCCCGGGACGATTCCCTTGACATAGCATTCCGCCGGCTCTTTTCCGCCTGTCAGCAGCAGTTTCACTTCCCCGAAAGATGCGTCCTTGTCCTCCACCCAGAAGGGAAGGTCGGCACTGTCCCCCGGAGGAAGGACCAGCGACGTCGCACCGACGCTGACCGAACGCACGACCGGATCGTTACCGGACGGAGTCTCCTTTTCCGAACAGGAAAGGCAGGCGAGAACGGCCAGCGCAGCAGCGTACAGACGGGATTTCATCGGGGCTTATTCTTTCCAGGTCAATGATACGAGACTCTTGGCGGGCAGCTTGCAGGGAACGGAGTACCGGTCCGTCAGGAAGTTGATCCGGACTTCACCGCTTCCCTCATTCAAGGCGACAATCGCATAGGAACCGTCCGGATTACGGTACCATTGATAGGTTACCTGGTCGGCCGTATATCCTTCCGTGCCCAGCCGGACGGCTCCGGGAGCAAGTACCTTCGAACAATGCGCGACATTGTAGTAGTGGGAATTCCGCACCACCCCTTTCAGGGAATGGTCCTTCGTGGACAGGGTCAGCGCCCCGAAACAAGTGCTGCACCCACCGGGCCGGAAAGGCTTGTTGTCGCTGTCCAGCATCAGGTTCCACAGGGTGACCCCCTTCCCGAAGCGGCCCAGGGTGCCCAGGAAAATGTCGCGGAAATCGTTGATCAGGCAGCTTTCATACTTGTAGTTCCAGGTGCCGATGGACGCTTCCGTAAAGAAGATGTCCTTGTCGGGGAAACGGGCGTGCACGCGGTCCAGGACCGTCACGCTGCCGCCGTAATTATGCCAGGCGGAGCCGGCCACATACTGGGCCGCCTCGGGATCTTCCAGGATATGGAGCGGATAATCCGCCTCGGAAGAGATGTTGTCAAAGTTGTAGTTGTGGTCGAACAGGAGGATCTTCGTCTGAAGACCGGCCGCCTTGAACGCCGGCCCTACCGCTTCCTTGATGAAGTCGCGCTGCTCTTTCCAGCCCATGTACAGGGACATCGAATTACCCCGGTTGAGCGGCTCGTTCTGCAGGGTTATCGCGTAGATGGGATAGCCGCGGGACTCCATCTCCCGGACCCAGCGGACGAAATACTCCGCATAGTCCTTGTAATACAAGGGATTGAGCCGGCCGCCGGTCCAACTCTCATAAGGGGTTTTCAGGTCGTCGTCCACTTTCATCCACGGAGGACAGCTCCAGGGAGAACCGATGAAACGGACCCGGGGGTTGATCTTCATGATCTCGTCCAGGATCGGGAACAGCCATTCCTGGTCCAGGGCATGGACGGCGAAATTCTCCATTCCCGGGGTATCGCACCAGGTAAACTCGTCCATGGAGAAATCGGAACCGCCGATGCAGATCCGGGCCAGGGAGGACCCGATGCCCTTTTCCCGGCTGAAGATTTCCTCCAGGAGAGCCGTCCGGTCCTCCCGGGGCATCAGCATCAGGTTATAGCAGCTGGCATGCGTGATCGCGAAACCGAAGCCGTCCACGCTCTGGAAAGACTCCCCGTTCAGGGACACCTTGTAGAAAACGGCATCGGACGGTTTTCCGAGCGGAATCGTTCCCTTTTCCATCCGCTTTCCGGAAACATCCGTCACGAAGACGGTCGCAGAAGGCCCGTCCGGTTCCGGAACAGGAGTAACGGACTCCGATCCGGTTCCATGGCAGGAACAGGAGATCGCCGCGGCAAAAGCGGCCAGGAAAAAAGAACAGTTCTTCATCCTTATCTTACCTCGAAGGTAACGGGGGTTCCGGAGGCGCTGTCTCCGGCCACCCAAAGTTGGAATTCGCCCGGCTCCACCTTCTTCACGCCGTCAAGGCCCACGAAGGCGAGGTCCTGTACCGGGATGCCTACCGACACGGTCCGGCTTTCGCCCGGATCCAGGGTGATCCGCTCGAAATGCTTCAACTCCTTGACCGGCCGGGTAATGGAACCGACCAGGTCGCGGACATACACCTGAACAACTTCAGTGCCAGAGCGTTTCCCCGTGTTGGCCAGGGTAAAGGTAACCTTCACGGTTCCGTCCGTCGGGTAAGTCTCCTGGTCAAGGGTGATATCGGAATAGGCGAATGTCGTGTAGCTCAGGCCATAGCCGAAAGGGAACAAGGGATAGGCGCCATAGTCCAGGTAATAGGACGTGTTGCCCAGCGAAGTCTGTCCGGCGGAGAGCGGAATGTCGTCCAGGAGGGTTTCCCCGTTATAAGGACGGCCCGTCATGGTATGGCTGTAATAGAGCGGGACCTGTCCGACCGTACGGAGGAACGTGACCGGGGCTTTGCCGGAAGGATTCACGTCGCCCAGCAGGAGGTTCGCGAGCGCCGGTCCCCCCATCGTTCCGGGATGGAACGCATAGAGCAGGGCGCGGCAGTGGGGAAGGTCCCGTTCGATGGTCAGCGGACGACCGGCCATGACCGTCGCCACCACGGGCTTTCCGGTTGCGTGCAGGGCGGCGAGCAGTTCGCTCTGGGAGCCCTTCAGGTTCAGGTCGGCCAGGGAATGGGCCTCACCGGAAAGGATGGCCTCCTCGCCCAGGAAGGCCAGGACGACATCGGCCCGGCGCGCAGCGGCAACGACGTCATCGAAACGGGCCTTCCGCTCGCGGCTGAAGACAAGTCCCGGAACATAAGTCACTTTCCCCGGGAAACGCTCCTGCAAGGCGCGCAGCGGCGTAACGGTATGGGCCGGCTCCCCGTCAAAGACCCAGGTTCCAAGCTGGTCATGGGGTGCGTCGGCCAGGGGACCCGTCACGAGGATGTTCCGGACCGAGGCGGGATCCAGCGGGAGGATGCCGTCGTTCTTGAGCAGGATGGCCGATTCCTCGGCCGTCTTCTGCGCGGCGGCCAGATGTTCCGGCGCATACTGGACCGTCTTTCCGGCCTCCACGTCCACATAGGGATCCTCGAACAGGCCCAGGAGGAACTTCACCCGCAGGATGTTGCGGACGGCCTGGTCGATATCCGACTCTTTCACGGCTCCGCTGCGGACCAGTTCTTCCAGGTGGGACAGGTACCCGTAGGTCATCATGTCCATATCCACGCCGGCCTCCAGGGACTTCTGGGCCACGTCCTTCCGGCTCTCTCCGAACCCGTGGTTGATCATTTCGCCCATCGAATTCCAGTCCGTGACCACCAGGCCGTCGAAGCCCCATTCGCCGCGGAGGACATCCTTCACCAGGAACACGTTGCCTGTGGAGGGGACGCCGTCATTGTCGTTGAACGAGGTCATCAGCGTCATCGCGCCGGCCTTCACGGCCGCCTCGAAAGGAGGCAGATACACATTGCGCAGCTGGCGTTCGGTCAGGAACGTGCTGTTGTAGTCCCGGCCGCCTTCCGCAGCGCCATATCCGGCGAAATGCTTGATGCAGGCGGCCATGGACGTGGCATCCAGCTGGCGGCCCTGGTATCCGTACACCATGGCCTCGGCCATCCGGGCATCCAGCCAGGGATCCTCTCCGCTTCCCTCCGCAATCCGGCCCCAGCGCGGGTCCCGGGCAATATCCAGCATGGGCGAGAAAGTCCAGCGGACGCCCTGTCCGGTCGCTTCGACAGCGGCCACGCGGGCTCCCTCCTCAACCAGCGCCGGATCGAAAGTCGATGCCAGCCCCAGCGGAATGGGGAAAACCGTATGGAAACCGTGGATGACGTCCCGCGCGACCAGGAGCGGGATTCCCAGGCGGGACTCCTCGACGCTGATACGCTGGAACTCATTGACCTTCACGGGGTCCACTTCATTCAGGATGGAGCCGACCTGACCCTTGCGGAGCGCATCGGCATAGTTGGACACTTCCCCGCCGGCGGAGACCTGGTTCATCTGGCCGATCTTCTCGGAGAGGGTCATCCGGGAGAGCAGGCTGTCCACGCGCCGCTCCACCTCTGCGTCCGCTCCGATCGTACCCGCCACCTTGGGCTCCTGACAGGAGAGCGCAAGCAGCAGGCAGGACGCCAGGCATATGGTTCGGATCTGTTTCATGGCTTATTTCTTGGTGAAAACGCGGACGTAATCGATTTCATAAGTGGCCGGGAGCATGGTCTCGTTGACCTTGCCGCCCATGTTTCCGCCCCAGGCCAGGTTGAACTTGAGGTAGAAAGGAGCGTCGAAAGGCCAGGTGTCATATCCCTTCCCTTCATTCTTGAAAAGAAGGTGCTGCTTCCCGTCGATGTAGAACTTCATCTCGGACGCCGTCCATTCGAGCGCATAGACATGGTACTCGGTCGCGGCGTTGGAAACCGCCTGGACATGGGTCTTCTGCGTTCCCTTCGGCCAATTGTATGCGTTGCAATGGATGCTGGAGGAGGACTTGTCCTTTCCCTGCGTGGAAATCGCATATTCCATGATGTCGATCTCGCCGTCGCCGGGCCAGGTCTTGAAATTCTGCGGCATCATCCAGAACGCAGGCCAGCTGCCCTGGGCGTCCGTCACCTTGAGGCGCGCCTCGAACCAGCCGTACTGCCAGGAGCGCTTGGTGTTCATCCGGATGGAATAGACCGTACCGCCGATCTTCTTCGCCTGGATCTTCAGCGTACCGTCGGAGATGAAGGCCAGGTCTTCCCCGTTCTTGGAACCGGCCACATACTCCTGGAGTTCGTTGTTGCCCCAGCCGCCGGCACCGGTTTCGTACCACCAGTCGTCAAGCGAAGGCTTTCCGGCGTCCTCGAACTCTTCGTGCCAGTTCAGCACATAGCCCTCGGGCGCGGTGATTTCGGCCGGATCCGGCGGAAGGTCTTCCTCACTGAAGCCCTGGTTCACAGGAACTTCCAGCGTCTTGGACCCGTAACGGAAAGAAAGGGTGTTCTCACGCACTTTTCCGGTCCGGTTGGAGGTAAGGGAGACCTTGACCTCCGAAGTGCCTTTGATGCCGCCCGAAGGAGACACCTTGCACCAGTCCTTGTCGGCCGCCGAAACGCCCCAGTCCCCCGTGGCGGTGACGGTCAGGACCAGCGTCTGCGCCTCATAACCGGCGTCCACGCTGGAAGGATTCACCGACAGCGTGACTTCGGACGTCGAGGGGACCGGATCTTGCCCGCAGCTGCAGGAGAGGATGAAAAGGGTTGCCGCGCAGAGCGGCAGCAACCCTTTCGTTACACTTGCATAATGATTCATTACTGTTCGATGAAGATGATCTCGCTGGCTTCGACCGTGGAGCCGACGGGGCTGCGGCCGAAATCGAAGATGAGCATGAGATTGTCGCCGGATTCCGCCTGACGGATGCCGCGCTTGACATAGAGAAGGGTCTCCCCGGCCGTCAGCTGCACGGAGCCGTCATAGAAGAAGGCATTGACATCGTTCGCGCCCTCCGGATCGTTCGTAAGCTTGATGGTGACGGTCATATCCTCGTCGGCCGTGAGCTTCACGCTGAAGGCATAGGTCTTGTCGCTGGAGGTGGCGATGTGGCTCTTGAGCTTGGTCTGGCCCATCCATTCGCTGCCGCCAACCCCCTCAGGGACAGTCACCTTGATGCCGTTGCCGGAAGTGACTTCATACTCGGGGGTAAGACCGCCGGACCAGTCGCCCGGAGAATACCACAGCTCGAGGTCGAGCGAGGCGCCGGTCCACAGGTTGGTGGCCTCCTTGTGCTCCTGGAACAGGACATTCGAGGCCTCGATGGTGGAGCCCACCGGGCTGCGGCCGAAGTCGAAGATCAGCATGACGTTGTCGCCGGACTCCGCCTGCTTGATGTGCGACTTGCGGTACACCAGCGGTTCGCCGGCCGTCAGCTGCACGGAACCGTCATAGAAGAAGGCATTGACATCGTTCGCACCCTCCGGGTCGTTCGTGAGCTTGATGGTGACGGTCATGTCCTCATCGGCAAGGAGGGTGACGCTGAAGTCGTATTCCTTGTCGGCCGAGGAGGCGATGTGGCTCTTGAGCTTGGTCTGGCCCATCCATTCGCTGCCGCCGACGCCCTCAGGGATAGTCACCTTGATGCCGTTGCCGGAAGTGACTTCATACTCGGGGGTAAGGCCGCCGGACCAGTCGCCCGGGGAATACCAGAGTTCAAGGTCGAGCGAGGCGCTCTTCCAAAGGTTGGTCTCTCCGTCCACGTCGTAGTCGGTCAGGTCGATCGGATCCACGACAGGCACGTCGGGCTCTACCGGACCAATATCCTGGCCGTCCTTGGGCTTGAAGATGAGCTGCCAGGCGATGATCCCCTCGAAGTAGGGAACGAGGACCAGCTTGGTCGGCGTGTTCTCCTTGATGTAGAGCTTCGTAGGCTGGGTCAGCACTTCGGGCCTCGGGACGTAGGAGAAGAAGATGCCTGCAGGGAGTTCGATATAGTCGCCGTTGCCGTCGGAGCCCAGGGTATAGGTGGATTCCTGACGCTGGGCGGGGGCATCGTAGTCCGTCTTGCCGTCTCCGGAATAGGTGTGTCCGTCAGGCAGGTAACCGGACTCCCAGTTGCAATAGACCAGGCCGTCGGCACCCGGATCGAAGACATACTTGCCGTCCTTGAAGAAGGAGATCTCGTCGTCGGTCACGCCGAAACTGTCCTTGTCGTGCGGGGTGGCGCTCCACCACTCGGTCGGATTGCCGAGACCGGAGCCGCAGCCCATGTAGCCCTGGGTGTCATTGTCCAGAACCCAGACTTTGCTCTCGATGCCATACAGCGGATCGGCCGCATCGGCACCCTTCGGAACGAACTCGTAGTACCAGGAAATACCATCCTTGTTGTCCGGGGTATAGACGGTGGACATCAGCTGGAGCTTCTTCTTCATCTCGGCGGTCCGGGTTTCCAGGACCTGGAAACGGGGCTCCTCCACCGCGCTCTTGTGCGGGACATAGGAGAGTTCGCTGCCGGGAGCGAGCACGAGGAAGATTTCCTCGATGCCCAGATCGTTCCAGTTGTTCTCGAAGGTGTACTTGGTGGTCTTTTCCCCGGTATCGAAGAGATAGTCCTCATCGGCCGTCTTGAACTCGGACTTGTACTCGGAGCCCTTGTTGGCGTAGGCCTTGCCGTCGCCGGGCTTGAACGTGTAGTTGCCCTCGGAATCGAAGGTCATCACGTCGTCATACAGGAAGCCGGTCTTGCCACCCGCCTCGCAGGACCACCAGGCCCGGGGATCACCCACGGGACCGCAGCCGAAATGGCCGTTTTCGGTGGAATTCCACACCCAGTCCACGGAGGCACCGCCGGAGATGTTCCGGATGTACGGGGACGGATCGAACGGGTCGCGGTAGGTGTTGTTCAAGGTGAAGGTCTTCACCAGGGAGCCCTGGGAAAGGCCGTTGCCGTTGTACGCTTTCACCTCCACCGTATATTCGCCCGCATCGCGGAAACGGAGGGAAACGTTGTTCATCGTATAGGCGTAGTTCTTGCCGGCCTTTCCGTCGATCTTCTGATCGCCGAAAATCCACACGGGGACCACGCCCTTGTTGTTCATCACGAAGGTGACATAGTTGGTTTCCTGGTCCACCGAAATGGTGACGTCCAGGTCGGATGCCTGCGGCAGGCCGGAGGCATTCGGAGTCGGATATTCAGGAGTGCAGGCGGCAACGGAAACAGCCAGCGCCGCAGCAGCGATGAATTGCCAGATTGTTTTCATGATTGCCAGGGATTAATTGTTATAGTTGTTCTGCACGAGATTCGGATCCTTGTCCATCTCACTCTGCGGGATGGGCCAGTACTTCTTGTTCTCGGTCCAGTCGTTCTTCCGGTATTCGTGGTTCGCCGCCTTGAGGACGGACGGAGCGAGACCGCTGCGGACCAGGTCCCAGTAGCGCTTGCCCTCGCCCACGAACTCCTTGTGGCGTTCCTGGATGATGTCCTCGCGGGACACGCCGGTGTCGTGGCAATGGGCACGGTCGCGCACCTGCTTGAGGTAGGCGCTGCCATCCTGTCCCAGGAGGACGGAAAGCTCGGCGGCATTCAGCAGCGTCTCGGCATAGCGGTAGATGCGCTCGTTGTTGCAGTAGTTCACATTGTCGGAGGCCTTGTAACCGTGGTTGCCGCCTTCGCGGGCGATGTACTTGCGGTTCCAGAAGCCGGTGTCCTGCCAGCGCGGGGTGTACTCCGCACCGGGATGCTCTTCCGCATACTTCGCGAAATTCAGGATACCGCCGTCCTTGCGGATATCGTCGTCGTCATACATGTCGTAGGCGCTCTTGGCGATGGTGCCGAAGCCCCAGCCTTCATGGTAGTCAGGCACGTTCTTCGGGGCGGGGATACCGGTGAGGATGGAGTTCACCTGGCCGCCGGTGGCGATGGAATTGCCCCAGTCACGGATACCGCCTTCGGAGATGTAGTTGATCTCCCAGATGGATTCGGGGCACCATTCGCCGGATTCTTCCCAGATACCGGCGAAGTCTTCCACGAGGGAATACTGGCCGCTGTTGATGATCTCCTTCATGTAATCCAGGGCCTTCTGGTAACGGGACTGGTCGTTCTGGTAGAGGACGGCCTCGGTGTAGAGCATGTAGGCCATGGCCTTGGTCACGCGGCCTTCGCTGCCCACGGCGGCCTTCATGGGAAGGACGTTCATGGCGATCGCATCCTCGAGGAGCTTGATGAAGTTCGCATACACCTCGTCATGACCCAGCTGCGGCGCGAAATACGGAGCCTCCAGGAGTTCCTCCCAGTAAGGGACGTTGCCCCAAAGCTTCCAGAGCATGTTGTAGTAGAAGGCCATCAGGACCTTCGCTTCGGCCACATAGAGCTTCTTGGTGGTCTCATCTACGCCTTCGGCGCCGTCGATGTACTTGATGAGCGTGGCGGCACGGTTGATACCGGAATAGTTGACCGTCCACATCTGGTTGGGAACATCGGTGGAAGTGGCCGTATAGTAGTGCGTTTTCACGATGATGGGCTGGTCGCCTTCGTTGGAACCACCGGCATACACGTCGTCACCCATCACGTCGAAGATCAGATGGAGGTTGTCATACTGGCCGAAAGCATAGTCGTACCACTCCAGCGGGTCGTAGGCAGCCACCAGGCACTGGAAGAGACGCTCCGGCGTATTGAAGTACTCGTCGAGCGGTTCGGAACTGTTGTGCTTGGGATTGATGAAATCCTTGGAGCAGGCAGTCAGCAAAACGGCGAGGGCACTGAGTGCGAAAACTATCTTTTTCATATCCGTTGTCTGTTAGAAAGTTACATTGACACCAAAGGTGACGGTCCTGTTCTGGGGATAGACACCGCGATCCACGCCCACTTCCCGGAAACCGCCGGAAACCTCGGGATCGCAGCCGGTGTACTTGGTGAGCGTGAAGGCATTCTCGACCTGTCCGTACACTCTCAGGCGGGAGACGAAGACTTTCCGGGTCAGGCTGGCAGGCAGGGTGTAGCCCAGCTGGATGTTGCGGGCGCGCAGGAAGGAGGCGTCCTCCATCCAGTAGTCGGAAACGCGGTAGTTCTCGTTCGCGGAATCGAAGGCGAAACGGGGATTTTCGTTGGTGGAACCCTCACCGGTCCAGCGGTTGAGGATGGTCTTCGGAAGGTTGATGTAGTACAGGTCGGTACGGCGGGTGACGTTGAGCGCCTGCGCACCGAGCTGGCCCTGGAGGAGCATGCTGAAATCGATCCCCTTCCAGTCCATGGTGAGCGTGAGGCCGAAGGTCCAGTCGGGAATGCCCTTGCCGAGTTTGACGCGGTCGTCGTCGTTGATGACGCCGTTGCCGTCCACATCCACCCAGCGGAAGTCGCCGGGCTGGGCGTTGGGCTGGATCAGGCTTCCGTCCTGACCCACATAGGCGTTGATCTCGTCCCAGTTCTGGAACACGCCGTCGGTCTTCCAACCCCAGAAGTACGGGAACACGTCACCGACGACACCCCGGGTCAGGGTTCCGATCTTGTGGGTGGAGGTGGTGATGTAGGAAGCGTCGTCGGCCAGTTTGGTCAGCTTGTTCACGTTGTAAGAAGCGTTCGCCTTGATGCCATAGTTGAAGTCGCCGAGCGCGCTGCGCCAGCCCAGGTCGATTTCGATACCGGAGTTGCGCATCGAACCCACATTGCCGGTCGGGGCGGAATCGCCCGCATAGGTGGGCACCTGCATTTCCATCAGCATGCCGGAGGCGTCCTTGATATAATAGTCCACGGTCGCGGTGAACTGGTTGCCCCAGAGGCCCAGGTCCACACCGAAGTCGGTCTGGATGGACTGCTCCCACTTGGCGTTGGGATTCGCGAGGCCGGAGGCCTTCACGCCGATATTGATGCTCTCGGTCGCATTCGCGCCGGAACCGAAGACATAGTTGTTGCCGGACTGGGCGTACACGGCATACAGGAAGTCGGCGAGGTTGTCCTTACCGTTGACACCCCAGGAAGCGCGGAGCTTGGCCATGGAGACGACGGTATTGTACTTCAGGAATTCCTCGTTCTTGATGTTCCAGCCGAGGGAAGCGGACGGGAAGGTACCCCATTTGTTGTTGGGGCCGAAGTGCGAGGATGCATCCCGGCGGAGGGTCGCCTGGGCCAGGAAACGCTCGTCGAAGTTGTAGGAGACACGGCCGAAATAGGAGAGGATGCTGTACGGAATGGAATTCCAGCGGCCCCAACCGTTGCGGTCGCCGTCGCTCTGCTGGCCGAGGGTGTTGTCCACGCTGATCTTCCAGGGATCGTCCGGATACTGGAGGCCCAGGGCGGACGCTCCCAGATAGGAGGAACTGGACATGTAGGCGGACTGGCCGAGCACCACGTTCAGGGTGTGCTTGCCGAACACCTTGTCGTAGGTCAGGGTGTTTTCCACCTGATAGCTGTAGTAGCGGTTCGTGGTCTGGGAAGCGGAGGAACCGTAATTGATCTTCTCCACGGTCGATGCGTTCCCGTCCTTGTCATACACCGTCGTAGCGGCGACCTGATCCAGGCTGTAGCTCTTGGAGGTCAGGAAGTACTGGGGCGTATAGCTGTGTCCATAGACATAGGACAGGTCCAGGGTCACGGCGTTGCGGAACTTCAGGCCGTCGATGAGCTGGAGCTCCGTGGTCAGGCCACCCACGATCTTGTCGGTGCTGCTGTAGCCGTGCGGGCGGTCCAGCATGGCGATCGGGTTGGCCTGCTCGTTATAGGTACCGCCGTCGGCGATGAAATAGGGACGGCCGTCCTTGTCGCGGATAATATAGGGATAGCCGGCCGGGTAGAGGGTCTTGTAACGGGCCTCTTCCGCCTCGTCGGCATAGATGGGATCCAGCGGGGACATGCCCAGGGCGGAGCCCAGCGGGGAAGCGTACTCGGAGTTGGCCGAGATGCCCGCGGACTTGATATGGGCGAAGGACACCTGGTTGTTGACCGTGAGCTTGTTCAGCCAGTTGCGGGAGTCAGAGGCGTCGAACAGGACGACACCCATGTTCTCACGCAGGGTCATTCTGTCATAGTAGGACTGGTCGAAGCGGCCGCCGATGGTACCCTTCGTGGAGAGATAACCGCCGGAAAGGCTGTAATTCACACGCTTGCTTCCGCCGGAAACGTTGATGTCATGCTTGACGATGGGGGCGTTCTTGTCGAAGATGGCGCCCACCCAGTCCGTGCCTTCTCCCAGGGAATAGGGATCGTCGTAGATGGGAGCGCTGCCCGCGTTGAGCATGCCTTCGTTCATCATGATGGCATATTCCGTCGCATTGAGGACGGCCGGCTTGCGCCAGGGGTTCTGCATGCCATAGGAGAAATTGTAGTTGACGACGGTCTTTCCCTCCGATCCGGACTTGGTGGTCACGAGGACGACGCCGTCGGCCGCACGTGCACCGTACACGGCTGCGGAAGCGGCATCCTTGAGGACGTCGATACGCTCGATATCGTTCGGATTGATGTAGTCGATGCTGCCGGCCGGCATGCCGTCCACGATATAGAGCGGGGAGGCATGGTTGATGGAACCGACACCGCGGACGATCACCGTGGAGCTGGCGCCCGGGGCTCCGGAGTTCTGGGTCACCTGGACACCGGAGGTCATACCCTGGAGCATATTGTCCAAACGGGTCTGGGACTGGACCTTCAGGTCATCGGAGGTGACCGACGAGATGGAAGCCGTCACCACGGATTTCTTCTGGACGCCGTAGCCGATGACCACGGTTTCTTCCAGCATCTCGGCATCCTCCTGCAGGATGATTTCGAGAGGGCGGTCCGGTGTGGCCGCAACGGTCTGGGTCACATAGCCGATGCAGGAAATCTCCAGGTTGGCACCGGGAGCGATACGGAGGGAGAAATCTCCGTCCGCGCCGGTCACGGTACCGTTGCTGGTCCCCTGCTCAACGACAAAAGCGCCGATAATCGGCTGGCGCGCACCGTCCAGGACGACACCCGAAACGGTGACGTTCTGCGCAAATGCTGCCAGGCTCAATCCTAGAAAAAGGATTAGGGAAGCAATTCTTTTCATACGCGATTAATTTGGTTATGCGTTGGTTATGGTTAAATGGTTTTGTGTTCCGACACGAGGTCTGATGCAAAATTACGCACGATACCTACATATCGCGCGAATAAGGAAATAAAAGTACTGCGAAGTAGCGGCTATATTATTATAAAATAGCCAATTAAAAGATTATAATAGGGCAAAAAAGTAGTAAAAAATGAAAGTTTTCCGAGCTACTTTCCAATCTTTTTCACCTCGTTTTCGAAGTTGTCGCGCGATCCGAGCGCGGCATTCTTGACGGACACCTTATAGTTATAGATGGTACTAACCGAGTAATCCAGCATCGAGGCGATCTTCTTGGAATCGTCCACGCCGAGCCGGATCAGGGCGAAGATCCGGAGCTCCGTCGTCAGCCTTCCCTTGGGCGGATTGATGCGTGCCGGTTCCTGCAGCAAAGCGTTGAACTGCTCCACGAAATCCGGGTACAGGGCCAGGAAGGTTTCATCGAACTTGCGGTAGAATTCCTCGAGGGCTTTCTCGGACCGTTCGGAGATGGCCAGTTCCCGGAACAGCTGGTCCGAACGGCCCTGCTTCAGAAGGTTCCGGAACCGGTTGTCCTGGGAACGCAGCAAGGCCACCTGCTCCGACAGTCCTTGCAGGAAGTCCACGATATAGGATTCCTTCACCCTGTCGGCCTTGGAAATCCGCCGGTTCAGGACGCTGAGTTCCTCATTGGCGGCGGCCAGTTGGGTATTGCTGCTTTCCAGGGCCGTCTGCATACGGGTAAGCTTCCGGGAGCGGACGACCAGGAAATAGGTGATCAGCGACAGGCCCAGCACCAGGATGGCCAGCAGGATGGAAGAAATCACCGACGCTTTGTTCTGCCGGTCCTGCCGCAAGGCATAGGCATCCTCCACCTCCATGAGGAAGCGGGAGATCTGCCAGGGGCGGAGCTTGGCATTGTACA
>ODAI011254811.1_pt1 | contig 29809 bp, 20 predicted proteins | sample 1539321 | NCBI WGS metagenome assembly ODAI01 (sample SAMN02144231, study PRJEB22623) | gut metagenome | biome: sheep rumen | host: Ovis aries | place: New Zealand
AAACAGCCTTGCCGGTTATGTGATTGCGTCTGATATAAATAAAGGCCCGCTTTTAATAGCCGGGGATAATATTAAAAATCACAACTTAACAGGAAAAATTGAAACACGTCTCGGCGGTGGATTATCAGTTTTAAAAGAAAATGAAACAGACACAATTATAATCGCCGGAATGGGCGGTATACTTATAAGTGAAATTATTGACGCTGATATTGAAACCGCAAAAAAATCAAATCTTATTCTGCAGCCTATGAACGCGCAGTATGAGCTTCGTAAGTATCTTCTTTCCAATGGTTTTAAAATCACAAATGAGGATATTGCGGTTGAGGGATTTAAGGTATATAATTTAATTGAGGCGGCAAGCGGTGAACAGCAGCCGTTTGAAAATGATTTTGAATATCATGTGCCGCGTTATCTCACATCTCATAAATACTTTAAATATCTCTACAATAAAAAACACAGAGAATTTACAAAGGTTATAAAAGGTCTTGAAAATTCAAATGAACCTGACACCGAAAAACTAAATCAATATAAAAATTGGTTAAAGGAGCTTGAAAAATATGAAGGCTAAGGAAACAGTAAAAATAATTGAGGAATTTTGTCCCGAAAGTCTGGCATATGACTGGGATAATGTGGGACTTCTTGTAGGTGACGGTGAAAAAAAGGTAAAAACAGTTTTTGTAACTCTCGATACAAACCTGACCACAGTTAAAGAAGCAATTTCAAAAAATGCCGATATGATAGTTTCACATCACCCGATACTTTTAGGCGGTATAAAGCGTATTGACTATAACACAGCAGAAGGTCAGATGATTAAACTTCTTATAGAAAACAATATTCCTGTTTTTGCCGCGCACACAAATATGGATACTGCAAAGGGCGGTATAAATGACAAACTGGCGGAAATGTTCAGTTTGACCGACGTAGAAATTCTTGAACAGCACACACCGAACCCAAACGCGGGACTTGGCAGAATAGGCAAATTAAAATCACCGGTTAAATTTTCAGAATTTTCAAAAATGTGTTCTGAAATTTTAAACACACCCGTAAGAGCCGCCGGTGATGAAGATAAAATTATAACAACCATAGCAGTAGCAGGCGGAAGCTGCAGCGAGGTAATACCTCTCGCAAAGGAAAAGGGCGCTGACGCTATCGTAACAGGTGACTTAAAATATCATAACACCATGGATATGACTTATCTTGATATATGTATTGTTGACGCCGGACATTATCCGACAGAAATTTGTGTTATGGATATTTTTGAGGATATTTTAAAGAATACCGGAGTTGATATTATTAAGTCGGAAAATAAAGATATTTTTAAATTTGTTGACATATCATAATTGATATTGTAAAATAATTTTTGAGTAAGCCAAATAATCGCGCTGATTTCAGTGAGGAAAGTCCGGGCTTCACAGAGCAGGGTGCCTGTTAACGACAGGTGAAGGCGACTTCAAGGATAGTGCAACAGAAAATAAATACCATTTTTATGGTGATTGTGGAAACGTGCGGTAAGAGCGCACGAGGGATATGGCAACTGACTCCCTGTGTAAACCCCACCCGAAGCAACTTTGGGAGCATTAAGCCTGCTCGGCGTACTCCCTTGTAAGGCTTGAGCATATTGGTGACTTTATGCCCAGATAGATGATTATTAAAAACAGAACCCGGCTTACAGACTTGCTCACTAAAAAAGTGTCCTTTCGGACACTTTTTTAAATCACCATACCACCATCCACACTTAAAACCTGACCGGTAATAAAATCAGCATTATCACTTGCCAAGAACAGCACCGTTTTAGCCACATCACTTACGCTGCCAATTCTGCAAAGCGGAGTTTCATCTTTAAGCTGCTCTAAATCCTCCTCACTTAAATGACTGTTCATTTCAGTATCAATCACACCCGGCGCAACACAGTTTACATTTATCCCCGAAGGACCAAGTTCCTTGGCAAGCGCCTTTGTAAAACCAATCACAGCCGCCTTTGACGCGCTGTAATGCACCTCGCAGCTTCCGCCCGTTATACCCCACATAGACGAAATATTTATTATACTGCCTTTTTTCTTATTTATCATATCACCTATAAAAGCCTTTATAACCAAAAACATACCCTTTACATTTATATCAAACATATTATCCCAGTCGTTTTCTGTTATATCTGTAAACAGCTTTATCTGCGAAATACCCGCATTATTTATAATAACATCTATTTTGCCGTAATTATTATGAATAAATTCCGCCATTTTTTTTACTTCATCACTTTTTGAAATATCCGCCTTAATAGAAACAGCTCCTGTTTCTTCCGCTATTTTCTCGGCCTCATCTCCGCTTTTATTATAATTCAAAAACACCCTGTCACCGTTTTTTGAAAATTCATATACCATTTCTTTTCCTATTCCGCGGCTCGCGCCTGTTATTAAAACATTCCTCATAATCGTCTCCTATTACAACATATTGTACTTTCTTCTTCCATTATACACAACTTTTTAATTTTACACAATATTTTCTTGATTATTCCTTTCCTATTTGATATGATATAGATTGGATTGTAGTTTGATTTTAATATATAATGTCAAAAATAATGGAAGGGAGGTATTTCTATGGAAACAGATGTAAATAAAATATGGCGGCAGGTAATTGAATACACAGAAAAAAACACAGACAAAAATTTCGGCAAAAATATACATATAAAAGCCGGAATTCCTTTATCCTGCGACGAATCATTTTTCTATTTATCTTTTCCTAAAAAAATAAATAAAAATATAGTTGACTGTCTTTATAAGAAAAACATAGAAAACTCCCTTGAGCTTATAACGGGAAACAAACTTTCTCTTAAAACAGTAGTCACCGTAGATCTTTTTAATGATTTGATTGATGAGGCGGATTTTGACGTTATAGATTTTAATAATATAAGACTCGGTGATCCTATTCCGCTTGGCACAGATATTCCGATAGGCGGTGTAAGTCCTAAATACACATTTGATAATTTCATTGTCGGCTCATCAAACGCATATGCCAGCGCGGCGGCTAAATCAGTTTCCGAAACACCCGGTATTATATATAATCCGCTTTTTATTTACGGAAACAGCGGTCTTGGTAAAACACACCTGATGCAGGCAATCGGAAACAAAACAAAAGAGCTCCATCCGGAAATGAATATTCTATATATTACCGGTGAAAAGTTTACGACAGATTTTATAAGAAGCGTAAGAGAAAACAAAATGCAGGAGTTCACAGCAAAATACCGCACGCCCGATGTACTGCTTGTTGATGACGTTCAGTTTATTGAAAGTAAAGAAGCTACACAGGAGGAATTTTTCCACACCTTTAACGAGCTTTTCACAAACAATAAGCAGATAGTTTTAACAAGCGACCGTAAACCGAGCGATCTCACAACCTTAACAGACAGATTACGAACCCGCTTCAGCCAGGGACTTATAATTGATATTTCAATCCCCAATTATGAAACGCGTGTTGCAATTCTTCAAAACAAGGCGGCTGATTATAACATAACAATTCCGGACGAAATATTAGACTATATTGCCGAAAATGTACGTTCAAATATTCGTGAGCTTGAAGGAGTTTTAAAAAGCGTTGTTTCCAGATCACAATTTGAGGAACAGGAAATTACGCTTGACTTTGTTAAAGCTACACTCGGAAAAATAGTAGTTACAGATAATGTTAAAATAACGCCTAAAAAAATAATCGAAAAAACCTCGTTATATTATCAGATAACGGAAAATGATATAATGGGTAAAATCAAAACAAAGGAAATTGCCGTACCGAGACAAATTGCGATGTATCTTTGCCGCCGTCTTTTAAGTATGAACGATACACAGATAGGCAAGGAATTTAATAAAGACCGCTCGACGGTAAGCTCAAATATAAATAAAATAGAAAAGGATATAGCAGTAAACGTACATCTTGAAGGTGACATCAATTATATAATAAAAGATATACAGTCAAGATAGCGGATAAGTATGAGGATAAACAGTTGATAAATAAAATATGTAAAATATTGTAAATTTTTCATATAAAAAATCCCCGCTTTTTCCTCAATTAACCTTCCCCCTTCAATGGATATTTTTTCAAGTTAAAATGGGAGCTTATACCACTTTTCCGACTTTTCCGCGCATACTACTATTACTATTATAATTAAATAATATTATATATAAATATATAATATAAATTTCATCATCAGAGTAAGCGCTGATAATTTACCCTCGTTAAAATAGATTTTATATAAAGGAGATAAATAAAATGAAGTTAGTTTGCTCAAAACCACAGCTTATGGAAATTATAAATACTGTTCAGAGAGCTATCGCGCCAAAAACCTCGCTTCCTATTTTAGAATGTATTAAAATAGACGCGTCAGGTGACGGTAATGTTGTGTTTACAGGTAACAACATTGACTTATGTATAGAATACAACAGTGAATGTTTTGTGACCGAGGGCGGAACAATCGCGCTTGCGTCAAAGATGTTCGGAGAAATAGTGCGCCGTCTGCCTGAAGGCGATGTTACCATAAATGTAAATCCGGCAAATTACGTAACAAAAATTCAGAGCGGTGCAAGTGAATTTAATATTCAGGGCATATCTCCGGATGAATTTCCGGCCGCTCCCATTCTTGACGAAAAGTTCAGATTTACCTTTACACAGTCTGCTTTAAGAAAAGTAATAAGAAAGACATTGGCTTTTATTGCTCAGAACGAGGGCAAAAAGCCTGTTCTTACCGGCGCGCTTTTTGAAATTAAAAATAACAGACTTAACGTGGCAGCTTCAGACGGCAGACGCCTCGCTGTTGTAAGAGAGGAAATAAAGGATACCGTTTCCGATAATAAACTTATAGTTCCCGGTCAGACTCTCCGCGAGCTTATAAAAATTTTAAAGGATGAGGACGAGCCTGTAACAATAATAGTATCAGACAGAAACGTACTTTTTGATTTTGGTTATTATCAGGTTTATTCAAGACTTCTTGACGGCGAGTTTTTAAAGTATGAATCAATAATTTCAGCAGTAAATTCAATAAGTGTTATTGCGGAAAAGAGATATATTGTTGATAGCTTAGAGCGCGCGCTGCTTCTTATAAATGATGATATAAGCGCAAAGTCGGAAAATAAAGTACCTGTCCGCTTCAATATGGCTTATAATAAAATAGATGTTTCCTGTATAACGAGTAAGGGACAGGTAAACGACACGGTAAATGTAGAGCTTGACGGCGGCGAGCTTCTTATAGGCTTTAACTGCAGCTTTCTTCTTGACGCGCTTTCCGCGTGTGACGAGGATAAGATAAGAATGGAATTCTCCGCCCCGACCAGCGGCTGCTTCATAAAGAGTACCACAGGTGATGACAGTTACACATATATGATTTTGCCGGTAAGGCTGCACGAATAATATTATGAAAATTAAAACACTTAACAATTATTTAAATGATGAAAATACATATATTGTATACGACGAGAATACCCTCGGCGGCATAGTTATAGATCCCGGCTATAAAACAGACGGGATTTTAAAGGCGTGTAATGATGACAATATTAAGATAAAATATATTTTTATAACCCACTGCCACTATGACCATATCGCGTATCTTGAGGAGCTGCGTGAAAAAACAGGAGTAGAGCTTATAAGCAGTGAAAATGCAAGTTTTAATATAGGCAAGCCGGAGATAAATCACAGTATTTCCGGTCTTGGCTATGCGCTGTCGGCGAAAAAGAGTGAAATTATTTTAGGCGATAATGAGGAATTTACAGTTGACGGTTTAAATATAAAATGTATTTTAACTCCCGGCCATACAAACGGCGGCGCCTGCTTTTTGATAAATAATGAAAAGCTGTTTTCAGGCGACACATTATTTTTAAGAAGCATAGGCAGAGGTGATTTGCCGACCGGCAATCCTTTTGAACTTGTAAAAACAATAGAAAATAAGCTGTATAAATTAAATGATGATATTGAGGTTTTTCCCGGTCACGGCGAAGCGACAAGTATAGGCTATGAAAAGAAATTCAATATGTTTGTAAGAGGTTAAAAAATGATTATTCAGAACGGTTTTCAGTGTGAATATGAAATGCAAATCTTTTATAACCTTTTCTTTTCTGACGGTGAAGACGCAATGGTGTTTTCAAATTTTGAATATAAAAATAAAAGGATAAATGTATATACGGAAATAGTATATGGAGGCAGAGCGTATTTTGAGGATTATTGGTTTGATTTTGAAACAGAAAATAAAACGGAACGCGAAATAAATAAAAACTTCAAAAACGCCTGTACAAAATCCTTTTGCCACGCGGCAAAGCAAATTAAAAATATAAATCTTCCCTGGGGAGTAATGAGCGGTATAAGACCGGCGAAAAATGTCAGAACTCTTATAGACGAGGGAAAAAGCAGGAATGAAATTTATGACGAGCTTCGTAAGGTGTATGAGGTGAGCGATGAAAAAATTGACCTTGCATACACGGTTGCTCAGAATGAAAAAATACTGCTTGATAATATAGGCGAAAAAAGCGTCAGTATTTATATAGGTATTCCGTTTTGTCCGACGCGGTGCAAATACTGCTCGTTTGTTTCAACCGATATAAGAGTAAGCGGTAAATATATGGACGAGTTTTGTGAAAAGCTGCTCCTTGAAATTGACAAGGCGGCGGAGATTATAAAAAAGCTCGGTATGTATGTGGAAAACATATATATAGGCGGCGGAACACCGACAACTCTTTCACCTTGTCAGATAAGCGCAATATGCGACAGGCTCCGTAGTAATTTTGATTTTTCAAAAATAAAGGAGTTTACCTTAGAAGCCGGCAGACCCGATACAATAACCAAAGAAAAACTTACAGCCGCAAAAAACGGGGGAGTAAACCGTATAAGCATTAACCCTCAGACTATGAATGAAAAAACGCTTAAAAATGTCGGCAGAACGCATACTCCCGATATGGTAAAAAATTGTGTTTCACTTGCGCGTAAGATTGGCTTTAAAAATATAAATATGGATTTAATAGCCGGACTTGAGGGAGAAGCATCGGAGGATTTTTTCTGCAGTCTTGACGAGGTGATAAAACTCAATCCCGAAAATATAACTGTTCATTCAATGGCTGTAAAGCGTTCGTCTGATTTTAACCACGCAGGCGGTAAATTAACGGCGGCGGAAGAGATAAATAAAATGCTGTCCTATGCTCAGAAGCGGATGAAAGAAACAGACAGAAAACCGTATTATATGTACCGTCAGAAAAACATATCCGGCAATCTCGAAAATGTCGGTTATGCAAAGGACGGGTTTATGAGTACATATAACGTCAATATTATGGAGGAAAAACAGACTATTATCGCGCTTGGCGGCGGCGGAAGCAGTAAGATAGTTATGGGCGACAGGATAGAGCGGGTTTTTAATTTCAAAGACCCGAAAGAATATATAAACCGCTTTGATGAAATTTTAGAGAAAAAAGAAGAAATTTATAATATACTAATAGGTGAAAAAAATGGCTGATGAAAGAGTTATAAACAAAATACTTTCCGAATATGAAAACCTTCGTATAGCGGCGGCAAATGAAAGAAAGGAAAGAATAGAAAATGTATATAAAAAATTTTCCGAAATAAAAGAAATTGACGGGGAAATAAACCGTCTTGGTTTTCAAAATATGAATAACATTATGACTAATCCCGAAAAAAAGGACGAGTATAATTCGGATTTTCATAACAAACTTAAAATTCTCACAGACAGAAAAAATAAAATTTTATCGGAAAACAACATAGATACAGACTATGACAAATACAATTATAAATGCAAAATCTGCTCCGACACCGGCTATGATGAAAACGGGAACAAGTGCGTATGCTTTAAGCAGAAAATGATAAACGCTGCGTATTCAATGTCAAATATGGAGGATATGGTAAAGAAGCAGAATTTCGATAATTTTTCGCTTGACTATTATCCTTCCGAAAAAACTGATGAGGGTATATCGCCGCGTGAAAATATGGAAAAGATTTTAAATAATTGTAAGAGATTTTGCAAAAATTTTGAAACTGAAAATAAGAGTCTGTTTTTTTACGGTGCAACGGGTCTTGGCAAAACTTTTTTGTCGAGCGCGATTGCAAAAGAAATAATGGACAGCGGAAAAACTGTTGTTTATGTCAGGGCAACAAAATTATTTACGATTTATGAAGAATACCGCTTCGGTAAAAACAGCGATAAAAGTATAATAGATAATATATATAATTGTGATTTGCTTATCATAGACGACCTCGGAACGGAAATGAACAGTACAAATAATTTTTCATTTTTATTTGATGTTATAAACGACAGAATTTCAAATAATAAAAAAATGATAATAAATACAAATTTAAGCCTCGGCGAGATTACAGGCATTTACAGCAACCGTTTTACTTCAAGACTTTATGAATTTTTCAATATGTATAAGTTTTACGGCGAGGATATAAGATTACAAAAGCTAAAGAACGGCAGATAAAAACTGCCGTTCTTTTAATATTGATATGAACCTAAAAATTTATAATATAATGTGTTTTGTCTGACATTGTCAAGCGCAAAATAAATATCCGCGTCATCAATATTTCCGTCAATGTCGATAAAGAAAATATACTGACCCAGCTTGTCCTTCATCGGCCGCGACTCAATTTTTGTCATATTTATATTTTTCTTTGCAAGCATTTCCAGAGCATTATAAAGACTTCCCGATTTATTTTCAAGAGCGAATACTATTGAGGTCTTGTCGTGATCGGTAACGGTTTTTTTCGGCTGCTTTTCAATAATAACAAACCGCGTTGAATTATTACGCGCGTCACCGCAGTCGGAATAGAGTATTTCCAAATCATAAATTTGCGCGCTGTTTGGTGAGGCGATACAAGCTATTGAACCGTCACCCTCGCATACCATTTTTGCGGCAGCGGCGGTGGAGTTGGTGAACTCAATTTTTGTATCCGCAAATTCATCCTTTAATAGTCTTGAACACTGGCCGATAGGCTGCGGATGTGAGGCGATAATTTTTATATCCTCTTTTTTTGTACCCTTTTTAACCATAAGATTTTCACTTATGTGCAGAATATATTCACCCGTGATAAACAAATCCACATCAAATGCGAGCGTGTCAAGAGTGGTGTTTATACTTCCGTCAATCGAATTTTCAATCGGCACAATAGCCCTGTCGATTTTGCCTTCGCTGACGGCGAGTATAACGGAGTAAATTGTCGAAAACTCTTTTATGTCCTCCTTACCCTGCGACCATTCCATAGCCGCCTGATGTGAGAAAGTACCGCTCGGTCCTAAGTAACCTAACATTATATCAGCTCCCTGTTAACCGCTTTTGCAATCGGGTCAAGTTCCTTCATAAGCTTGTCAAATTTTTCCGGCGTAAGCGACTGCGCTCCGTCCGACGCCGCCTTTTCGGGGCAGTTATGAACCTCTATCATAAGACCGTCCGCGCCTGCCGCAACAGCCGCCTTTGCAACGGCGGGTACATATTTGTATGTGCCTGTCGCGTGTGACGGGTCGCCGATAATGGGGAGGTGCGACAGCTCCTTTGCAACGGGTATAGCGCTTACGTCAAATGTGTTTCTTGTAGCTGTTTCATACGTTCTTATGCCGCGCTCGCAAAGAATAACATTCTCGTTACCCTCGGACATAATATATTCAGCCGCCATAAGCCATTCCTCCATTGTACACGCAAGACCGCGCTTTAAAAGAATAGGCTTGTTACATTTTCCGACCTCGCGGAGTAATTTGAAGTTCTGCATATTTCTCGCGCCGATCTGCATTATATCGGCGTATGAAGCGACAAGTTCAACATCGCGCGGGTCAAGCACTTCGGTACAAATCGGCATACCTAATTTCTTGCCGCTGTTGTACATAATCTTTAAGCCCTCACCCTCAAGACCCTGGAATGAATATGGCGAGGAACGCGGCTTAAACGCGCCGCCGCGCAAAATATTAGCGCCGCTTTCCTTAACGCATTTTGAAACGAAAGTGAACTGCTCCTGACTTTCAATCGCGCAAGGTCCCGCAAATACGGCGAGCTTCTTACCGCCGACAGTAACGCCCTTTCCGACATCTATAACGGACGGTTCCTTTTGCAGCTCCTTTGAAGCTAATTTGTACGGCTTCATAATGGGAACAACATTTTCAACGCCGTCCATTGTGAGTATCTGGTTCATACTTAAAAGCCGCTTGTCGCCTATCGCGCCTATGACTGTCTTTGCCTCACCATATATGGGATGCGTCTGAAAACCAAAATCCGCAAGTATTTCCTCAACGTCTTTTATTTCCTTTGCGGACGCGCTGTCCTTCATAATGATAATCATTTTATTTCACTTTCTTTCTTTAATGGTTTACTGTATTAAAGTATAGCAAAAAAGTAGGAATATTGCAATAGTTTATTTTTCAATAATTTCGGAAATATCCGCAAAAACCGCCTCGCATTTTCCGTCACCTGTCTGACGGTTAAAATAAAGCCGTTTTCCGTCGAGCGAAAATGACGGGTTCGGGTGTAGCTGTTTTTTCCAAGTTGTATATTCGTCCTGCGGTATTTCAAATGTGAAAACCGGAGTTTTATTACCGCGCCTATACAGATATACATTTGGCGCGTAATTTGGATAACACCTGTCACCGGCAAAATATTTGCGGTCAGGTGAGCCGTCCATATGGTTTGAAATTCCGCCGAGTATTTCGAGCTCCTCGCCGTCCTTTGAAAATCTTGCAATATAGCTTGTTTCCATTTCAATATGTCTGCCCTTATTAAACTGGCGCGTAGCCATATACGTTTCATCATCAAACCAAAGCTGATGTACCGGCTTATCTGGGATAATGTGAGTTTTGCCTGTGTCTAAATCAATACATCCAAGCGCGCCGAATACAGGACATTCTTCAACTGATAATCTCATCATCACTGACGTTGCCGAGGGATTTAGCTGAACGTGGCTCACTGACGCGGTATATTCCGTAGGCGTAAGTCCGTGTGATTTAACCATATTTAAAATATCATTCTCAGTTGCCGCCAAATTTATTTTTCCGCTTAAAACATCAAGTATGTAAATTCCGCATTTATCTATTTCGGGGTAATCGGGATTTTTACCTGAAAATTCCTTTGACAGTGAAAACGGATATTTACCGTTTTGGGCGCAGTGACTTTCCTTTGCAAAAATTTTATGTATAACCTTTCCCGTGTTAATATCCATAATACGAAATACAGGCAAACCGTCCTCTCCGTCGCGGAACACAATTAAATTATCGGTTATAAATGTAGCCGAAGGTCCGTTGTGGTTGCCGCAATGAACGTCAAATATTTTTTTGTGGTTCTGTAAATCGCGGTCACATATAAAAATTTCCGTTTCGTCACTTTCAAGACTTTTCTTTTTTGCATATATGATTTTATTTTCGTCCGGGCTTTCCACCATACCGCCGTTCATTCCGAGAAGCGTTGAAAATTCACCCTCACATATTTTTGTAATTTTCATTTTCATCACCTGTAAAAATTTTATATCTTTATATGGTGAATGTCAAGAAAAAAAGCCGCCCTGAGGCAGCTTAATTAAAATTATTGTCCGTTACCGTTTGAGTCGTTTACGCCTACCGCGTCACCTGCGCCTTTTATCGCGTCATTTGCAATATTACCCGCGCCGTCCGCAACGTCGCCGACTGTATCACCCGCGCCGCGCGCAATATCGCCCGCAGTGTTACCAATATCATTTGCCGCGTCACCTGCCATATTTGTCGCGTTATCTGCGGCGTCTTTCACTCCTGTTGCAGCGTTTGTTGTGGGATTGGGAGCGGTTGTCGGTGAAGCCTTGTAATTACCGTTTCCGCAAGAAGCGAGAACTGTTACCGCCGCGGCTAAAATTAAAAGTGTTTTTATATTTTTCATTTTTATTCCTCCGATATTTTTTAAATCATACTTATTATTGTATAATTTCTAAAAAATATTAGAGGAAATTTATTCATTTTTTTAAACGTAAATATTTTGGAAAATGATTTTTAAGTACACCGCCGGACGCTTTTCCCCAGCCTATGGTATAACCGTTTACCGTCACGGCGCACCAGCCGTTTTTATCGCACTGTATTGTATTGCCCATAAGATATTTTTTCAGAATATCGCTTCCGCAGTCAAAATCAATGCTGTTTTTAAAATCATTTTTTTTAAGTGCAAGACATAATGCGTGTGACGGTTCAAACCTGCCTTTTCTGCAAATACCCAAATGCAGTCCGGCTCGGATAACCTTTATCTTATCAATATCAATACCTTCGGGTTTTAAATAAAGGTTTTCACCGAACAGCAAAAATTCACCGTTTAATTTTACATTTAAAAATTTATCCTCAAATTCACGATAGAGCTTTTCACCGTCTGTTATTTTTGATTTTGATTTTTTTATATCAGTGTTTTCTGTCTCATCAAGACTGTGAAACAGCGCGATAAAATGTCCCTCGCCGTCATTTAAGTGCGGAAAAATTCTTCGCGTTTTACTCATATCAAATTCAGAAGCCGACCATTCTTTTTTGCCCTCGGAAAGCATATCAAGATTATAAGGCGCAATAAGCTCCACATTATAATTTTCAAGCATATATGCCGCGATTTTTTCGTTTTCTTCAGGCGCAAAGGTGCAGGTGGAGTATACAAGATAACCGCCGCCCTTTAGCATTTTCATAGCGCTGCCAAGTATATTTTTCTGACGTTCGCCGCAGGAAACAGTATGCTCCGCGCTCCATTCCTCAATAGCCTGCGGCTCCTTGCGGAACATACCCTCACCGCTGCAGGGCGCGTCAACAATTATTTTATCAAAAAAGTGCGGATATTTTTCCGCAAGCCGCTGAGGTGTTTCGTTTGTGACAACAGCGTTTTTAATTCCCATTCGCTCAATATTGTCAGATAAAATATTAGCGCGGCTTTTTACAATTTCATTTGCAACCAGCAAGCCGCCATCACCCAAAAGCGCGCCCGCCTGCGTCGCCTTACCGCCCGGCGCTGCGCAAAGGTCTAAAATATAATCGTCTTTTTCTATCGGCAGAGCGGAAACAGTTGACATTGCCGAAGGCTCCTGAAAATAGAAAAGTCCCGCGAGGTGGTAGGGATGATTGCCGGAGATAATATTTTTATCCGCATAAAAACCGCCGTTACACCACGGTATTTTTTTAAGCTCACCGAACTCCTTTAAAACCGCGCCTTCCGCATTTTCCTTTAGTGCGTTTATACGAATGCCCGCAAATAAAGGCGAAGTTTTCATCGCCTTTAAAAAATCATTGTATTCATCTTTTAACATCTCGCGCATACGCGCTTCAAATTTTTGCGGCAGCTTCATTATTTCATCTTATCCTGAATTATTTTTTCAATTTCATCATAATCAGTTTTGGTATTGTCAAACACGTCAAAATCCTTTTTATTCTTTTTGCTTTTAAAATCCTCGTGATCCTTTTTCGCCGCGTCCGGAGTTAAAATACCCAGCTCGCTCCAGCGCTTTATAATTGTGTCGATGTAAGGGAAGGATAGATTATGAATAGCGTCAAGACAATATTCATACGCGAGCGATACCATTTCCTCATTCATACCAAAATCATCGCGCCACGATTTTAAATATGTTTCCTCTGTTTTTGTGAGATTTCGGTCTCCAAAGCCAAACAGCTTTTTCATTGAGCCTAAATAGCTGCCAGACTCCATTTCGGAGGTAATAAATTTGTTTGCCGCCTCGATTGTCATAATGCCGTTCTTGTGCCAGGAGATAGCGACCTTTTCAATATAATTCATATTGCGCTTGTCCTTTGAAACGCAGTATTCGAGAAGCATTGTTATAACCTCGGGCGACAGCTCCAGCTCGTCATAAAACCAGTAAAGAGTTTCAATTTCGCGCTTTTTTAAAGGACGCTCAAAAATTTCCTGAGCTATTGTGCAAAGCTCGGAAAGCTCCTTGTTGTCTGTCATTTCTTCGGTTATATCGCGGCTGCTTATTTTCGGCGGCTCTTTAATTTCGTGCTTTTTAACCTCTGTCTTTGGCGCGGCTTTTAAAGGAGCAGCGCCCTTAAAGGTAACGGTGTCGTCGCCTAAGGTGAGAAGTCCCTCCTCCTGCCAGAATTTCAGCGCGTTTACAACGTCGCTTTCCAGAAGATTTAAAACGCGCGCGATTTGTGAGTTAGACATATTTGTTTTCTCATAGCCCAAAAAAAGCGCGTAAAGAAAAACCTTCACATACGCGCCGTTTGCGGACGGCATATAGTTTTCAATAAATTCCTTTGTGACAGGAATGACATCCATTTTAAATTCAGCATTAAAAGTAGGCATAATATTTCTCCGTAAATATGTTTTTATTCTTGCGCCCGCTCTCGCGGCCCGGTCATAAGTTTTTTCATTATATATTATATCAAAATGAATTAAAATGTAAAGTATTTTCCAAAAAACTAAAAAATTCCCGTTTTTGTCCTTGACAAATACAGGAATTTGTGATAATATAATAAACTGTACCATAATCGAAAAAATTTGGTACAATCCCCCAAAATCCGCGTTTTTTATACACAATATATTGTATGTATTTTAGCATTAAAGTATACAAAACGCAAGAGGGAAAAAATACCCAAGCTACAATGAGGTGATTTGAAAAAATGGTTCATGAAGTGAAAGCAGGAAAAAATGTACGTCTGAGCTATTCCAAAATCAAAGAGGTTCTGGATATGCCCAACCTTATAGAGGTACAGAAAAATTCCTACAAATGGTTTCTTGAGGAGGGCTTAAGGGAGGTATTCCACGATATTTCCCCGATTACCGACCACGCCGGAAAGCTCGTTCTGGAGTTTTTTGATTACAGACTTGACTACGAGCCTAAGTACAGCGTTGAGGAATGTAAGGAGCGCGATGCAAAATATGCGTCACCGCTTCGCGTTAAAGTCCGCCTTATTCACACCGAAACAGGTGAAATGAAGGAGCAGGAAATGTTTATGGGCGACTTCCCGCTTATGACAGAGCAGGGAACGTTTATCATAAACGGCGCTGAGCGTGTTATCGTCAGCCAGCTCACGCGTTCACCGGGTATCTATTATGAATTTGAGCGCGATAAGTCGGGTAAGCCCTTATATAAATCAACGGTTATCCCTTACCGCGGCGCGTGGCTTGAATATGAAACAGACTCAAACGACGTATTCTCTGTAAGAATAGACAGAACGAGAAAGCTCCCCGTAACGGTGCTTCTCCGCGCAATGGGTCTTGGCACAAACGCGCAGATTATTGAAAAATACGGCGAGGACATAAGACTTCTCGCAACCTTTGAAAAGGACACTTCTGAATCAGTGGAGGAGGGTCTGCTTGAGATATACAAGCGTCTCCGTCCGGGCGAGCCTTTAAATGTAGAGAACGCCGAATCACTTATTATGAATATGTTCTTCGACCCGAAGCGTTACGATTTAGCTAAGGTCGGAAGATATAAATTTAATAAAAAACTTGCTATATCGGCAAGAATTAAGGGAAAGACTCTTGCCGAGCCTGCCGTAAATCCCGATACGGGTGAGATACTTTTTGAGGCAGGTACAGAGCTGAGCCCCGAAATGGCAATGCAGATTGAGCGCGCCGGTATAAACCAGGTTGAGCTTTTGATCGAGGGCAAAAAAGTAAGAGTATTTTCCAATAATATGGTATACCTTGATGAGTATATCAATTTTGAAATCGAGAACTTCCCTGTTGATAAGGTTAGAAAGGAAGTTATTGAGGAAATAGTCGCTGAGGGCGGCACAGAGGAAGAGCTTCGCGAGAGAATTTGGCGCAGAGTTGACGATCTTGCTCCGAAGCATATATTAAAGGATGATATGTTCGCTTCCGTAAACTACTGCTTAAACCTTGCAGACGGACTCGGAAACGTTGACGATATCGACCACTTAGGTAACCGTCGTGTCCGTTGCGTAGGCGAGCTTTTACAGAACCAGTTCCGTATCGGTCTTTCAAGAATGGAGAGAACAGTCCGCGAAAGAATGTCGACACAGGAGCTTGAAATTATCACTCCGACCTCGCTCATAAACTCCAGACCGATTATCGCGACTATAAATGAATTCTTCGGTTCATCACAGCTTTCGCAGTTTATGGACCAGCCGAACCCTCTTGCGGAGGTAAGACATAAGAGAAGAATTTCCGCGCTTGGTCCGGGCGGTCTTTCAAGAGAGAGAGCCGGATTTGAGGTGCGTGACGTTCACTATTCGCACTACGGCAGAATGTGTCCGATAGAAACGCCGGAAGGTCCGAACATCGGTCTTATCACCTCGCTTGCAACATATGCGAGAATTGACCAGTACGGCTTCATTGAGGCTCCGTACCGCAGAGTTGATAAGGAAAAGGGCATAGTTACAGACGAAATCGTATATATGACGGCTGATACAGAGGACGAGTATATCGTCGCGCAGGCGAACGAGCCTTTGGATGAGGAGGGTCACTTCCTTGATAAGAAGGTTTCCGCGCGTTACCGTGATGAGATACTTGAAGTTTCGGCTGACAGAATTGACTATATGGACGTTTCACCGCGTCAGCTCGTATCTGTTGTAACGGCTTGTATTCCGTTCCTTGAAAACGACGACGCTAACCGCGCGCTCATGGGTTCAAATATGCAGTGCCAGGCAGTTCCGCTTTTAACTACCGATTCACCGATAGTCGGAACGGGTATTGAACATAAGATTGCAAAGGACTCAGGAAGCGCAGTTCTCGCAAAAGAGGACGGCGTAGTTACCAAGGTATCGGCAGATGAAATAGTTATAAAGGGCGACAGCGGCATTACACATACACACGAGCTTATAAAGTTCGCGCGCTCCAATCAGAGCTGCTGCATAAACCAGCGTCCTATTGTTAAGGAAGGCGAAAGAGTTTCAAGAAATGATATTATCGCGGACGGCCCCGCTATGGATAACGGTGAGCTTGCTCTCGGTAAGAATATACTGATAGGCTTTATGACCTGGGAGGGTTATAACTACGAGGACGCTGTCCTTATCAGTGAGGAGCTTGTCAAGAACGATGTATTCACTTCAATCCATATGGAGGAATACGAGTGCGAGGCGAGAGATACAAAGCTCGGCCCCGAGGAGATTACAAGAGATATTCCGAACGTTGGTGAGGATAGCTTAAAAGACCTTGACGAACAGGGTATAATCCGTGTCGGCGCAGAGGTTCACGCGGGTGATATTCTTGTAGGTAAGGTTACGCCTAAGGGTGAAACGGAGCTTACAGCAGAGGAAAGACTTCTCCGCGCAATCTTCGGTGAGAAGGCGAGAGAGGTAAGAGATACTTCACTCAGAGTACCTCACGGCGAACAGGGTATCATTATATCAGTAAATAAATTCACACGCGATAACGGCGATGAGTTGTCACCGGGCGTTAATGAAGTTGTACGCTGCATTATCGCTCAGAAGCGTAAGATAAGTGTCGGCGATAAGATGGCAGGCCGTCATGGTAACAAGGGTGTCGTTTCAAGAGTATTGCCGCAGGAGGATATGCCGTTTCTGGAGGACGGTACACCGCTGCAGATTGTGCTGAACCCCTTGGGCGTACCTTCGCGTATGAATATCGGACAGGTTCTTGAAATGCATCTCGGCTACGCGTACAGAACGCTCAGCTTAAAGACGCGTGAAGAGCTTGAAAGTATGATTATTGACGATAACTTCAAGAAGTGCTTCCTTGACGCAAAGGATAACGCGCGCGAGGGACGCTTTGTAAAACTTGCGACACCGGTATTTGACGGCGCGCAGGACGAGGATATCAAGATGGCGTTCAAGGAAGCGGGCTTAAGACCAGACTTCAAGTCAGTCGTATATGACGGACGTACAGGCGAAAAGTTTGACAACCCCGTTACGGTCGGCATAATGTATTACCTCAAACTGCACCACCTTGTTGACGATAAAATCCACGCCCGTTCAACAGGCCCGTACTCTCTCGTTACGCAGCAGCCTCTCGGCGGTAAGGCGCAGTTCGGCGGACAGCGTTTCGGTGAGATGGAGGTTTGGGCGCTTGAGGCTTACGGCGCGGCATACACGCTTCAGGAAATACTCACAGTTAAATCAGACGATATTGTAGGACGTGTAAAGACCTACGAGGCAATAGTAAAGGGAGAAAATATTCCGAAATCCGGCATACCCGAGTCGTTCAAGGTTATGGTCAAGGAGCTTCAGTCACTCGCGCTTGACATTAGAATACTAAACCACAGTATGGAGGAAATCGACCTTGATTCATCCTTTGAGGAGGATGACGACAGCGGATACAGCGAGGAAATGCTCAACACAATGTCCGAGGGTGACGGAGTTTCAGATTCATTTGACGAGGATAACATAGGCAGCGCCGGTATGGTAATGGACGGCGAGGACTATGACGATGATGATTATGACGAGGACTTTGACACAGAGGAAAGCTCTTCGGAATCCTTCGATGATGAGGAAGATTTTTAAAGCAAAGACAATCCTTGTATAATTAAATGGAGGTTTTCAGATGTTAGAATTTAACAGCTTTGAAGCAATAAAAATCGGCTTGGCTTCTCCCGACACAATCCTTAGCTGGTCACACGGTGAGGTTTTAAAGCCGGAAACGATAAATTACCGTACCCTAAAGCCTGAGAAGGACGGTCTTTTCTGCGAAAAGATTTTCGGCCCGACAAAGGACTGGGAGTGTCACTGCGGTAAGTATAAGAAGATACGCTTTAAGGGCAAGATTTGTGAACGCTGCGGCGTTGAGGTAACAAAGGCGAAGGTAAGACGCGAAAGAATGGGTCATATCGAGCTTGCCACACCTGTTTCACATATCTGGTACTTCAAGGGCGTACCCTCGTCAATGGGACTTATAATTGACATTTCACCCCGCCAGCTTGAAAAGGTATTATACTTCGCTTCATATATAGTAACCGATCCGGGCAACACAGGTCTTATGCAGAACCAGATTTTGTCCGAGGCGGAATACCGTGACGCATATGAAAAGTACGGCGACAAGTTTAAGGCAGGTATGGGCGCGGAAGCTATCAAGACGCTTTTGGAGCGCATTGACCTTGATGAACTGAGCGAAGAGCTCAAGGAGGAATTGGAGGCTTCACAGGGTCAGAAGAAGGCAAGAATTATAAAAAGACTTGAAATAGTTGAGGCGTTCAGACTTTCCGGCAACCGTCCGGAATGGATGATTTTGACGGTTGTTCCGGTAATCCCGCCGGAGCTCAGACCTATGGTACAGCTCGACGGCGGACGTTTTGCAACGTCAGACCTTAACGACCTTTACAGACGCGTTATAAACAGAAACAACCGTTTAAAGAGATTATTGGAGCTCGGCGCGCCTGACATTATCATAAGAAACGAAAAGAGAATGCTGCAGGAGGCTGTTGACGCTTTAATCAATAACGGCCGCCGCGGCAGAACAGTAACAGGACCGGGTAACAGACCGCTCAAATCCCTTTCCGATATGCTAAAGGGTAAGCAGGGACGTTTCCGTCAGAACCTTTTGGGTAAGCGTGTTGACTACAGTGGACGAAGCGTTATCGTCGTAGGTCCTGAAATGAAGATTTACCAGTGCGGACTTCCGAAGGAAATGGCTATTGAACTCTTTAAGCCGTTCGTAATGAAGGAGCTTGTTTCCCGTGGTCTCGCGCACAACATAAAGAGCGCAAAGAGAATGGTAGAAAGAACAAAGCCTGAGGTTTGGGACGTTCTTGAAGATGTAATTAAGGAGCATCCGGTACTCTTAAACCGTGCGCCTACGCTTCACAGACTCGGTATTCAGGCATTTGAGCCGCGTCTTGTTGAGGGTCACGCTCTTAAACTTCACCCGCTCGTTTGTACGGCATACAACGCGGACTTCGACGGTGACCAGATGGCTATTCACGTACCGCTCTCACCGGAAGCACAGGCAGAAGCGCGCTTTTTGATGCTGTCGGCTAATAACCTCTTAAAGCCGCAGGATGGTCACCCCGTAACCGTTCCTACACAGGATATGATTTTGGGTTCGTACTATCTGACGCTTCAGAAGGAGCATTACGACAGAATTATAGACAGCGTGCTTGATGATGAGGCAAAGCTTGATTTGCTTGCAGAAAGATTGCAGTCAATTGAGCCGGAGGAGAACCTTGAATACTTTGAGGGTGAGGATAAACCGCTTGAAAGTTTCACAGACCTTAGCGAGGCTCTCAAATTTGTCCGTTCACACCCCGCAGTAGAAAAGAACGAAACAAAGGTAAAGGCAAATCCGATAACAATCGCGCTTCCCAAGACTTCTGTTCAGATTTCATTAAAGAAGCTTATTGATATGTGTAAGGAGCTTGTTATTAAGAAGTATCAGTCATTTGACGAGGCGCTTCTGGCATATGATAACAAAGCCTGCACATTACACGAGAGAATACTGGTTGAGGTTACAAAGGAGATAGACGGTAAGACAGTTACCAAGCTCATTCCGACAACAGTAGGAAGAATTATCTTCAATAACAACATACCGCAAAATCTCGGATTTGTTGACCGTTCCAACCCTGAAAATGCATTTGACCTTGAGGTTGACTTTATTGTAGGAAAGAGTCAGCTCGGTAAGATTATTGATAAGTGTATCCGTGTATGCGGTACATCGGAAACTGCCGAGGTTCTGGATAAGATTAAGGCCACAGGTTATAAATACTCAACTCAGGGCGCGATTACAGTTGCCGTTTCCGATATTGAGGTTCCTGAGGCAAAGAAGGAAATTCTTGCAAATGCGGAAAAAGAGGTCGAAAAGATACAGCAGATGTATCAGATGGGTCTCTTGACAAATGAGGAAAGATATTTACAGACAATCGGTATCTGGTCAAAATCATCAGGTGATGTAACCGATGCAATGATGGCGCACCTCGGTGAATTCAATCCGATATTTATGATGGCTGATTCGGGAGCGCGTGGTAGCGTTAACCAGATCAGACAGCTTGCCGCAATGCGCGGACTTATGGCTGATACGCAGGGCAGAACAGTCGAAATTCCTATCCGCGCGAACTTCAGAGAGGGTCTTAACGTACTTGAGTACTTCATTTCCTCGCACGGTGCGCGTAAAGGTCTTACCGATACAGCTCTCCGTACAGCCGACTCGGGTTATCTTACGCGCCGTCTTGTTGACGTATCGCAGAACGTTATCATCCGCGAGGTTGACTGCGGCACGAAAGAAGGCGAATGGGTAAGCGAAATTACAGACGGTAAGGAAAGTATTGAGCCGCTTTATGACAGAATTGTCGGCCGTACCGCTCTTGAAGATGTAGTTAATCCCGAAACGGGCGAGGTAATCGTCAAGGCAGACGAGCTTATTTCCGACGAGGACGCAAACGCAATCATAAAGGCGGGTATTACAAAGGTAAATATCAGAACAGTTCTTACCTGCCGCTCAAAAACCGGTATATGCGCTAAATGCTACGGTGTAAACCTTGCAACCGGCGACCTTGTAAACGTCGGTGAAGCAGTCGGTATCATCGCGGCGCAGTCAATCGGTGAGCCGGGTACACAGCTTACAATGCGTACCTTCCACGCCGGCGGCGTTGCTTCGGGCAGTGACATTACACAGGGTCTTCCCCGTGTCGAGGAATTGTTTGAGGCGAGAAAGCCTAAGGGTCTTGCGATTATTTCCGAAATCAGCGGAACTATTACAGTTAATGAAACAAAGCGCCGCCGTGAGGTTATCGTTTCAAACGATGAAACAGGCGATGCAAAGACGTATGTAATTCCGTACGGTTCAAGCATAAAGGTACACGACGGCGACGTTATCGAGGCCGGCGACGAGCTGACGGTAGGTAGCGTAAACCCGAACGATATTCTGCACATCAAGGGCCCCAAGGCGGTGCAGGTATATATTTCGCGTGAGGTTCAGAGAACGTACCGTATGCAGGGCGTTGACATCAACGATAAGCACGTTGAGGTTATCACGCGTCAGATGCTCCGTAAGGTAAGAGTTGACGAGGCAGGTCAGACAGATTTGCTTATCGGTTCACTTATAGACAAGTTTGAGCTTGACGAGGCTAACGAGAAGGTAAAGGCGGAGGGCGGCACAGAGTTTGCAACCGCTTCACCGGTACTCCTCGGTATTACTAAGGCTTCACTTGCAACAGATTCATTCCTGTCGGCTGCGTCGTTCCAGGAAACGACCAAGGTTCTTACCGACGCGGCAATCAAGGGTAAGATTGATCCGCTCCAGGGTCTTAAGGAAAATGTTATTATCGGTAAACTTATCCCCGCAGGTACGGGTATGAGTATGTACAAGGATATTAACATCACTCTTGACGGCGTAGAGGTTCCCGACGAGGAAATAGAATAACAACAAAAAAACCACTGCTTACATTTAAGTAAGCGGTGGTTTTTTGATGGTTTAAATTATAAATATTTTTCCTCAAATTTATTCCAGGACATCGGCTTATCAAAGTAATAGCCCTGCACCTCGTCGCAGCCTATCTCACGGAGAGCCGTAAGCTCCTGCTCATTCTCAATGCCGGCAGCGACAATTCTGATATTCTCATTGTGACAAATCTGCATAATCGATGTTGATAAAATCTGAGTTTTCTTATCTGTTTCAATCTTGTAAACCATATCGCCGTCGAGCTTTAAAACGTCAAATTTCAAATCGGCGAACAAATACAAATCAGCATATTTTGCGCCGAAGTTGTCGATTGCAAGGTGGAAACCGCACTTTTTAAGGCTGCCCAAGACATCGGTAATATCCGAAATTCCTCCGTTTTCCTGATCCTCGCTGACCTCGATTATGATAAGCTCCTTTGGCACATTATAGTTATACCAGATTTCCAGCAGGTTCTCTATTATATTCGGCTTTCTTAAAGTCGCGTGGGACATATTCATCGAAACCGGCTTGATTTTTTTACCGTTCTTTATCCAACCCGAAAGGTATTCGCATACGTGGCGGAAAACATAGAGGTCAAGAAGATGTATTGTGTCATTGTCCTCCATTTCCGGAATAAAGTCCATCGGCGATACAATCATATCATCCTCATCAAAGAAGCGTATAAGCGCCTCACTTCCCGAAAATTCGCCCGTAATAGCTGAAAACCTCGGCTGAAACCAGATTACAAAACGTTCCTCACTGATAAGTTTTTTAATTTTTTCCGGTGTTGAAATAGCGATAAAGTTGTCGTTTCTGACGCGGTATCTGCCTGACTGGCTACTATGGCGGTAGAACGCCATCTTATCGCGGTACATATTTTCATCGGCAATACGAATTATATCATCAAGGTTACTGTCCTCACCTGCGTACTGCGTGCCTATTGCAATTTTGTAATCGCAGTCATGCAGGCTTTCGATAAATTTATCTGTAAGTGCGTCAAAGTCCTTTTCTTTAATGCCGCGGCAGAAAACAACGAATTCGTCACCGCCGACCCTGTACGCGGTATGTACGCCGAACACGCTGCCTATTCTCCGCGCCATTTCACGAAGCGCATTGTCGCCCTCGGCGTGACCTTTCTTATCGTTTATTTCCTTAAGACCATTGAGGTCCATATACACAACGCCGATATTCTTTTCACCGGCCTCTGCCATAGCCTCGCGGTCATCAATAAATTTGTTTCTGTTATATATATTTGTAAGAGTATCTATATAGCTTAGACGGCGCAGTGTTTTCTCGTTGCGGTCGCGTACAATTACCATTGAGATAAAGGTTGAAAGAGCGGTGAAGAATGTTTCTCCCTCTGCCAGTCTGTCAACGGGGAGGTTATCCACTCCGATAAAACCAATAAACTCACCCTCAACGTACAGCGGCGATGTCACAATACGTTTTATGTTTATACGTTTTAAAAGCCTGTAGGCTGCGGGCGAGCTGTCTTTAAGCTCTTCGACATCGCTTACAAGTACGCTTTTGTAATTATCAAATGTTTTCAACCAGCCTGAAATTATATTACGGTCAATTTCTTTACCGACAGGGATTTTTTCCTCAACACCATCTCTGCACCAGCTATGAGTTTTATATGTGCATTCGGGTGTGTATTTAAAGAGATACACCCGCTCCGCGTCAAGATATTTACCTGTAATCTCCAAAATATGATTAAGCGTTTCATCGAACGGTTTATCACGGTGCAGTTCAATAATGCAGCTTACTATAATATACTCCCTTGTCAGACGCGTTTTGAGGTCGTGCCGTTCCTCCTCCGCGGCGGTAATATCGGCTGCAGTTTCAACTACAACATTCTTACCGTCAATTTCAGCGTTCTTTGTATATACAGCGTACGCTCTGCCATTTTCATTAGTGTATATTTTAGCAGTCACACCGTCTTTATTGTCATATTCTGAATTACTCTGGTGTACGCTCATCTTTCCGGAGAAGGCCTCCTCGCGCGTTTTACCATTTATTTCCCCCAAGAGCGATCTTGCCACACTGTTTACGTACAGTATTTTTCCGTTATCAGGTTCAGATATGATGATTGCTTCTGAAAGAGAATTTAAGATGTCCTCCGGTTTAAACATAATTTCCACCCTCTGCTAAGTCAGTTCCGTTATTCCATACATACTACAACTTCCATTTTAACATATTTTATATTACATTTCAATATCTGTTTTGTTTACGTAAAAAAAACAGATATTTAAGACAAAAAAACCGCCCCCGGAGGGCGGTGAGACAAGCATATTATTTATCATTTTCGTTTAATCCTAAAATATAATAAGAACAACCTTATTTCCATAAAAAAACCGCCGTGCTGATCACGGCGGCTTTGCTGTGCTTTAGTATAGCTTTTCAAGCAGTTTGTTTGAACGTTCGATAAATTTCGTCATATGCTCCGCATCGAGCGGGCTGTGGCTTATCTTGGCGAGGTCGTATACGTGGTCTATAACCAAGTTCGCGTCCTCATCATTAAGAGTGTCAAGTTTTTGAATAAGCGGGTTGTTTTCATTTAAGACAAGCGTAAACTCATCCTTGAACATATCCGCCATACCTGCCATCTGCTGACCGTAGGAGCGGTACATCTCACGCATACGGCGCGACTGCTCGCTTAAAAGTATTACAGCCGGAATTGAGTTATCCTTTAATGACTGTACCTCAATCTTAAGCGTATCGTCGCCGATTTCGTTCTTAAACTTCTCTATAAGTTTTTCGTCTTTTTCCTTTGCAGCGTCATCTTTTTCCGCATTCTCGGAAATGTCCTCAATCGCGCTGTCTATTCGCTTGAACTTCACGCCCTCGTTTTTCATTTCCACAAACGAGATAAAGTGCGTGTCCATCATACTCGGCAGCACTACCGCGTCAAGTCCCTGGTTTTTGAACATATTGATGTACTGCGACTGGGTTTTCGGGTCGGAAACATAATAAACCGTCTTATCCTCTTTATCGCCTAAATACTCGTCCAGCGTAACAAATTTATCGTCAAGGTTTTTGTAAATGATAATGTTCTTTACCTTGTCATAGAACTTTTCGTCTCTTAAACATCCGTACTTGATGAAGATGTCAATATCCTCCCAGTACTTCTCGTAATTTTCCTTTTCGCTGTTATAAAGCGATGTCAGCTTGTCTGCAACCTTCTTTGTGATGTGCGCGCTGATTTTCTTAACGTAACCGTCATTCTGCAAAAAGCTTCTCGAAACGTTAAGCGGCAGGTCGGGGCAGTCAATAACTCCCTTTAAAAGCATCAGAAATTCGGGAATAACCTCTTTAACATTATCCGCAACAAACACCTGATTATTGAATAATTTTATCTGTCCTTCCTGACCGGCGAACTCGTGATTGATTTTGGGGAAGTAGAGTATACCTTTTAAGTTAAACGGATAGTCAACATTTAAGTGTATCCAGAACAGCGGCTCATTAAAGTCCATAAACACCTTGCGGTAAAAGTCCTTGTATTCCTCGTCCGTACATTCCGACGGCTTCTTCATCCACAATGGGTTTGTGTCGTTAATGGGCTTCGGTTCTTCATTTTCTTCGCCCTCTTTTTCTTCAACTTTCTTTTCCGGCGTTTCAAGATAAACCTCAATCGGCAGGAAAGCGCAGTATTTGTTAAGTATCTGACGCACCTTGTACTCGTCTAAAAATTCCCCGCTGTCCTCCGCTATGTTAAGTGTAATGGTCGTGCCGCGCTCGGTACGCTCGCCGTCCGAGAGCTCAAACTCCATACTTCCGTCACACGTCCACTTCGCCGCTTTAGCGCCGTCCTGATATGAAAGCGAGTCAATCTCAACACTGTCCGCAACCATAAACGCGCTGTAAAAACCAAGACCGAAATGACCGATAATCTGCGCGCCGGTGTCGTCCTCCTCCTTATATTTTGCAAGGAAATCACTCGCGCCGGAGAACGCAATCTGATTGATGTACTTGTCAATTTCCTCCGCCGTCATACCGATACCGTTATCGGAAATTACGAGCTTCTTCGCCTCAGGCATTACGGAAACCGTTACCTTGAACTTTTCGTCTTCGCCGATTTTCGCGTCACCGATGCTTGCGATTTTTTTTAATTTCGTCACCGCGTCGCAGCCGTTTGAAACAAGCTCTCTTAAAAATATATCCTTGTCGCTGTAAAGCCATTTTTTGATAATCGGGAACAGGTTTTCGCTGTCAACCGATATGTTACCCTTTGCCATTATTTAATCTCCTTTCACTTCGTTCAAGGAGGCATAAGTAGCGCAAAGCTACGCTTTCGCCCTGTCACCTCTTGTGTTTATTCTAAAATATATGATAATACCAATCAGAATAAAAGTCAATACAAAATTAGCACTCTTAACGTGAGAGTGCTAAAAGTTTACAGTGAGTTCATAATTTATTGTGAATTCTGTCAGATAGTGGTATAATATTTTTGTCGCCAACTTCCCGTGAAGGGAGGTGATATAAATGCGTGATTTGCTTATCTCTTTATTTATTGCTATCACTGCGCATGTAATAGCTTATTACATATGCAAGTGGCTTGATAGTAAATCTGACGGCGACGAATAGCCACAGGCTTTGCTGCTTTGGCAGCTCAAAAAAAGAACCCAAGGACCGATACTCCTTGGGTTCTTGCCTTTTGTGATATAAATGCCGTGCACTTATCTCTCTTTACACATATATATTACCACACAACTAAAAAAATGTCAACTGCTTAAATATACCCGTAAATCCCCCTTACGCTGACTTCGCCTGAGGTAACGCGTATAGTGCCGCTCGCTGTATCCACTACCAGCGCGCCGTTCTCGTCAATGTCCGCTGCCTTTCCTGTAACGTTTTCTTTTTTGTAAATCACCGTCACATCCCGTCCAATCGTGACGCAGTTTTCCTTGTACTCGTCAAGTATCGCGCCAAGACCGCCTTCGAGAAATTTTTTGTAGTAATACTCAAAATAGTTAAGCTCGCGCGCGATAATATCATTCCGTATCTGCTTATCGCCGCTTTCGATATACATAGAAGTTGCGCGGTGTTTGATTTCAGCGTCAAAGTTTTCGGTATTCACATTTATACCGATACCGCACACAACGTAATGCACCATATCTGTTTCCGCCGACATTTCCGTTAAAATTCCGCAGACCTTTTTTGTGCCGATAACAATATCGTTAGGCCACTTGATTTTTGCGTCCATACCAATCGCCTTCCAAACGGCAAGTCCGGCAACAAGCGTAATCTGCGAAACCTCGCTTGGCGGAATATCGGGCTTTAAAAGTATGCTGTGCCAAATACCTGTGCCGCGCGGACTGACCCAGCCGCGTCCGCGGCTGCCCTTGCCGTGATTTTGCACTTCGGCAATAAAAACGCTTCCCTCAATCTCACCGCTCGCCTTTGCGCGCTCATTTGTTGAGTCTGTTTCATCGTAAATAAAAAGCCTTCGTCCGATAAATTCCGTGTTAAGATTTTGAGTTATTCCCTCCGCCGTTATAAGGTCGGGCGATGACACGAGGCGGTAACCGCGGTTGGTTACAGAGTCAATCTCATATCCCTTGTTTTTCAGGCTTTTTATATGCTTCCATACCGCCGCGCGCGAAATACCGGTTTTGTTGCTTATATCCTCGCCGGAAACAAAATCGTCCGCGTTTTTCAATATATCCAAAATCCTCTGCTTCAAAAAATCACATCCTTAAAATTATTATACTCCCTTTTATCCCATAAAGCAACAATTTCTCCGATTGACAAAAATGAAAAATCAATTTATAATGAATATGTAATTTAATTTCTCATATAATTATCAGATAAAAATTTCCCATTAAAATTAAAGAAAGCGAGAATATTATGCAAGACGGAGTAATGCTTGAACGCAAAACGAAAGATGAGCTTAAGCAAATAGCGCAGGGTCTCGGCATCGAGAAAATTTCCGCGCTCAAAAAAGATGAAATAATTGCGCGCATACGTGAAAAGCGTGAGCAGATAGCGGAGGAGGAAAAGAAAAAGGAACAGCCGAAAAAGCGCGAGCGTCCGGCTGACGTTGTGGAGGTCAAGGGCGTTCTGGACGTGATGAATGACGGCTTTGGATTTCTTCGTATGGAAAACTATATGTCGGGTAAGAATGACATCTATGTTTCACCGACGCAGATACGCCGCTTCAATTTAAAGACAGGCGACGAAATAGTAGGCGATTGCCGCCCGTCACAGGATGAGGACAAATTTTCACCGCTGCTGTTTGTAAAGACGATAAACGCCGACCCCTTGGAAATAGCTTTAAAACGCCGCCCCTTTGAAAGACTGACGCCGATTTATCCGAAGGAAAAAATCTCACTTGATACAGGTGACAGGGAAAAGATAACGGCAAGACTGATTGACCTGATCGCGCCAATCGGCAAGGGACAGCGCGGAATGATTGTCGCGCCGCCGAAGGCAGGTAAAACGACAATTATAAAGGAAATAGCGCAGTCAATAACGAAAAATAATCCCGATATAAATCTGATTGTACTTTTAATCGACGAGCGTCCGGAGGAAGTAACGGACATAAAGCGTTCCATAGAAGGCGCGGACGTTATCTATTCCACATTCGACCAGATGCCCGAAAACCACTGTAAGGTAGCGGATATGGTACTGGAAAGAGCGCAGCGCCTTGTTGAGCAGAAAAAGGACGTTGTAATTCTGATGGACTCGATAACGCGTTACGCCCGCGCAAGTAACCTCACCGTTGCGCCCACAGGCAGAACGCTGTCGGGCGGACTTGACCCCGACGCGCTGTATCGTCCCAAAAAGTTTTTCGGCGCGGCGAGAAATATTGAGGAGGGCGGTTCTCTTACAATACTTGCCACCGCGCTTGTCGAAACGGGCAGCAGAATGGACGACGTTATTTTCGAGGAGTTCAAGGGTACGGGCAATATGGAATTAAAACTTGACCGGACGCTGCAGGAAAAACGAATTTTCCCCGCGATTGATATTTTAAAAAGCGGCACGCGCCGCGAGGAGGATTTGCTCTCCAACAAGGAAATGGAAGCCGGCTACCGTATCCGCCGCGATATGGGCAGAAACATAAATCCCGAAATGATGCAGACGATTATAAACACGCTGAAAAGAACAAAGGATAATAACGAGTTTGTCGATTTAATAATGAAACGGTAAAAAAGGAGTTGCCCGCAAGGGCAACTCCTTATTCCTTTATCAAGCTGTAAAATTCCTTCCTGAGCTCATGGTCGGAGTCGAACATACCGCGTATTGCGGCGGTGCGTGTTTTTGCGTTTCTGGATTTAATACCGCGCGCCGTCATACAGCTATGCTCGCCCTCAACAACAACTATAACATCATCGGTGCCGCAAATCTTCTGCATAATCTCGGCAATATCCGCGCAAATACGCTCCTGTAATTGCAGACGTTTTGCGACCATATCGCAAATTCTTGCAATCTTGCTAAGCCCAATAACCTTACCGCTCGGAATATAACCAACGTGGCATTTCATATTGTACATCAGCGCGAGGTGATGCTCGCAGTAGCTGAAAATCTCAATATCCTTAACAATAACAAGGTCGTTTGCT
>ODAI010638219.1_pt1 | contig 29802 bp, 30 predicted proteins | sample 1539321 | NCBI WGS metagenome assembly ODAI01 (sample SAMN02144231, study PRJEB22623) | gut metagenome | biome: sheep rumen | host: Ovis aries | place: New Zealand
GCAGCCCGGCACTTGTCCGTCATCTCTCCGCCAACAACTTCAAGATTTGTGCAGTGCCAGAAGGGGTAACGCAGGTTGTAGAAGTTCTTTTCTGCCTTAATGCATCTTGCTTCCTTAAAAGCGCTCTCTCCGTCTGCAGGCCCGTCAAAGCGGCAGTTCCTTACGGTAAGGTCATGCTGCCCATAAAGCGCACGCTCTTCGTCAAAGCTTTTTCCTTCTATAATACTATCCATAAAACACCCCGCAACTTTGGCTCTCCATATTCAATATAATGAAAAATTGCGGGAAAACAAAGAGAATTTTTAGTGTTTGCAACAAGAAGAAAGTATCGGTTCACAAAGAAAAACCCTCGTCACATTTTGCAGCGAGGGGTATAAGGGAAGAACTGTCACCTTTTACTTTTACATATCAGGTTCTGCATAGTTTGGGTTGGCATCAAGGTCTGCATAGCGGATAGTCTTAGTACGGACAGTCATCAAGTCTAGTTTTTCTTTTTCAAGCATGATGATTCTGCCGCCTGCACCTTCGCCATATTCCTTTTCTTCATTTTCCCAAGTTTCTTTGAAATCGTTAAAGTAGGAAATTGCCTCTTCTTTGCTACTACGAATAAGACGGTACCCGTCCAGCGCAAAATACCAGCTTTCATTTCCATCGTCATTCTTTTCAGAAACAACGCTTGCAATGAACTCATTGCTATTTCCGGTAAAAAGATACGACTCCTCTGCTGGAGCCGTTTTCTTTGCTCCGCATGCAACAAAAAGCACACTCGCCACAACGATTGATACAAACAAACACTTCATTTTTATTTTCTCCTACTTTAGAATAATTCTCTATAAGTTAATTCTCTATTGAATAATAATCTAATAGGATATACTTTAATGACGCGAGTTCAAAAATGTCTAGCATTTAACATAAAAAAATACCGAAAAGCGCAGAGTCTTACCCAAGAACAACTTGCAGAAAGGGCTAAGAGTTCTACGACATACATTGGTACTATAGAAATAGGCCAGAAGTTCCCTTCACCGCAGATGATAGAACGTATTGCCGCTGCACTTAATGTAGACTCTTTACAACTTTTTCAACCAGATTCAGGATTGCTTATGGAAAAACAGTTTGATGTTGAAAAGCTAAAAGATTCACTAATTAAAAATATTGAAAAAGCGGTAGAAATGACAATGAAAGAAATTTAGTTTTAGGCAAGGTTCTATTTTGCGCTCCTTGTGCATACAATTTATAATATCTGACGATTTTCCACAAGGTTCAAAAGCCCCGCCCTTAACCTTTCCCCCGCAAAGTGATATATTTTCCCTATGAAAGACAACAAATTCAACTTTTGCCCGGAATGCGGCTCGCGCAACATTCAGACGCTCATGGGTGGCCGCAAGTGGTTCTGCCCTGACTGCAAATTTGACCTTTACAACAATGTGGCAAGCGCAGTGGGCCTTGTAATAGAAAACGAAAAGGGAGAATTCCTTTTTGAAAGGCGTGCCAAGGAGCCCCGCAAAGGTTTTCTTGCATTTCCTGGAGGATTTTCTGACCCGGGGGAAAGTGCAGAGGAAGCCGCCGTACGTGAATGCATGGAAGAAAGCGGCGTAAAGCCCAAAAGCGTTGAATACCTTTGCTCCTTTGCAAACACCTACGTGTACAGGGATGTAGTCTACAAAACCTGCGACCTCTTTTTTGTAGCAAAACTTCCAGAATCCTACCAGCTAAGGGGACAGGAAAGCGAAGTTCAGTCTTTTGAATGGGTAAAAATCCAAAATCTTGAAGAGCTGGAGAAAGTGCCGCTGGCATTTGATTCTGCACGAAAGACGCTGGAATTCTATTTGTCCAAAAAATAATTTTTTTCTGGGCGCATGGCAGCAAGCTGCCACCGTATTCAAATCCCTTGCGCGTTTTGCTAACCAGAAATTCATCTGCGGTACTTGATGTGTCATCATTAAGTGTTAATCTAAATTCTCAATTCTTTATAAAGATGATAAATGTAGGCTAGTCGTCTATCCTTTCCTATGCTCTCCTCCAGTGTGGAAACCAAGTGCTGTTTGAAAACAGAAACTGCACTATGCGATAAAAGTGTAGGTAGGCTGAAATGGAGCCGGGGTTCGTGCCGAAAACCCATTTTGCGCGGAGCGACCAAAGGGAGCGAAAGTCCTATTACCGCGCACCATGGGTTTTAGGCGCGGTTCCCGGCGGGAATGGAAGCCTACCGTGTTTTAGAATAATGCTTTCCAGGTTTGTTTTAGATTTGCACTTGATTTCCACATCTGTGGTACGCGCAATGTTGATTTTTTTAACATCAGCAGTTAGAATAAAAATACTAGGAGGCTTACAAATGAGGCTTTATGTTTTTCCGCCGGTATTCTATATTTTTCTTGCGGGCCTTGTGGCATACATTTTAGTGCTGGCCATTTTTCTTAAAAAGATTTCCAAGGCAAAAAAGGCTTTGCGCAATGAAGGAAAGGAAATTCCAAAAGCCACATCTTCCTACCGGACAATTTTTCCGGCAAGCATAGTCCTTATGATTCTTCCCCTGCTGATTCCCCTGGGAAACCTTATTACTGGAACAGTCGTTGCCTGCGCCGTGCTGGGGCTTTACATATCCCTCCGCGACCGCCTTTCAAAGCTATCAGAAGAAACAAAGCAAAAAACATCTGAAAAAGAATTAATGCAAGCGTATATGCCAGAAAAAAATGAGTCAGAAAATACACCTACGCAAACTGCAGAAAAAGTAAAAAATAGAAAAAAAAGCAGATTTTTTATTATATTACTTTGTTTGATTTTAATTATCTGCACAGGACTTTTTGCTTATAAAAAGATTATGCTTGATTATGATGGAACATATGCTACTGACAGACTAACATATACAAATGAATATGGATTCTGTATGCTCATAACATATTATCCATCTTATCAAAAAGGAAATGCAAAAGGTTTTGCGGTAACTAAAATTCCATTTGGTTCTTTGTTTACAGAAAAAGTTCAGGCAGACAAATCTGGCAATGACACGGCAGATTCAAAAGAAATGTTAGATTATTTTCAGCTACTAGCATCTTACGGAGATAATGATTTAGTAGATTTATTGGTAAAATCACTTTCAGATTCAGAAATAAGAACAAAAAGTTTAGATATTGGAAATCATGGAAAATATTTTATTTTGAATGCAAAAGATTTAGGATATGAAACCCCTTAGCATTAGTAAACAAAAAAATGGGATGCCGAACAACTGTTCGGCATTTTTTTTACATGGATTACCGAGGTTTGTACGATAAAGACAGGCATCTGTTTCTAAAGTGCCATCCTGCACTTTATTCGGAATCTGTAAAACACACAGCCTTAGTTCCTACAGCCCCAAAGACAAGTTCAAGGTAACAGTCTCAAGCTGCGTTGTGCTCGCAGTTTTTACACTACCAACAATGAGCCATTGGGGCGCTGAAGGTAACAGAGGTGGTTACAGTTTCCAGCTTACGCCAAGGCTTGGCATGTAGATAAAGCCATCAGTCCAATAGCTGTCGTTACTGGAGATTTTGTAACCGGACACTTTTGTGGAAATGTCAACGTCTGTAGACCCAAAGGAATAGTAAATGCCAAGTCCTGCATAGAGCCCAAATGAATCCGTAAAGCGGTATGCAAATGTAACTTCCGGTCCTATATAAAAAAGCATGGAAAATACGTCTTCTTCTATAGTAATGCCTTCAATGTCTTCGCTTGCATCAACATACAGCATGTGAAGCCCTAAGTTTCCAGTAAGAGAAAGAGTCACCTTTGGAGCGTTGATGAATGTCCAGCCCAAGCCTGTTCCCACATCGTAGTCAAGACCACCTGCTTTTTCGTCGGCTTTGTCTATGATATCACCAGACCTAGTATAGCCAATAGCAGTTCCCACCTTCCAAGTAAAATTGGAATCGGCAACGTAGGTGTAGTCAAACTTAATGCCAAAGCCAGAAGCATCAAAATCTCCGTTGCCAATATCATCGTCCACGTCAACATCCAACTTTGTAACGGGGAAATAAGTTCCAAGATGGAATTCTCCTGCGAATACAGATGCAGAAAGCAACGCTGCCGCTAAAGCAAGCAATAATTTTTTCATAAAAATTCTCCTTAAAGGAAAAGCAAAAAAGATGAAATTACAAGTTCAAAGACCTGTAAAAACTGTTAAAACATGATTTATTGAAATAATTTAACGCGCTTAAGGCATTTAGTCAAGAAAATGGCGTTCTCCCGCAGAGGTGGTAGCGGAGACACGACAAAGTGGAGCAAGTGGCGGAAGTAGCTTGTTTCGAAAACCGGCATTTTGTTGCGGTACAGACCCTGAGACAAGCTCAGGGTGACAGCACTTCTTTGTAAACACAACACCCTTCGACATGCTCAGGGTGCGGACATATCTTTGCAAGATGCACTCCGTGTGCACTTTGGAATTTTTGCCACTTAAGGCATCTGCGGAGCAACTCGTGGCTGTAGCGAGGGGAAACTCGCTGTTTTTACGCCAACAAATGTTACTTGACATTCGGGGGCGTTGTCCGCTTGCTTCGCAAGCTACCGAGTTAATTCGTAACTCGCGGGATTTCTATGTTAACACGATTCATTTTAGCAGGCGTTGTCCGCTCGCTTCGCGAGCTACCGAGTTACTTCGTAACTCGCGGATTTATTTGCTAACACCAATCAGCCTTGGGGCGTTGCGGGGCTTTGCAAAGAGACTGCCCCGCAGAGGGGGTAGCACGCAACGAAGTGCGGGCGCAGGGGGAGACTTCCCCCTCCTAAATACATAGGCAAAAACCTTTTCCTCTTATTGACACAAATCGTAAAAAATGCTATGCTTATTTCCGTTATGGCGTCTTACCCAAGTGGGAAGGGAATGGTCTGCAAAACCACTATGAAGCGGTTCGACTCCGCTAGACGCCTGCTACGAGCCGTAGAATTTACATCTTGTGAATTTTACGGCTTTTTTTTATGCTATTCTGTATGGAAGAAAGACTGTCTGGACATTTTATGAGAAGACTTAATGCCATATTTTTGCTGCTCGCTTTTTTTAGCTTTTACCCGCTCAAGGCAGAGGTTACTAGCATTAACGGCCAGCTTTCCGGGGGCACAAACATCCGCTCGGTTCAAAGCCAATACTTTCTTATTATTTTTCCGGAGCAGTGCATTCAGAGCGCAATGGAGCTTAGGCAGAGCGCAGATTTGATTTGCCAAAAGATTTGTTCCCAGATGAACATGACCTGCCCCTTTAATGCCATGCCGGTGGTTATAACCCAGAGCACGGACGTTTACAACGCATACTTTAGCAATGCAAGCTACAACCACATAGTTCTTTTTGATGCGGCGGCAACAGAAGACCTTTCCTTTTATTCAAACACACTGCTTTCCACTTTTGAGCACGAGCTTACCCATGCGCTTACCGTAAACCAGAAGTCGGACAAGTTTAGGCACAGGCTTTGCAACATGATTTACTGGGGAGATTTTATAGAAACGCCGTCCATGATAAAGGAAGGGGCTGCGGTTGCCCAGGAAAGCCGGGGCGGACAGGGAAGGCTTAACAGTTCGTATTTTTTGCACACGATAAGGCAGGCAAAGCTTAGCGGGGAATTTCCTTCATGGCCGGACGTGCTTGGTTCGCGGGACATTTATCCTGCCGGCAGTACGCCATACATTTTTGGAAGTTCCTTTACCCAGTGGCTGCAGGAAAAATACGGAATGCAAAAGTATGCGGACTTCTGGTGGGAAATTATAAACAACTTTCACATTACCTTCCGCGGGGGCTTCCAAAAGGTTTACGGTGTGAATTTGAATGCGGCATGGAAGGAATTTGTGCAGAGCGTTCAAGTTCCTTCTATAAATAGCAATCCTTTGGCAGAAGAATTTGTTGGCGATTTTTTTAGGGATGCAGGCAAGGCTTCCGGTAAGTCTGGCAAATCTTCCGGTAAGTCTGGCGGTAATGCGGACGGCAAAAGCGGCAAACCTGCCCAAGGCGCCCAGTCTGCCTCAAGCAGCCAGTCTGCCCAAAGCAGCCAGTCTGCCCAAAGCGGCCAGTCTGGAAAGGCAGAAACAAAGAAGCTGGACCGTAAAAACACAAGCGGCTACAGGTACACAGGCCTTGCTTCCTGCAAAAATGGCTTTGCATACATTGAGGGCGAAACATCTTCGGTCTACTTTTCCGCCATTAGAAAAGACGGTTCCTTTGAAAAGCCAAAGAAGCTTTTTGCCCACAATGGGGTTGCATCCATTTCGCTTTCGCCGGACGGGGCATTCCTTGCGCTAAGCTACTACAGCTACAACAGCATGAACAAAAAGACAAAGGTTAAGCTCTACAACATGCAGACAGGTGAATGGACAAGCTTGGACGAGACAGGACTCCGTGACGCTACAGTGCTTATTGCAAGGGGCGCAAAAGAAGGAAAAGTGGCGGAATACTCACTTGCGGCTGTAAAGGTTAGCGGTCAGAAAAGCTATATAAAAACATACCGAATAAAAGAGGGGCAACTTGAAGAAGACACGGAGCTCTTTCTTGGCAAGGGAGAAGCCCCATTCTCTCTTTGCGGAGGAAACGGGGGGAACATAGCCTTTCTTTGCAGGCAGGATTCTGAATGGAAAATACGGAACGTCTTTGCCTACGGAAAAAATGCCGGCAAGGGCATTGAATATTCACTTGGCAAGGATGTTGAACTAAGGGACCTTTCCTTTTACTACGGTACAAGCACACCCTCAGGCCTTAGCACAAGCGACTACCCTTCCGGGGAAGAAAGCCTTGCCTTTAGCCTTGCAATGCCGGGAACCTTTCCCCGACTTGGAATTATAGAAGGTTCTGGCGCATACATTTTGTCCACCGACGTCTCTGGCGGCATCTACAGTCCGGTCTGTCTTGGAGAAAGTACGGCCTACAGTGCGCATTTCTACACGGACAGCAAGCTGCTTAAAATGCATACAAAAAGCATACCGCTTCAAAGCACCCATGCAGAAGAAAAAACAATATCTGTTGCCGTAAAAGGCAAGAATGAGGAAAGCCGCCACAATGATGCCAATAGCAAAGCCGAAGCAATTCAGCAGGAAGAGGCAATGGCAAAGTTCCTGGAAGAAACAAAGCCTTACCGCAACATGTTCCAGAAAAAGCTTTCCGTCCTGCCATTTTCCTATGTTCCCCAGTATGACGACAACGGAGCCTACTCCAACACAATCGTCTTCCCCGGCGTGATGGGCATATTCGCCACCCCCTGGGACAACGAGATTCTTTCTATCAGCACGGGCTGGGACATATTCAGCGGGTGCGGAGGCCTTGCGGTAAGGTTGCAGGGCGGCTCCATGCAGCAGACCCAGTTTTTTGTCTACGGAGAGGAAGCTGCCCTTACCTACGACAAGAACGGCATAAGGCAGTTTTCCAACAGCATAAGCGTAAGCAACACGGTGCAAGTTGGAAAGACAGGCTCCATAACTGCAACGGAAAGAAACCTGCTCGTAGACGGTAAGCAGAAGCTTTCAAGCAGCGACGACTACGACTTTTCGCTTTTTGGTAGTGAAAACGCGGGAATATTTGCCTCCACAAAAATGGGGGATTCCGACAACCAAAGCCTCTTTAACATGCAGAACGCCCTTTCCCTTGAATACTCAAACATTCACAAGACGGGTTCAGGCTATTGGAACAGGTCAGGATTCAGCTTTAAGACCGTCTATGCAAACAAGTACCTTAGGAACAAGGACGAAGACAGTTCCTACTCAAACAGCCAGCTCTTTCCGTCTGCGACAATCCTCATAGGAAACCTTATTCCTATTGACTGCAGGCAGGGCTTAACATACAACCTTCCGGTCGGAGCATCCGCTTCCCTCTGCTACAACGCCACAAGCCTCTTTAAGTTTTCGGCAGAAGCAGTGCTCTTTGCCTCGGAAATACAAAAGGGAATTTCCGCCTTTCCACTTTACTTCAAAAGGTTCTCAATTACTGGCGGATATGCGATGAGAATTGCCCACTTGAACGGCAACATGGAAATATTCAGGATTGCAGATGCATTAAAAGAAGCAGACCGGGACCTTATGGAAGACGCAGTTTACCTAACGGCATCCTTCTACCAGATGATAAACACCGGGGTACTCGCCTCCCCCTCCATAGTACACAAGCTTAGCCTTTCATTCAGATACCAGCCACACACATTCAACGACGAGAAAAAATACGTGCTTGGCATTGGTTCTTCTTTTACCTATTGAATTTTGCGGCGCTTTTATATGCAAGGGGCTTTCCGGGGTTCCGCGGGGCCCTACCCGCTCCATTGCGTTCCGCAACCCGCCTAAGGCGGGCCCCTCCAATCCCTGCCGTGCCTGTATTTTCAACAGACAGTTCACACGCTGCATGCAAGTTTTCCTGCTTTCTGTGTTTGCAGAACAACTATTTTTCCTTCTTCTCTTTTTTGACTTTCTTTGCACCGGACTTTATGGCCTTAAAGAGCTTTTCCAGCTTTGCATAGTCCTTAACGCCGGGGGCAGACTCAACGCCGCTTGAAACATCCAGAAGTTCCGGGTTGAATTTCTGAATTATGTCCTTTACGTTCTTGGGGTCAATTCCGCCTGCAAGCCAGAGCTTGGTCTTTTTGCCAACCTGCTCAACAAAGCCTTCCCCAACCTGAATGCCTGTTCCGCCAACCTGGTCTCCGTCCTTTGCGTCAATCAGGATTCTGGGTTCTCCATAGCTGCACATAACGTCTATCTGCTGCAGGTCTTCAACGCTCGTTATGTTAACGGCCGGATAATGTGGTATTTCTGCCGGGGAAACCTTCTTTTTGCCGTCGTCAAGCTCTTCTGCCCTAAGGAATTCATCACCGCATCCGTGAAGCTGAATAAAGTCCAGCACACCTGAGTCTATAAGAGCGTAGGCTTCTTTTGCTTCGCTGGAGAAGGGGTCTGTTATTACGCCAACAAGACGAACCTTTCCCCTAAGGCTGGAATTCTGGAGCTCTCCCGCAATCTTTGCAACTGTTGAACCGGAAACATTTCTCTTGCTTTCGGCAACGAATACAAAGCCCAGGAAGTCTGCACCAAGCTTTACCGCCTTTATAGCGTCCGGGGCAGATGTTATGCCGCAAATCTTAACAAAGGGCTTGGGTTTCTTTTCCATGCGGCGGCGAAGTGTTCCTGCATATTCAAGCCACTTTTTGGAGGCATCGTTTTCTTCTGCGTCTACAAATGCCGCTACAAGGGAACTTGCCATTTCCGGGTTGGAGGCGGCGGCTTCTCCCAGCAGCATACCGGTAAAGCCTAAGCTTCCTGCAAAAGCGGCGGCCTGAGGGGTCTTTATTCCGCTTTCAAATACAACGCGGGAACTTACACCGGAAATAATGCGGATTTCGCGTATCATTCCGGCTGGCTTAAGGAAGTCTATGCTAAAGTCACTTAGGTCGCGGGCATTTACTCCGCAAACAATGTAGCGGTTGTCCACGGCTTCCAAGAGCTGCTTGTATTTTTGCAAGTCTTCGCTCTGGCGCAGTTCCACAAAAGCTGTAATCTTAAGGAAGGCACATTCCTTGGCCATTTCTATGAGCTTTTCAGTGTCCAGCATGCGGGCAATCAAAAGGACTGCATCTGCACCGCATTTATAGGCAATTTCCACTTCTTCCGGGTCAAAGAGAAAGTCCTTGCGAAGGACTGCAACGTTGCGGTTGCCTACTTCTTCGCAGACTGCTATCAAGTCCTGAAGGGAACCATTAAAATAGTTCTGCTCTGTAAGAACTGAAATTGCGCTTGCACCAGCCTCCATGTATTTTCTTGCAGTGTCGGCGGCATCAAGGTTTGGGGCAATGTCTCCCTTGCTTGGGGAAGCCCTCTTTATTTCAAGAATTGCCCCCTTGGAGCCAAGAAAAGGCACTACACGCCTTGGTCTCTCCAATGGAATGTCAACACCGTAGTTAAAACTAAGGTTCCTTATATCCTGCTTGCGCTTTTGAACAATTTCTTCAATAATACTCATTTTTTTTAGCCTTCTATTTATAAATCGGCAAAAATGCCCAATCTATTTCCTTGCATTTGTAAAAAGTTATGATATAATTAAGTTAGTCTATTAAAGACAAACTTTTGGAGGAATAATGAGTCCCAGCACACCTCAGACAGAACAAGGCAAGAAGCCTAAAACAGAAGCAAAAAACCAAGATCCTCAAAAGGCTGTGCAGACACCCTCCGAAGCCGATGCAAAGGCCCGCGCTGCAAAGATTGCGGCTAGAAAGGCAAGGGCAGCAGCCCTAATTGCCCAGGCAAACGCAACATCCCCCAGGCGCATTACCGTCGTCTACGGATCCATCCTTAAAAAGCAGAAAGAAGTGGACTCATTTACAAAGGGAACCGTTATCCAGTTGGACCGTCAGCCAGTAGAGGCGGCAGAAATCCTTGTGGACGGAAAACTCTTTGCAAAGGGCAAACTTTCAAGCCAAAACGGCCACGCTTCCGTGCAGATAACAGAAATTGTAAAGAAATAACCTTAAATTTGCAAGTGGGTAACTTTCAAGGGAGTTCCCTTGGACCCCGGCTTTTTATTTTGCCATATGACTTTTTTTAGAAATGTTCCCTTCGACAGGCTCAGGGAACGTTTTTTTCTTTCTTGCCAAGCAACCTACGCCCGATTGGAGTGGCGGCGAAGCCGTTCCCGCAAGGGAATGGAGCGCGAAGGCGCGAAACCACGCAAAGCGGGGAAGGCAATTAAGCTGACAGTTCTTTAAGAAAAGTATTCCCCCGGCAGAAGAAATACCGTCCAAAAACTAAAATCCAAGAGTATTCTTTACATGAGACCTAAATTCTGCCAGAGCCTCATCCTTTGTTTTTTCTCCGTAGGCATAGGAAAAGACTGCTTCGTTCCAAAGAGCCTCAATAGCCTGGTCCGACCCCTGAACAAGGCTTTCTTTTGTCTTCTTGGACATTTCGCACAGTTCCGCATAGTGGTTCTGGCCGCCAAGGAAGGGTTCTTTAAAGGTGTTTTTTATTTCGTCCTGGGTATGGACGTTGGCAACTATGTCTCCGGTCATTCTGGCATAACCGCTGCAAAAATCGTCGTCGCTAACAAGGTAGCGTATCATTTCCTTTACGGCTTCCGGATTTTTTGTGCCTTTGTAAGCGGCAAGCCAAGTTCTTCCGCAGTCGTAGTGAACAGGCCCCGCAACCATGCCCCAGTCTCCGGCTGTATCACCGGCATTTGCCTTTAAGACTGAATGGAGTCCCCAGGCTGGAAGGAAATAGCAGAAAATCTGGGCTTTTTTACCGGCGCTGTCCGTAAGCGTGTCGTTCATTCCGGCAAACCAGCCTTCTGACCACTGCTGGACTCCGGCATCGTAGTGCTTTACGTGCATTGTGCGGCACATTTCCATGTAGGACTGCATGGCCGGGTCTATGAAAAGGTTTCCGTTGGTAACCCAGTGAACTTTTCGTAAGCCCTTGTATGGCATGAACAAATCCTGCGAAGATGAGACTATGTAGACCGTTCCGTAGGACTTTTCGTTTATTAGCTTTGCGGCATCCAAAAAAGACGGTATGTCCTTAAGGTGCTGCTGAACCATTTTTGGGTCATCTGAGCCAAAGAAACGCTTGGCTAGGCTTCTGCGGTAGAATACGGCTCCGGGGAAGACCTGCCAGCTTAAGCCGTAGACATGCTCGTCGTAGGTTCCAACCTGAACCGGGTAAGAGTCCATCTTGTCTTTTACCTGCTCGTATATGTCGTCCAGGGGCAGAAGGAAATCTTTACCTTCTTCTATGTATTTGCGGACAAATGAAACGTCCAGCGCAAACACGTCGGGGGCACCGCTTCCGCCGCAGTCCAGGGCACGGTCAAGCTTTGAGGTAAACTGGTCAACCGGGGTAAGGGAATAGTCTACCTGAACGCCGGGATGCTTTGCCTTGTAGCCAAATGAAGGGGTGTCTATCATATTGCCAAGTTCGCTTGAATATGACCAGACTACAATTTTTTTACCGGGATTTTCATCTTTTGATGAATTTGCCGTGCCGCTGCAGGAAAGCAAAGCAAGGGCCGCAGAACACAAGAGGAAAGCAAAATAATACTTTTTCATTTAATAAACTCCATGACTTTTTTGGGCTGCAAAAGGGCCTGAATCCAAAGCCTGGGGGTACACCGTAATGTTTTAAGATATTTTTACTCACATTGCAGTGGCCGCCATGGCTCTTGGACAAAAAAGTTTCCAATGGATATATTATCCGCACTTAGACAAGCATCTGTCAAGGTTTTTGGGCAGGGCGAATGGTTAAAATATTTCGGAAAACTGTTTATTTTTTGGGTGGGGGTTGCGGTTTTGATGGGGAGGGAGCGGGTTTTATAACAGTAAGCCATGTGGTTTTTCTACTTAAACCGTTCCCAACAGCCTTATACCACCTTCCAGTCGGCAAGCGTACGTCCTTCGCTGGAAAACACTGCGCCTATTTTTATTAGCTTACGGCTGTCCGCTTCGAAGGGTTTTGCATAGCCCTGCTCCTCTATTTGTGCCAGTGCATTATCTGCGGTATCGTCGCGCTTGAACTCAAAGATGTAAACATATTCATCGGTTTCCACAATACAGTCCGCCCTGCCCGAGAAACGGAATTCTGAATGCCAAACGGCAGTTTTATTGAGTAAGTATTCATATTATAGCGCATCTGTAACAAGAGAGACTTCTTCTTCTTTGCCTTAAAGGATTGCAAGGATGCTATTTTCCGGATTTTTAAATCCGTCATAAACTTCAGTAATGCCGTCTAAAGAATTTAACAAGACCTTGTCTGTTTTATACATTGCTTTCATGCCTAAAACAAGTTTTGCTATTAAATTTTGAACGTCTCGTGTAATCTATAATCCCATTTTCATGTGCAAAAAGCATCTCGTTTATGATGTTTTTGCCCTTGAACTCCTGCTCTTTGGTCGCAATGCAAAGGCACGGAATAGCCCTGAGCGATTCATTGAATGCCCTTCGAAAAGTTCTGTATGCCCTTACGCCGAGTTTGCCGCAGAAAACCTTAAAGCAGCCGGGATCTTTCAAATCGATTTCCTTTAGCCCTTCAACCTGAGGGAATTCGTCTTTAAGAAAAAACAGTGAAGGTCCAAACGGAGACTTTATGATTGCATATTATTCTTTCCATTTATGCTTTCCACCCGAATATAGTGAAATGTTCTTTTAAAATATGCTTCGCTAAGGCCGAACCTTGGTCAGCGGCAGCCTTAAGAAACTTTTTGACGACTTTGCGCCTCGAACCAGGATCTTTCAAGCCAATTATTTTCTGCGCATCTCCTTCGCCCTGCTTGGAGGCTTTTGCGTACCACTCAAAGGCCTTGGCGTAGTCCGGAGTCATGACTAGTGCGAGACTATACATATTGCCAAGTCTCCACTGCGCCATTGCGTCGCCCTGCTCGGCGGCTTTTGTGTACCACTCCACAGCCTTGGCGTCGTCCTGAGTCATGCCGCGCCCGTTATCATACATAATACCAAAAAGATTTTGTCCACAGACACTGTCGTTGTTTACTGCATTCTGTATAAGCTCCATGCCTTTTGCTTCGTCTTTGTCAATTCCCTTTCCATCAAAGAAATGCCAGCCAAAACGGGCCATTCCATCCGGGTAATTCTGTTCGGCGCTCTTTTTGGCCCACTCGAAAGAGTTCTTGTAATCGGCTTTATCCCAATAATATTCAGATATATTGAACTGAATTCTTGGATCATGGCTTTCTTTTTCCGCCTCCAAAAGTTCCTGCAAAGCGCATAAGCCTGGATGTTCAAGAACTTTTTTTCTGAGGCTCGGCTTTTGTTTTGCAATCCGCGCGGCTTTCGCGGCTTCTTCGGACTTGCGCTTTTCTTCTTCCGCATTAAATGGCATGTTTTATTTCTCCTTTGCCGTTATGGAAATTATCATATTTATTTTCAAAAATAAGTTGAAGACCTTTTTTTGTTGCTTTCGGTATATTCAGAATACTGCTCTTGTTCCAGCTTTTCGATTTTTAGCCCGCGGAACAGTTCTTTCTTTCCCAAGAAATAAGCTCCAAGTGTTGAAATCAAAAGGCTCTTTCCGAACCTGCGCGGACGGCTCAAAAAATAGGGTGATGAAGTCCTAGCCAAATCATAAATGATTGCAGTTTTATCTACATAGACAAATCCGTCTTCGCGAAGCTTTGCAAAATCCTGTATGCCAATAGGCATCTTTCGTGCACACATATTCAGATTATACCATAGCTTTAGAAAAAGAAAAAGCGTTTTCAATTTTTTTTGAAATCCGCAGTGCACACTCGCAGAACGGCATAACGCTCTTGAAAAAAAAAAAAAAAACTGCTAGGCTAAAAATATAATTGCCGTTCTATGAATTTTATGCGGTTATTTTGCCGAACAAAAGGATTATGACGGATACGGCGAAAAATATGTTAGGCTGATGGCGCGCCGCGCCACTTGCTGTTAGTAAGTTAAATCATCCGACATTTTTTCTTCGCAATGTCATTCGTTGAATGACAAAAAAAAATTAGGAGGATTTTTATGCCTATTACAGGTCCAAATAGTTCTGTCGACAACCGTGAATCAATTCATTTTTCTTGTCCTCATTGTGGAGCATCAAACTTGGTTTGGGTTTCTTCTTCTGACCAAGGTTGCGGTCACGATGGTTTTTGTCAAAAGTGCCTTAAACATATTAGAGTAATAACATGGTATGGCAAAATTACGGAAATTGAAAAATGATATGGTTTAATACTTATTCTGATTCTTCTGGTAATTTTATAGTCGAACCTTCTAAAATTCCAGAAACAAAAGAGGAAGCAATTCTTTCAATTAAGGCATTGGAACTTTATTCATCAGATGGTTCAAAACCATATTTGAATGTGGAAAATTCCAGTGAATATTTTGAAAGAATCATGACATTAATTAATTCTTAGCTTTCTCCTTTTATTGCGAAAGTTCTGTTGCATCGAGACCGTAAGCTTCCTTGCGGTCTCTTTTTCTTCACCTGACAAATATTAACTTTAATTCATATAATTTTATTCAACCAAATTCAGAATATTCTGTAACAAGAGAGATATCTTCTTCTTTGCCTTCAAGGATTGCAAGGATGCTATTTTCCGGATTTTTAAATCCGTCATAAACTTCAGTAATGCCGTCTAAAGGATTTAACAAGACCTTGTCTGTTTTATACATTGCTTTCATGCCTAAAACAAGTTTTGCTATTAAATTTTGAACGTCTTTCTTCTGCTCATTAAAACTATTAAACTGAACAATCCAATAATCGTTGCTTCTACTTGCATGATGCCTAACCCTTATCCAGCCGGCAGCAAGAGCCATTTTCATTATTTCATCCCTCGCCTTGCCTTCACGACCAACTTCCTCACCATGTCTTTTGTAAATTTCTTGTACTTTTTCTTTTGTAAAACCAAAGACTTCCGGGTTATCCACTAAATCATGGATATGTGTTTTACCATTCTCTACAATATCATTTATTTTAGTTTTATATTCTTTTAGTCCAACTTCTATTATTTTTTTATTTTTATACCAATAAGCCTTTCCCACTTTTTCTTCCTTAGATTTATTTTTTTTGCAGACAACTGCTTTAACTTAATCTTTACAACATTCCTGCCTTGTAATCTATAATCCCATTCTAGAAATGATTTTCATAGAACTCAAGGTGGCACTTGTCCAGCCATTTCTTGAATGCGTCCAGATTTTCGTCTTTTGGGTCTTTGTTGTAGTCTGCCCGGCACTGCCGAACAACCTTTCCCTGTACTTCAATGCACATCTCCGGTTCTCCGCCGTTTTCTGCAATTACAATCAGACAGTTTCGTTTTGAAATCCGCCTCATATAGCTTCCGACACAGTTGTGGAGTTTTTCTCCGGTCATAAAAAGCTCCGACGGTGTTCTTACAAGGTGAAAGTCATAGTCGTTGATTACATCCTCAAGCCACCGCTCTTCATCTTTGTATATAATCGGTTTGTCCTCAAGATGCTGGTTGCTTAGCCAGATCTGATAGCTTTTTGTACGCTGTATGTTTACGAGCAGGTCGTGGTTGTAGCAGGAAAACCCCTCTCTCAAGATTTTCTTTTTGGTGTCATTGTCCATGAATCTTCTGAGCAAAAAATATATTTCAGCCGCATCATTTATGTCTGCTTCATGTCCCTTTGAATAGCTCCTTATATTTTTTTTGAGAAGATTCCATGCTGTACGCTCGCTTTTTTGCATGGCTATTTTTGAATAAAAACGAAATATACAGGGAACGGTCGGATCTTCGTCATCTTCTAGCACATCACCAACGTTGTTAAAATCAAATGGTACATCAAATGATCCATCAAATGGTACATCAAGTGCTATTTCATCCGTATCAACGGAAAAATCATTATCCTCCCAGTTTGGAATCCCAAAAACCGAGTTTGGAATAACCGCATCCATTTCATGAGCAAAAAGCATCTCGTTTATGATGTTTTTGTCCTTGAACTTCAGCTCTTTGGTCGCAATGTAAAGACACGGAATAGCCCTGAGCGATTCATTGAATGCCCTTCGAAAAGTTCTGTATGCCCTTATGCCGAGTTTGCCGCAGAAAACCTTAAAGCAGTCGGGATCTTTCAAATCGATTTCCTTTAGACCTTCAACCTGAGGGAACTCGTCTTTAAGAAAAAACAGTGAAGGTTCAAACGGAGACTTTATGATTGCCTCGCAGAAATCACGTTCCCTAAAATTTTTGTAACTTATGTCGATTCCGTAAATATTGCGAGTGTATGTTACAAGGATTCTGATTACAAAATCATAGACCTCTTCTGGCAGTTTCGTGCTTCCGTAGCCGGAATCCGTGTCCTTTTCTTTTGTATTTATGACACGCTTGTACGCTTCGATTCTGTTATGGCTTAGGTTGGGATAGATGTAGTCGATAGAAATCAGATCATCGCATCCGCCTCGAACCGTGACTTTATAAGCGAAAACTCCGTCGTTTTTATCCATTTCTACAGGAAAACCACGGATAGGGAGCCCGCACTCAGTCTGGTTGTTTTCCTGAACATCCTCATACTTGCGGTGGGCAGGACAGAACACTTTTCCACCTTCAAGGACTGTGACTGGAAGATAAGTCGGATTGAAATTTGCTCGGACAACTTTTCCAGTCTTATTATCACGGATAAAATAAACAGAGTTAGCTTCAAGTCTGTATAAAGAGGCGGACTGATGACGGCTGTTTTCGTCAATGTTGAGCATTGTTGACTTGTATATTTTGCCGGTTTTGGCGTTAAAAAAGAACTCCTGACTCTGGTAATCTCCCCTAAAAAGATGAACCTTGGATTTCTGCTGGTCCTGATATCTTTCAGACTCGACATCATATTTTGCAGTTTCATTCACCCCCTTAAGGAACACAGTTCCTCTCTCGCCGATTCCTGCAATGGAAAATCCGTTCTCAAAGAACTTTGAAAGAGAAAGCAGCGGTACTTCACTGAATTTTCCGATTTTTCTTTCCATGCTCCCGACTCCTTTTTATGAAGCTCCTTAACTCATTTCCGAGAATTTGAATTCCAGATAATTTCTGATAACCTGCTGTACATCACAGTCTTCTATGCCGAGTGACTCTGAAACTCCAAACGCATAGTTACTGCGTAAACTAAACAGGTGTTGCTTTTCTTGTTTCAGGGCATGAACTTTCTTGGAGTACTCCTTGTTTTCGATTGAACCTGCCTTCAGCTGTTTTTTTAGCTCGCGGATTTGAGCGCATATCTGCTCATTATTTTCTCTTGCCTCTTTTTCTTCTTCGGCGATTTGTTTGTATATTGTGTCAAAGAAATCTTTCCGCTCTTCAATAATAGCAATAGCTTTATCAAATACAGCAAAAGAGTTCTCGCATGTTCTCCTGATTTTCTCTTCGGTGTATTTAATAGGAGCCATATACATCATGTGGTAACCGAAGTTCAGGCTGTACCCCTTCCAGTCGCATAAAACCATGAAATCTTTTGCCCAGTAACGTGCTTTGAGTTCCCTGCCGTCTTTCTGCACGACAATCGTTTTCCATTGAATATGACTTCCTGCATCGCCGTTGTTCTGTACAGTTTTTCCTGCCTTATCATCATTGTTCATTTTTTTCCTCGATGAAACTGCCGTTGTGATTTTCTCCGAAATATCCTCTTACCTCGGCTTCAAGTTTATGAAGTTCTTCTATGAACTTTGCGCTTTCAAAGATTCCTGTAAAGCTCGCAAGAACCTCTATCATTATGAAGGGATTATCACCAGACTGAATAGAGAGCACGCCCTCCAGAATCATCTCAAATGCCAGGCGTTCAAATCCGTCTGCATTGTCGTGCTGGATATAGCGTTCTCCAATCTGCCGAACTGCCACCGAATCAAATCCGTCTGTAACAAGCATCATTGTTTTCTTCAGGAAGAGACGGACCTTCGTCTCTGTCTTAAATACCGCCAAGTCCTCCTCAAGTGCAAGAATTCCCTCAAACCGTGCCTTTTCTGACCAAGAAACGAGAACTTTGGCAAGCTCAAGAAATTCCGTCTTCTGATCTTCACTAAAATTAGAATATTTTACAAAATCCATATATTTTCCTCCTTATTATTTCCAGTCATGATTCTGATTTTTAAAGCCAATAGACAGCCAGCCTTTAGCTTTTCTCGCAGCCTTTACCATAATGATAGCAGGAAGACAAACGATACTGAACTAAAGAATCGCCTTTTTCTGCAGCAAGCGTGTACAAGTGGAATGCTTCCTCAAGATTTACATCTCAGCCGCCGCCTGTTTCATAGCCGTATGCAAGATTGTGACAAGCAAGAAGATATCCTTACCCTGAACTTCTGCATCGTGACTTTTCTTTTCCTCTTCACGCCATTTCTTAAACTCGTTGACTGAGCCTTTCATAATTATCTCCTTATAATCTTATGGTTTTTCAGCAGGGGCCCCGCCAGACATAAGCTCATCGATTTCGCTCTGTGAAATCGAATAGATCTGTTCAGTTTCTTTTTCCTGCGAAATCACAGGGACCTGTTCAAAGTCTTCTTCCGTAGCAAATCTAGAAATGAACTTCTCGCTTTCAAAAATTCCTACAAAGCTCGCAAAAGTCTCTATCATTATGCGGGGACTGTCGCCAGACTGAATAAAGAGAGCTCCTTCCAAAACCACCTTAAGTAACAGGCGTTCAAATCCGTCAACAGTGTCGTACTGGATATAGTTTTCTCCAATCTGCCGAACTATCACCGGATCAACCCTGCCTGTGACAAGCGCCAAGATTCTCTTCAGGAAAAGCTGGGTCTTCACTTCTGTCTTGAGTGCCTCAAAGTCCTCTTCGATTGCCAAAAGACCCTTGTTCCGAACCTTCTTCAAATAGGCAACGAGAATTTCGACAAGCTCAAGAAATTCCGCCTTCTGCGCCTCGGTTAAATCAGCATAGTTTGCAAAATCCATATCTCTTCCTCCTTGTTTTTCAGCTACAATTCCTTTTCGTAAAAATCGGCAAGAGCATGGAACGTGTTTACAAGGGCCGCTTTGTTCAGTGTGCCGTCTTTGACAAAACCAATTGCACTTATTGTACCATCAAAAACTTTGTGTAGTGCCTCTGCTTCTGCTCCTGCTCCTTCAATGCCAACATCCTCGTCACCTTCGATTTGCTTTCCGCTGTACGCACTCAAGATAAGGCGAATCTGCTTCATCGTAAGCTCGTTATACTGTTCGAGCGAGACCATAATCGGCTGTACGCTTATGTCGTGCGCACACTGTTGAACGCTTCGCATAAACGCACCTGCAAGCCAGGTCTGCAACGCTTCACCGTCTGGGATTTTCTCGTCATCGTCTTCGGAAAAACCGTCTCCCATAATCTGCTGGATCCGTGCCACAACGCTAAGATGTGCGTGACTGTATGCCTCGCCAAGCGCATTTTTGTCTACATCCTTGTATGAGCAGCCCTCGCTGTACCATCTCTCAAACTCGTCAAACGCGTCTTTCATAATCATAGCCAATTCTTTCGGACACATAAAAAGCCTCCTTTGCCAGTATTTATCTGTTGTGTGTTTATACTACGGACTAAAAAAAAATATTTCAAGACTCTTTTTTACCGTCTTCGAAATCGCCGGTAAAAAACATCTTCCTTACACACTTGCCAGATTTGTTCTGGTCTGCAAGTTTTTTCTCATGGCTAGAATTGACAATTCCACCTAATCCAATAAGGATGGACAAGCTTTGCTCACCCTCTTCTGTCTAGCATACCGTATATCATGCCTACCAACTTTAGTCAGTCATCTAAAATCTTCCTGCTTCAATTAAATCCTACGTCCCCTATTTGCCCCCATAATTTTTATTATATTGCATCCTGAAGAAAACACAAGACTAATAATTTAGGATTTTCTTCTTTTAATTATACATGATTTTGACTGGACCAAGCATGCAACGGGCATGATAAGAAGCATCAAAGCCTTTTAAATGCCTAATTACAAGTGGAAAGGAAAATACAGAAATCAAATCTTCTTTTGTTATCTCAAAACAAAGTCCTAGTTCTGCAAGTTTTTCTGAAATTAGTTTCATACCAGTGTAACAACCCAGTTTTCGCAAGTCTTCACTGATACTTTGAAAAGTACCAAATGGAATTTCACACAAATCACCAAGAGTATCTATTCCGGGAGAAAAATAGGAAAATATGCTGTCCGGAAGTTGAAGAACGGCTATATCGTATGAAAACAGTTTTTCTGCGTATTGTTCAAAATATGGGGACCTGGCTTTACCTTCAAAAAAAATCTGCCAGATTTCTTTATCAGAAAACTGCTGTCCATCCATCACTTTACTATGGAGTTCGGATTTACTGTATAAAAGATTTTTTCTGCCAAGTGCAAACATCCATTTAAAAAATACTCGTACTGACAAAAGAACTGTTTGACGAACAGTACAGATTTGTATTAGCCAATATTGTGGAAGTCTCGTAATTTTTGAGTCAAGGTTAAAAATTGCAATTACTTTTTTTACAATCTGCATGTAAATTGAATTGCAATCACTTAGCTGTTTACCAGAAAGTTCACTTTGTATTATTAAGTCACTTATTATTTTTGCAGAAGATTGAATTTCATCCGGCAAGTCTTTTAATTCTCCAAGAATTTGATCAAACTGTTTTTTTTGTTCCCTGGTAAGCTTTTCAGCAATATCCATTTTTTCAACCTGAGCAATGAGGCTGCTGTATTGTTCTAATGCTTTCTGTAATGTTACAAGAGCCATACAGACTTGGCATTCTTTATTTTCGTACATATAAACCTCTGCCTTGAACAATCCTCTTCAAATGTTATTTGATAGAATTTCTTTCCGAGAATGACTTTGCCAATTCGCCTATTAGAATATCTATTGTAGAGTAGAGAACCTCTAAATCTGCAATTTGGTATTCTCTGCTATGTCTGCATAAACCCTTTGAGATGAAACCATGTTGAAGAAAAATTCTTTATCCTCTTCTTCAAAAGTTGTTCTCATAGCAATCCATCCAAGATTCCAAGTTTATAGCAGCTTAGAAGGAACAAAATTCCAATCACCCAGTAGACTTGAACAGGGAGGCCACCTTCGAAAAATGCGAACAAAGCAAACATCACGCTAAACGCAAGCAATCCAGTCCATAGTCCAGCAATAGACAGAATCATAAGTACCAAAATGACATCTATAATTCCAGTAACTATCGGATGCTTTTTTTCAAAGATGTAAGAAATTATTATCAAAATAAATATAACTGTCAATGCAGGGTTTTCAGAAATCCATTGTGTTATCATTGTTTACTCCTCTTTTATTGTTTTGTTTTCTTAATTTATTATACAATTTAAAAAAAAAAAGTTAAAGACTATTTATATCAGTTCCATACACTCCAAATTTTTAGAGGAGGTAATTTTTTTATACCCACCTCATTTTTCTCCTTTATATAAGCTCCAAACCTTCCTTATCATCCGCCAAGTTCTGCATTACCATCCGTGCAGACAACTTCGCTAACAGGACTCCCCTCTGAAAAGTCATGACTCTTCATTACCTTGCGCCATTCTTCCATAGTACCAGCAAAGCGGATTTCTTTTAGCTTTTCGCAGTGACAGAAAGCAAGGCTTTCTATTTCCTTTACAGAAGAAGGAATTGTTATGGATTCAAGTTTTTTGCAGAAAAAAAATGATCCCCAGCAAATTGTTTCAACCTTTTCAGGAAGTAACACAGACTTTAAGTTTTCACAGTCAGAAAACAAGGATTCCGCCACAACCTTTACGCCGGAAGGCAACTTTATACTCTCTATGCCAGTACACGCGAAAAAAGCATCTTGGTCAAAGACTTCAACGCACTGGGGAATTACAATTCCTTTTCTTCCCCTGCCCCACCCGCACGGACAGCGGACAAGGGTCTTCTTGTCTTTGCTGTAAAGAATTCCATCATCTGCTGAATAGTTTTGATTTTGTTCCGCTACAGAAAATCCTAAATACAAAGCACAATCTACAAAGGCATCTTTTTTTATTGTTGCAACGCTTGCAGGAATAAAAATCTTTGCAAGACCCAGACAGTTTTGAAATGCAGAGTAACCTATTTCTACAAGCCCTTCGTTCAATTCAACAGTTTTCATAAGCTGCTCAAGTTCCTTCCGCTTATATTCGCCACTTCCGGTGCTTGGTGCAGCCATCGCTATTATATTGTTCCTTTTTTCCTTAGAAAGCGGGGTTACCGCCAAGTCAAGAATTTCTTTGGAAGCTCTGCTAAAGTTCCTTCCATAAAAATTATAAACTTTTCCGTCCGGAAGAACAGGAGCCGTTACGACTTTGAGCCAGTAGGGAACACCTTCCACAATATAAGGAGTCGGCTCTCCGTGTTCCTCTGTCCTAGACTTTAGGCTGTCACTTTCATTTTTATCTATATATTCCATGACAGAGCCAAGAAGAGGATGCTCCAGCGTCTGAAGTTCATCTTGGGCAAAAAGGTCACCGTCATAAAATCCAAACAGAAGCGGGTCAGCATAGTTCAAATAAAATATGTGCTCAGACTCAGAATCCCCATCATCATAGCAAAAGTATTCATCTCGGAAGTCTATTTTTAAAGGAGCCTTTTTAAATGCCCAACATCTGAGCCCCCATACTTCCAGCGCGACACTTTTACGCTTCCCTGCTGATTTCTGAAACGCTCCAACGCTTCTTCATACTTCAGCTTTTTTGAAGGATTTTTATATTCAGGCGGATAGTTTTTTATTAAATCCTGAATGTCAAGGGAAAGTTTTACCATACAATGGATGGAATCAAGTGCGTTATTTTTCATTTTCTGTTTCTCCTTATGAACACATCATTTTAATTTCCAGGAAGCCATCTTATAGAGAGCCTCGTCAATTGTTTTTGCAGACAGTCTCCCAAGCTGGCATCCGACAGGGATGCACACCCCAATGGAAAGAGTAAAGATTTCTTCTTCTTCATGCCATGTTATAAAACAATGCATATTGCCTTTTATGTAATGATAGCAACCATCTCCCCAACTGTCCCTAAAACCCCAGCCCCCGGCACTTTTAGGAGGCTCAAACAAGTTTTCAAGTATTATTTCATTGCGGCTTCTAAACTCATTTTTTTCTTCAGCTATAACAGGATGGTAAAATTTACTTTTCTCAAAAATATCTTTAAATTCATCATCCTCAAAGAAATTCATAACATTAAAAGAACTCCTGTGCTCTTCCAGCTTAGCCTTTATCATTTGGGGATTTCCGTACACAATGAAATATTTTGCAATTTCAATGCGATTTATTTCTTTAGTTATTGGCTTAAATGGGTATCCTTCCGCAATGATTAAATCCTGCAATTGGTTTGCCCGCTTAGAGTTTCTCCTTTTTTTATGTGTCATATCGCTATCATAAACCGAGACTATTACATGTTCCCCCAAGCTTAGGAGAAGCTTCTTAAGTTCTGCATCTCTATTAATCATATTCACTCCCCGGCCCTAAAGCCAATCGCTTTTGTTTGGCATGCATCTTTATGACTCTGCAAAGAAGCAAGTTCCGAAACAATGTATTCTGCATTCACAGAGTCCCTCCTCATAAAACGAATCCGCCCTGCAAGAATACCAAAATCACCAGGCGTCACTGTTCTATACGAAGCCAGATTCGCAATCTGATTATCCGTAAAATCAAACTGAGGAAAATACCTCTCCAGCAGCCTTCCTACCCCATTAGAATCAAGCGCCTTGAATTCCGCACAAATATGAAACCTTCTGAGTAAGGCTTTATCCAATATACCTTTCATATTTGTCGTACAAATCATTATGCCCTTGAATTCTTCCATCTGCGTAAGGAATTCATTAACCTTTGTAATTTCCCATTCGTTTACAGCCTGCTTTCTGTCACGGAAAAAGGAATCAGCTTCGTCAAAAAGCAAGATTTGATCGCTCATTTCCGCTTCGGCAAAAGTTAAGCTTATGTTCTTTTCCGTAGCACCGACCAATGACGAAATGATATCCGACGCCCTTTTTAGCAAAAGATGCTTTCCAAGCTTTTGAGCAATGTAACGTGCAAATTCTGTTTTTCCAGTTCCACTTTCTCCATAAAAAAGCATCCTAACACCTTCTCTAGGAGAATTTGTTTCTTTGTAGTATTCCTGAGAATTTTGAACCATCTCAACAATATCCTCTGCAGGAACAGAAGAATTAATAACCCCCGTATCATAACTATCGAAAATTTTTTCACGCATTTTTACATGGCCATACAGCAGCGATGAATTTGACTCGAATATTGAACGTATTGAGCTCTCGATGTACTTGTCATCACTTCCTTTAAAAGCCTTCATAATGCAGAAAACATTGTCTATTGAAGAGCCGGTTACCTCATACGAATTGCACAGTTTTAGCACCTGCGTTTTTAATTTTTTAGAGCATGAAAACTTGTTCAAACGCATGCGGGAAATTTCCTTAATCCGTTCCCCACTCATTTTTTCAAATGGTATTGAATATGTAAAGCGTCTTTTTGTGGAAACATCCATTACATCGGTATAATTCATTATCCATATAACTTTATTCTGGCACATTTCAAACAGTTTGTTAACACTTCCCTTACGGACATTTGAATCAAACATACCGTTTGAAGACGTGGCAAGGAGAGACTCGGCTTCATCTATGACAAAAACCGTATTCTTATTTTCCACAGAAAGCATTAGGCTAAGCCTGTTAACAGATGTTTCTGGCTGAGTTTCAGTCTCAAAGCTATTCTTAAATTCCACAGCCTTAAGCCCACAGGCTTTTATAAGCGCTTTTGCATACTCTGTTTTACCGCTGCCAGAAGCACCATAGAGCAGGATATTTACCCTATCAACATTTTTAAGCAGCGACATGGCTATATTGGAAACATCATCCTTTATTGAAAAGCTTTCAATTGGATATGCATCTTTAACAACCAGCTTATTGCTTATGTTGTAAAAAAAGGGGTTAAGGCTGCCTGTCATTACGCACAAATAAAAGACCATCGTAATGTCGCAATCATAATCCAAAAATGAACTCAGAATACCACTTGTTAGATTCTCCATAAAATCTCCCAAGTCGGACATTGGCACATCCAAATCCCTAAGCATCTGAATGCCTGTCTGCGAATAATTGGGAAGGGCATTTGAAAACTCACGTGTTGTGGCTATCCGGAACAAGTGCTGCAGGCATACAACCTGGCCCCTCGTCAAAGCTTTTGACGACAGAAGAAATTTTGTTATGTTCGGAGTATTAGCGGCATTTAAAATCTTCCGAGGAATTTTCACGCTCGCTTCCGGAGAAACAATTTTCTTGCATGTAAAAAAAGTCTGTTCAAATATCCGGAGCAAAGTTTCCATCTTTCCGGCAAAAACACACCTGCACAAATTTGCCTGCACTTCGTTTTCTATATCTCCATATTGTAATTCAGCGTATGCATTTTCATCTTCGTAGAAATGGAATTGAAATTTCTTCTTGCAAGGGAAATGCCATGTATCATCCTCATCTTCTTCTGAAACATAGTTAAGTTTTTTATTACGTATCAAATGATTTATATGTAAAAGGATAATCTGCTCAAGTCTGTCCATTTTTCCAAGTCTTTTTGCAAACAAGAAAAAAAGCTGAAGCAGGTCAAAGTCAATTTCACTTATTTTGCGTGGCCCAACAAGTTTCCATACATAGTAGCATCTTATATACACTTCCTGGCTACTCATATTCAGAATTGATGATCCGTTTTTAAAGTACATAAATACCTCCTGGTAATAGACTGTAATAACGGTACGGGAATGAAAAAAAAAGTTAAAGACCAAAATTTATCATGTTTTTTTGCTCAAATTGTATTTTTACAGTGTAAATACACCGCTCATGGCAATCCCTATAACAAATGTTACAACATAAAATATAACGTCGCCTTTACCTTCAATATTGCCACGTATCCAGTCAAGAAGAAAGCACCAATGCCTCCCCAAGCCAGGCAAGCTCCAAGAACATGCAAACCTTCTTTTCCGCCACCACCATAAGAAAATATGCCAACAGCAAGAACAACTACAATAATAGTTCCAAGAACTCTTTTAAGTATTTTATGTTCATCTTTAATTCCATATGCAGCTATCAATACTATTATTGTTAATATTATTACAAATCTTTCAGTTCCAGTAAAACCCTCATTCCAACATTCTGACAATAATAGTGACAAAAGCATAATTCCTCCTTGTTTCTTTTTCTTGATTAAACTTAAAAAGATTTTAAAGGAAAGTTCAAGACCATTTATACCGTTTTATTTTTTTGACAAAGAGGTAAGTAGATGAGGCTGCCTCGTTTTCTTAGAAATTGTAAACATCGGCTATTTGCTCAAGCAAAAGAGTGTAGCCATCATTCAATCCGAAGCGTGCGGAAATAATTTCTTTTTCGGAAGGGGAAATTTTCTAAAAACATGTCCTTCCCTGCTCCAAGCCCGCTCCGGGGCGCTTAACGCTGCCCCTACACCGGCTTTACACCTGGAAGGACTGTTGCCTGCTAGTCTAAGGGGCGCAGGAGACGGAAACCCAGGTAGTTGTCCCGACCGTCCGCGCGGCTGCCGTAGCGGTTGGACACCCCGCAGTTGACGGCGAGGTGGCAACAGCTGCCGCCACGGTAGAAGCGGTTGACGGGGTTGTCCGGGGCGGGCTCCCACACCCACTCACACACGTTGCCGCTCATGTCGTACAAGCCGTATCCGTTTGCCATATTCTGTGCCACAGGATGCGTTACGTTGTTGCTGTTGTCATCGTACCAGCCAACCTCGCCCAAGTCGTCGCTTCCCGAGTATGTGTAGCTTTCGCCTCCATCTGCGGCATTTTCCCACTCATCGTTTGTGGGGAGCCTGTAGCCGTTTGCGCTAAAGTCACAGTCTACGTCGGAATCTATGCTTTCGCCCTGATGCGGTGTGTAGCCCCAGGATTCGGGGTCTGTCTCTCCGTCTACGGAATATGCGGGGGTAAGGCCTTCTTTTATGCTTAGCTTGTTGCAGAAGTAGACGGCATCGAACCAGCTTACTTCTTCCACCGGATTGTTTGCCGTGTCGCCTTCTTCTTCCAAGGCTTCGCGCTCATCGTCATCAAGGTCATCATTTGAAAGCTGATGATAACTTGGGTTTTCTCCCATCACTTTTTGGTAGAGGCGCTGGGTTACCGGGGTTTGCCCCATCCAGTACTTGGTTCCGGGGATGGCGATCAGTTTGGATTCACTGTCCACGCTAATGGTATCGCTTATTTTAACCTCGCCGTCTGCGCATTTCACGCTCTTTATGGGAGATTCTCGGAACCAGCCTGCTTTTTCCACCACATTCCACTGTTCCGCTGTTCCGCCAAACTCAACCGACAAAAGCGATTCGCAACTTAAGAACGCGCCATCGCCGATTTCCATGACGCTAGACGGAATTGCCACCGACAAAAGCGATTTGCAATTTACGAACGCGCCTTTATCGATTTTTGTAACGCTGCTTGGAATCACCACAGATGAAAGGGATTCGCAACCACTGAACGCCGTTATGCCGATTTCCGTAACGCCGTCGGGAATTGTCACGTCCTTCGCGCTCTTGTCCAAGCACTTTACCGCCACGTTTTTTCTCACCAAAAGAACAGGCTTTTCCCACACTCCGTCAGCGCATTTTACGCTAGTAAGCGGAACATTTTCTCCAAACAAATTTTCATTGCCCTCAACATTGGTCCACTCCTCCATTGTTCCGCCGAACTCCACCGACTCAAGCGATTCGCAATTTCTGAACGCCTCATCGCCGATTTCCGTGACGCTGTTCGGGATCACCACCGATGAAAGCGATTCGCAATAAATAAACGCATAACTGTCGATTTCCGTAACGCCGTTGGGAATTATGATTGGACCGCGCTGGTTTGAGCAATACAGAATTTTGTTGCCCTCCACCGCGCATCCGTTCTTTATGGTAAGGCACGGATGCGAAAGTTCGTTGATGGCGCAGCGCTCGAACGCATTGTAACCAATTTCCGTAACGCTGTTCGGAATATCCACCGACGCAAGCGATTTGCAATCCTCGAACGCGCCTCTACCGATTTCCGTGACGCTGGACGGAATCTCAACAGACGTAAGCGACGCACAATCACGAAACGCATCATAGCCGATTTTCGTGACGCTGTTCGGGATCACCACCGATGAAAGCGAATAGCAACCATCGAATGCACAACCGCCGATTTCCGTAACGCCGTCGGGAATCGTCACACTTTCCACTTCTTCGTCCGTACATCTTTCCAGAACTCCGTCTTCAATCTCAAAAATGTCTTCCATTTTTTTTGTCCTCACTAAACAATATATTTTTTCCGCATTAAAGCAGGTCATTTACAAACACATCATTTGATTCCTTTTGTATTTTCATAGCGTAATTATACCGCTTACAAGAATACCTATTATAAATGCTATGGCATAAGGTACAATACCACCTATACCTTCAATGTCGTCTTGCATCCAATCCATAAAAAATCCAATAATACTTCCAACTGCTATTACAGCTCCAAGTGCGAGCCTTCCCCGCTCACCACCACCACCGTAAGAATAAATACCAGAAGCAAGAATGAGCAGCCATATAACTCCAAGAATTCTTTTAAGTGTTTTATGTTCATCTGAAATTGCAAAAGCAATTATTACTCCTATAATTGCCATTATAATTCCAAATCTTTCACAAGCAGTACAGCCTTCGTTCCAAAATTCAGACAATGATATTTTCGTCATATTTTTCTCCTTGTTTCTTTTTCTTGATTAAATTTAAAAAGATTTAGTAAAAAAGTTCAAGACCATTTTCATAAGAAGTCTATACAATACAGAGTTTTTATATATTACTTGGGGCAGTTGGCGAGGAAGCATGTAAAATAAAGTTATGCTCCTAAAAAAAATGACTTAGCTTGGCTTAACTTTGTCCCGCAGCCAGGCATTAACAAAGAAACGCTGGCATGCAGATCAGAAAGCTCTATATATAAAATTCTATTTACCGATGCTTAGAAACGCTCGTAACATTTCCATCACCATCGGCATGTACATCAATTTCGGTATGGCATCCATCCCTGACACAGTAATGCCAGCCATATTGATCACATGGCTGCCCTATTTCACAAAGGACTTCACATGGCGTACCACAAGATGGACATTCGATGATTGTCGATTTACGGCAAGAACGATTCCATTTATCCTCACCAACTGCCTGAAAATAAATTGACATATAACCTCCAACATTTATTGTTTATGCTAAATTTAAGTATATCATATGTTTTTTTTATGTCAATTTTTTTTTCAGTTATTCTTTTTCCGGGTAAGCTGTAAAATATAATTCCCCAAAACAAAAAGGTTTTCAACCTTCTGTTATAATGGAAATTGCACAGACCAAAAAACAGGAGGAAGAAAACCTAATGGAGAATATAGCACGAAAGAAGAGAAAAGAAAACAGCTGC
>ODAI011600475.1_pt1 | contig 29799 bp, 21 predicted proteins | sample 1539321 | NCBI WGS metagenome assembly ODAI01 (sample SAMN02144231, study PRJEB22623) | gut metagenome | biome: sheep rumen | host: Ovis aries | place: New Zealand
CTTCGACCTGCGCGGCGAGACGGAGCCGAAGCATCCGACCCAGTTGTACGAGGCCGGCTGCTACCTGCTGCTGGGACTTTTCCTGATGGGACTCTACCCGATGAAACTGGACAAGGTCTATCGCGGCCCGTTCACCGCCCGGTTCTTCATCGGCTGCTTCGGCGCCCGGTTCCTCATCGAGTTCATCAAGGAGCCGCAGGTCGGGTTCGAGGAGGGAATGGCCCTGAACATGGGACAGCTTCTCAGCATCCCCTTTATCCTGCTCGGCATCGGCTTCCTGGTCTACGCCTGGAAGAAGAAACTGCCGGCACGGGCCGTCCACCCGCAGAAACCGGCGCGGACTGAGACGCATTACGCCCACGCCAAATGATCAAGGCGGCTTTTTTCGACATCGACGGAACCCTCGTCGGTTTCCATGAATCCGAAATCCGCGACGAAGTCGTGGAAGCCCTGGATGCCCTTCGCCGGAAGGGCATCCGGCTCTATATATCCAGCGGCCGTCCGAAGGCGCTGATCCGCAACCTGAAGGATTATCCCTTCGACGGGTACATCACCATGAACGGAAGCCTCGTCCTCCTGGGCGACCGGATCATCCACAGCGCCCCGATCTCGCATGAGGAGGCGGTCCGGGTCGCGGAAATCTCCGAAGAACACGGATTCGCGGCCGTCGCATTCATGGCGGACGGCATGGGCATCAACCTGCAGAACGACATCACCGACACGATCAACCACCTCATCCATGTCCCGGCCTTCCCGGTCATCCCGCTGGTGGAGACGGTCCGGCAGTCGGAGGTCTACCAGTATACGGTCTACATCTCGCAGGAAGAGATGGAGCGGTATTACCAGCCCTATCTCAAGAACGTGGCCTGGCCCCGCTGGCATCCGGCGTTCCTGGACGTCACGCCCGCCGCTTCTTCCAAGGCCGCGGCCATCGAAAAACTGCTGGAGGCCGAGGGGTTGCGCCGTGATGAGATCATCGCGTTCGGCGACGGCGGCAACGACATCAGCATGCTGGAATATGCCGGGATCGGCGTGGCGATGGGCAATGCCACGGCAGATGTCAAGGCATCAGCCGATTACGTGACGGCCGACGTCGACGACGACGGTATCCGCAAAGCGCTCCGCCATTTCGGTCTGCTTTAAACGTTTTTGTTTCAAAAAGAACGGAATTTACCTAAAATAACGGCCTTTGCGACCGTTTTCGGTACGTATTTTGCGGCATTGTCGCGCGCATTAAAATGCGGATTACCTCAACAATAAACCAAAGAAGATCGATATAGTTTTATGAAGCAAATGTTGCGCGCCTTTCTGGTTTTCGGCGCGGTTCTCATGTCCCTCAGCGCGGGAGCGCAGTACCGGACAGACCTTGAGCCTGAAGCGGCTTCTCCGCAGGGCGACACCGTCATTCTGACGCTCGACCAGGCTCTCCAGATCGCCTTGAGCGAAAATATTTCCGTAAAGGTCGCGGACCAGGAAATCCGCCGCCAGGAATATGCCAAAAGAGGCACCTACGCCTCGCTCTTCCCGCAGGTCAGCGGCTCCGGTTCCTATCAGCGGACCATCAAGAAACAAGTCATGTACATGGGCGGCGGCTCGTCTGATGACGAAGAATCCGGCGGTGGCGGCATGGCCGGCATGATGGCCAGCGCCTTCGCCCCGATCATGCACTATCTCAACCAGCTCGTGGCCCTGCATCCCGGCCAGATTACGCCGTATGTTCCCGCTCCCGTGGAAGACTCGGGCGACAGCGACGGCGGCTTCGAGGTCGGCCGTATGAACACGTATTCCATGGGTATCAGTGTCGGCATGCCGCTGGTCAACGCCCAGCTTTGGGAAAGCCTCCGCCTCTCCGGCGACCAGGTTGAACTGGCGGTCGAGCAGGCCCGTTCCTCCCGGCTGGACATGGTGACTCAGGTCAAGCAGGCTTTCTACGCCGTCCTTTTCGCGAAGGAGGGTTTCAACGTATACAAGAGCGTCTATGAGAATGCGAAGGCCAATTTCGAACAGACCGAGCGCCGTTACAAGGCCCAGAAAGCTTCCGAACTGGAACTCTCCCGGGCAGCCTCGACGATGGCCAACGCCATTCCGAACGTCTACAATGCGGAAAGCAGCGTGATGCTGGCCCTCTGGCAGCTCAAGGCGGTCATGGGCGTCGACCTGGAGATGCCGGTCGATGTGGCCGGCGCGCTCGGCGACTATGCCCAGACCATGTTCCGGGACATCCACGAGAATGAGAATGCCGGGCTGGAGAACAATACGACGATGCGTCAGCTCGCCATCCAGGCCGAAATGCTGGCCAAGACGGTCCGGATGCAGAAGTTCGCCTCCCTCCCGACCCTCTCTGCAAGTTTCGCGTACAACTTCATGTCCATGAACGACGACTTCAAGTTCAGCCAGTACCGCTGGACCCCGTATTCCTTTGCGGGCATCAGCCTGAGCATCCCGATCTTCGCGGGCGGCCAGCGCACCAGCCAGGTCCGCCAGGCCCAGGTCCAGAAGACGGAACTCGAACTCCAGCGCATCCAGACGGAACGCCAGCTCAAGATCGCCATCCGCCAGTATCTCAACTCGATGGAGACGGCGATGAAGAGTTATGACGCCGCTGCCGAAGCGGAAGGCCTGGCCCAGAAGGCCTACGACGTCTCCGCCCGTTCCTTCGAGGTCGGCAAGAGCACGCTGACCGACCTGAACGACGCCCAGCTCGTCCTGACCCAGTCCAAACTCGCCCGCAGCCAGGCGGTGTACAATTTCGTGGTGGCGAAGTCCAACCTCGAGCAGGTCATCGGCGCCGATTTCACCGATCCGGACGGCACGTACAACCCCCAGACAATCCGATAATAAGAAAAGACAAGATATGAAGAAGATTATCAAGACCCTGTTTTATGCCGGCCTGCTTGCAGCGGTTGCAAGCTGCGGCGGCAAGAAGAATGAGTCCGCGGCCCCTTCCATGATGATGAATCCGGAAGATGTGATCCGTACGGTCGAAGTCGCTCCGGCCACCCGCCGCGAAGTTCCGCAGGAGAATTCCTATGCCAGTTCCGTCGAGGCCTATGCTACCAACAATATCATGCCCCAGCAGGCCGGCCGCATCCGCAAGATCAACGTGGAGGTGGGCGACTACGTCGTCAAGGGCCAGATCCTGGCCGAGATGGACCGCATGCAGCTGGAGCAGCTGGAACTCCAGATCCAGAACGATGATATCGAATATGCCCGCCTGAAGAGCCTGTATGAAGAAGGCGGCGTCTCCCAGTCCGACTTCGAAGCAGCCGAACTCGGGTACAAGCTTCGCAAGAGCAGTTACGACAACATGGTGGAGAACACGATCCTCCGCAGCCCGCTGACCGGTTTTGTCACCGCGCGCAACTTCGACAAGGAAGACATGTATTCCATGTCCGCGCCGATCTTCACGGTCCAGCAGGTGACCCCGGTGAAACTGCTCGTCGGCATCTCCGAAACCGATTATACGCGTGTCAAGAAGAACGACGTGGTCTCCCTGACGGTCGACGCCCTGCCCGGCCGCACCTTCTCCGGCCGCATCAACCGCCTGTATCCGACCCTCAACCCGGCCACCCATACGTTCCAGGCCGAGGTCGTCGTGCCGAACAATGACCGTGCGCTCCGCCCGGGCATGTATGCCCGCGTGACCGTGACCTACGGCGTCAACAACAGCATCGTCGTTTCCGACCAGGCCATCGTCAAGCAGGAAGGTACCGGCCAGCGCTATGTCTATCTGCTGAATGCGGATGACACCGTGCATTATGTCCCGGTTGAGCTGGGCCGTCACATCGGTACCGAATACGAGATCCTCAGCGGCATCGAAGAAGGCCAGTTGGTCGTCATGAAGGGCCAGTCCGGTCTCAAGGACGGTCTCAAGGTGGAGGTCCTTAACAGGTAATCGCGTATGAGTATCTATCGTTCAGCCGTCAACAAGCCGGTCACGACCTTCCTGATCTTCCTGGCGTTCGCCATCCTGGGCGTCTTCTCGCTCGTCAAGCTGCCGATCGACTTCTTCCCGGACATCGAATCCAATGTCCTGATGGTCATGGCATCTTATCCGGGCGCGAGTGCCGAGGATGTGGAGAACAACCTGACGAAGTCCCTGGAAAACGCCCTCAACGGCGTCAGTGACCTCAAGGACCTGACCTCCCAGTCCCGGGAGAACGTCTCGGTCCTGACCCTCGAATTCAAATATGGCATCGACATCGAAGCGGCGACCAACGACGTCCGCGACAAGCTCGACATGGTGACATCCACCCTGCCGGACGGTGCGTCCGCGCCGATGATCTTCAAGTTCAGCGCCGATGACATGCCGATCCTCATCCTGGCCGCGACCGCGGACCAGAGCGTTTCCGCCCTCGACAAGATCCTGGACGACAAGGTGGCCACGCCGCTGGCCCGTGTCTCCGGTGTCGGTACGGTTTCCGTCGCGGGTGCCCCGCAGCGCGAGATCCAGGTCTACTGCGACCCGACCAAACTCCAGGCGTACGGGCTGACCATCAGCACGCTGGCCGGTGTGATCTCCGCCGAGAACCGCAACATCCCGAGCGGCAGCATCGACATCGGTTCGGAGACCTATTCCCTCCGTATCAAGAAGGAATTCAAGGATCCGTCCGAACTCCTCGACCTGGTCGTCGGCTATTCCCCGACCGGCGGTGCCGTCTACCTGCGTGACGTCGCCCGCATCCAGGACGGTCTCGAAGAGAAGTCCCAGGAAGCCTTCACCAACGGCGTCCGCGGTGCCCAGATCGTCATCCAGAAGCAGTCCGGCTACAACACTGTCCAGGTCATCGAAGATGTCAAGACCGCCATGGTCGACATCCAGCAGAACCTGCCGTCCGACATTCAGTTCACGACGGTCATGGACTCCTCGACGAACATCGTCAACACCATCAACTCCCTGAAGGAGACGATCCTGATCACCTTCCTGCTCGTCATGCTGGTGGTCTATGTCTTCCTCGGCCGCTGGAAGGCGACCCTCATCGTCGTCCTTTCGATCCCGATCGCCTTGCTGGCATCCCTGATGTACCTCTTTGCGACGGGCAACTCCCTGAACATCATCTCCATGTCCGCGCTGTCGATCGCAATCGGCATGGTCGTGGACGATGCCATCGTCGTCCTGGAGAATGTCACGACGCACCTCGAGCGCGGTGAGAAACCGAAGGAGGCCGCCGTCCACGGCACCGCCGAAGTCGGTATCTCCGTCATCGCCTCGACCCTGACGATGCTCTGCGTGTTCCTCCCGCTGACCATGATGTCCGGCATGGCCGGTATCATGTTCAAGCAGCTCGGTTTCATCGTCAGCATCATTATGATCGTCTCCACGACTGCGGCGCTGACCCTCGTCCCGATGATGTGCTCCGTCCTCCTGACGAACGAGAACAAGAGCGGCAAGCTGTTCCATCTGATCTTCGATCCGATCAACCGGTTCCTCGACGCCGTCTCCCGCGGCTATTCCCGCCTGATCTCCTGGTGCATGCGCCACAAGCGCATCGTCCTGCTGGGCGCCGTAGGCATCTTCGTCCTGGTGCTGCTGGTCTACCTGCCGGTCATGAAGACCGAATTCATCCCGCAGAGCGACCAGGGCCGTCTCCAGGTCAGCATCGAGCTCCCGATCGGAACGGCACAGGAAGTGACCGGCGACGTCGCGGCCCGTATCTACGAACGCGTCAAGCAGGATGTCCCGGAGATCAAGGTGCTTAGCTATACCTTCGGCCAGGCCGACTCCGACAACGCCTTCGCCAGCATGCGGAGCAACGGTGCCTACCTGATCTCGATGAACATCAACCTCGGCAGCAAGACCGAGCGCGACCGTTCCACGGCCGAGATTGCCGATATCATCCGTGCTGATCTTCGCGAGTTCCCGGAACTCAACAAGTACAATGTCTCCGAAGGCATGGGTGCCATGGGCGGTGCGTCCAGCGTCGCGCTGGAAATCTACGGTTACGACTTCGAAACCAGCGAAGCCCTCGCCCGGGAGGTCCAGAAGAAGATGTCCGACGACCCGAACTTCACCCAGGTCAGCCTCAGCCGCGACCAGTATACGCCGGAATACCAGGTCGATTTCGACCGCCAGAAACTCGCCCTCGCCGGCCTGAGTTCCACGACCGCCGCCGCGGCGTTCAGCGCGGCCATCAGCGGTACTGTCGGCTCCTTCTACCGGGAGAACGGTGAGGAATACAACATCCGCGTCCGGTATGCGCCGGAGTTCCGCCGCAGCATCGAGGACATGGAGAATATCGTGATCTACAATGCGATGGGCAACGGCGTCCGGATCAAGGACCTCGGTACGGTCGTGGAAGACCGTGTCCCGCCGACCATCCAGCGCAAGAACCGTGAGCGTCTCATCACCGTAACCGGTATCGTCGCCCGCGGCCACGCCCTGAGCGAGGCGGTCGAGGCGACCCAGAAGATCATGGACGGCACGACCATCCCGTCCGACATGAGTTACTACATCGGCGGTGACTTCGAAGACCAGCAGGAAATGTTCGGAGACATGATCCTCCTGATCGTCCTGATCATCATCCTGGTCTACATGGTCATGGCCTCCCAGTTCGAATCCTTCATGGGTCCGTTCGTCATCATGTCCTCCATCCCGTTCGCCTTCGTCGGCGTCGCGATCGGCGCGATGGTCCACGGCATGGCCATCAGCATCATGGCGATGGTCGGTATCATGATCCTGCTGGGTATTGTTGTGAAGAATGGTATCGTGCTGATCGACTATACGATCCTCTGCCAGGAACGCGGCATGAGCGTGCGGGACGCCTCCGTTACCGCTGCGAAGAGCCGTCTGCGTCCGATCCTCATGACGACCCTCACCACCGTCCTCGGTATGCTTCCGATGGCTCTCGGCCGCGGAGAAGGTGCCGAAATGTGGAACGGTCTCGGCGTCGTTGTGGCCTGGGGTCTGTCCGTTTCCACGCTCATCACCCTGGTGATCATCCCGACCCTGTACTGCGGATTTACCGAGCATCGTGCCCGCCGGCTGGCCCGCAAAGCCGCCCGAAAGGCTGCGCAGGCGGCGTAACCGCTGTCATTCTGAACGAAGTGAAGAATCTAGAAGCGAAGAATCTGAAAGAACATGAAAGGAATATTCATCGCATACAACCAGGCCTATAACGAGGAGATCGTCGAACTCCTCGAAGGCCTCGGCCAGCGCGGCTACACCGTCTGGACGGAAATCGGCGGCCGCGGCACCTACGAAGGCGAACCGCACTTGGGCAACCACGCCTGGCCGACCCAGAACCATGCCCTCTTTGCCGCCGTGCCGGACGACAAGGTATCCGACATCATGGATGCGCTCCGCAAGACGGACGCGAACAATGAGAAACTGGGACTGCGGGCCTATGTCTGGCCCCTTGAGCAAGCCCTTTGAACCCGAACCGGGCGGCCTTTCCGAAGCGCCGCCCGGTTTTTTTCATGCCCTTGTGTCAGGGCGTCATACATCGATTATTTTTGCATTCCTGCCATATTTTCCTAAATTTGTGGATGGAATGCATTTTGCGTTCCGACAGTTCCATACAGAAACTTTAATTGACTGAATTATGGCAAAAGTAGCAACGAACGAAAATTTCAAGGATATCATCGCCGGCGGGAAGCCGGTCATGGTGGATTTCTGGGCTGTCTGGTGCGGACCGTGCCGGATGCTTTCTCCGACCGTGGATGAACTCGCGGAGGCCTATGCCGACAAGATTGACGTCGTCAAGTGCAATGTCGACGACTGCCAGGACATCGCCATGGAATATGGCATCCGCAGCATCCCGACCCTGCTCTTCTTCAAGGACGGACAGGTTGTCGAGCGCACCGTGGGCGTCCTGCCCCGTCAGGAAATCGTGAACATCATCGAAAAACTTTAAGACGTCATGAAAAAGCAGATCCTCGCCGTTGTCGTCCTGTTGATGACAGCCGCACTGGGGTTGCAGGCCCAGTCCCGTATCGGCATCCTTGCCGGTATCACTTCTTCCGATTCCAACGTCAAGGAGTTCAAGACTTCCTCCGTTTCCTTGTACCACGCCGGCGTGGCTGCGAATTTCCCGCTCGGGCTGGGCTTCGCGATCCAGCCGCAGCTCGTCTATCAGGTCAAAGGCGTCTCGATGGACCAGATCACCTCTGTCTCCAGCGCCGATGCCATCAACTCCCTGGAGACGAAGGTCGGTTATCTCGAGGTCCCCGTCCAGATCCAGTGGGGTCCGGACCTGGTGGCTTTCCGTCCTTACGTGTTCGGCGAGCCCTTCATCGGATACGGCCTGACGATGCAGGCGGAGTCCGACAAGGATACGGTCAAGAACGACTTCGACAAGTTCAGCATGAACCGCGTCGAGTACGGTCTCGGCCTGGGTGTCGGTCTTGAGGTCTGGAAGATCCAGTTGGCGGCCAAATATTTCTGGAACTTCGGTTCCCTGGCCGACGGTGACAACAAGGTCAGTACCGACGCTATCGTCGATACGGTCTCTTCCGCCTTCAAGGACAAGAAAAACTTCAACGGCATGGCCGTTTCCCTTGCATTCTTCTTCTAATACAATCAAATATGGATAAACGTGCCGTAGTATTCTGCTCGTCGATCCGGGAGATCGATCCAGCATACCACATCGCAGCCCGGCAGGTGGCCGACGCCCTCTGCAAGGCGGGTTATACAGTTGTCACCGGCGGTTCCTGGCGGGGAACCATGGGCGCCATTTCCGAAGAGGTCGAGCGCTGCGGCGGCTCCCATGTCGGCATTATCCCGATTTTCATGGAGCGTTACGCCTATGACCGTCTGACGGAGAAAGTCCTGACGGAAACCATGTCCGAGCGCAAGGAGAAGATGCGTGAGGGCTGCAGCGTCGCCATCGCCCTGCCCGGCGGCATCGGGACGCTCGACGAGTTGGTTGAGACCCATGTCCTTGCCAAACTCGGCCAGTTCGATGGAAAGATCCTCGTGCTGAACCTCAAGGGCTTCTACGATCCGCTCAAGACCATGTACCAGCATTATGTCGATGCCGGCATGCTTTCCAAGAAGGATGCGGATCTTGTCCAGTTCGTCGATTCGGTAGAAGAACTCGCTGCCAACCTGGTATGATGGACAGAACCGAGATCATGGCTTACCTGCGGGAGGACATGGACCGGGTCAACGACTTGATTCTCCGCTCGCTGGACAGTGACATCGATCTGCTGAACCATACCAACCGCGCCTTACTTTCCCGCCGGGGCAAACAGCTCCGGCCGATGCTTGCCCTGCTGGCGGCCCGCGCCTGCAGCGGCGGCATTGTGACGGAAGATACCATCCGTTTCGCGGCTGCATCCGAACTCCTGCACAACGCCACGCTCCTGCATGATGACGTGGCGGACGGGAGCACGCAGCGCCGCGGGGCCCCGACGGTAATGTCGCTGCTGGGCTCCCGCGCTTCTGTCCTGCTGGGCGATTTCTGGCTGGTCCGTGCGGTTGGCCGCATCCTGGACGCCACCCGGGAGACCGACCGGGTAATCCGGATCTTTTCCAAGACCCTGTCGGACCTGGCGGAGGGGGAAATGCTGCAGTTGCAGAAAGCCTCGGCCGGCGACACGACCCAGGAGGATTATCTCCGGATCATCTACAACAAGACGGCATCGCTCTTCGTAGCGACGGCGCAGTCCGCCGCCGTTTCGGTGCAGGCCACTCCGGAGCAGGAAGAAGCGGTCCATGCCTATGCGGAAGCCTTGGGCATCGCTTTCCAGATCAAGGACGATATCTTCGACTACGAAGAAGACGCCCGTATCGGAAAGCCCGTGGGACAGGACCTGCACGAGCAGAAGATCACCCAGCCCCTGCTGTGCGCCCTGGAAGCGGCGCCGGATCGGGATGAGGAGATCCGTTCGATGGTCGTCTCGATTGCGGACGTGCCTTCCGTCCAGGCGGACATCGTACGGTTCGTCAAGGAAAACGGCGGCCTGGAATCGGCCCGCCGGCATTTGGACAAATATGTTGACCAGGCCGTGGCGGCGCTCCAGGCGCTTCCTTCCGGCCGGGACCGGGACGCCCTGGCGGACCTGGCCCATTTCGTTGCAGACAGGAAATCATGACTTTCGACAGGATCATCGGCAATGAGGACGTCAAGCGGGCCTTCACCGGCATGGTGGAGAGCGGACGCGTGCCCCATGCCCTGCTCCTGCATGAGAACGAAGGCGGCGGCGCCCTGCCGCTGGTCCTGGCTTTCATCGCCCTCCTTTCCGGCCATGACCATTACGAGTGGAACACCCATTTCACGTTTCCGGTCACGTCGAGCACCAAGGTCTCCGGGGCGGTCAAGGACCTGACCTGCGACGATTTCGCGAAATATTGGCGGGAACTGATGGCAAGGAACCCGTATTTCATGGAGAATGAACTCTCCGCGGCGCTCGGCATCGAGAAGAAGGCCGGGGTCATCGCCGTGGCGGAAGGGAAGTCGGTGATGCAGAAACTGTCCCTGTCGGCCCCGACGGGCGGATACCGGTTCATGGTCATCTGGCTGCCCGAGAAGATGAATCTCCAGACGGCGAACATGCTCCTGAAATCCATCGAGGAGCCCTCGGACAAGACGGTCTTCATCCTGATCACCCACAGCCCCGAGGACGTGCTGGTCACGATCGCTTCCCGCTGCCAGCGGATGCGCGTGCTGCCGCTTTCCGCGGACGAAGTCGCCCGGACCCTGGTCCGGGAGTTCGGCGTCGATCCCGGCGAGGCCGCCGAAGCAGCCGCCTATGCCGGAGGCAGCGTGGGCGCAGCGCTCCAGAGCCTGTCTCCGGACAGCGATGCCACGTCGCTGCGGGACCTGTTCTCCGACCTGATCGGCAACCTGGCGGACCGCAACCTGCAGGCGGCCCTCGAGACGGGGGAAGCCATCGTGGCGCTGGATTCGCGGGAGAAACAGAAAGCTTTTTGTATTTTTGCAGGTGAACAGCTGCGAAAAATCTTCATGCTGCAGCAGGGGATGGATGCCATCGCCGGCGTTCCGCCCCAGGAGGAGGCCTTCTACCGTGATGCCGCCGCCCGCTGCAGCAAGTCTTTCTGCCGCAAGGGCGCCGAGATCCTGAGCCGGACGGCCGGACTGCTCGAACGCAACGTGGGACAGAAAATGCTGTTCTGCAACATGGTCACCCGCCTCTGGTCGGTGATCTGACAACTTATACAGATTCTTTGTGCATATGAACGAGAACGAAAACATCAAGTTTGATTGCAGCCGGGGCTGTACCGTGACCCGCAGCCAGAACGATGATCTGGTCTGCACGTACCGGCGCGGCTGCTGCAAGCTTGAAGACTATAACTGGCTCGCCGGTGTCGGGCAGGAGCAGTTCGCCCCGTATTTCGAGGTGCGCTTCAAGAATACCCGGAAAGGCATCTACCGCAACGATTCCGGCCAGAGTATCAAGATGGGTGACATGGTCATCGTCGAGGCGCAGAGCGGACATGATCTCGGCATCGTGACCCTCGAGGGCCCGATCGTCGGCCGGCAGATGCGTTGCAAGGGCATCAATCCCGAGACCTACGAATTCAAGCGGATCTACCGCAAGGCCAAGGCCTATGACATCGAGAAATGGCAGGAAGCCATCGCCCGGGAGCAGGAAACCATGATCCGCGCCCGCCAGATCGCCGTCGAACTCGGTCTCGAAATGAAGATCGGCGACGTCGAATTCCAGGGCGACGGCACGAAGGCGATTTTCTATTACATCGCCGACGGCCGCGTCGACTTCCGCCAGCTGATCAAGGTGTTTGCGGAGGAATTCCGGATCCGCATCGAGATGAAGCAGATCGGTGCGCGCCAGGAAGCCGGCCTGATCGGCGGCCTGGGCGTCTGCGGCCGCGAACTGTGCTGCGCCAACTACATCACGAATTTCAAGTCGATCACCACCGGCGCGGCCCGGGCCCAGGACCTTTCCCTGAACCCCCAGAAACTCGCCGGCCAGTGCGGCAAGCTCAAGTGCTGCCTCAATTACGAGGTCGCCACCTACCTGGATGCCCAGTCCCGGATCCCGAAGGTCTCGGAACCGTTGGAATTCGAAGACGGCCTGGCCTATCTGGTCAAGACGGACATCCTGCGGGAGGTCATGTATTTCTCCTATGAGAAAGGCTCCCTGGCCAATACCTACGCGCTGGATGCCGCCGAAGTCCGGGAAATCATCAAGATGAACCGCAACGGCGTCCGTCCCGAATCGCTCAAGCTCGAACCGGAACCGGAACTGCCGGAGTTCGTGACGGCGGTCGGCGACGACAGCATCACCCGCTTCGACAACCTGGGTAAGAAACGCAAGAAGAAATCCAAGCCGCAGCGCAAGGACGGCCAGCCGAAGAAGGAGGCCGAGCCGGCGGCGGAGGCGCCGCAGGAGAACCGTCCGAAAGCCGACAACCGTCCGAAGGGCGAGCGGAACGAAGGCCGCCGTCCGGATGACCGCCGGCGTCAGGGCGGCCAGAACCGGCCGCGCCGCCAGGATGGCGGACGGCAGAAAGAAGCGGCGTCCAAGGAATGAGACCCTGGCTGCCGATCCTGCTGGGCCTGGCCCTCGCGGTTTCCTGCCGGCGGCCGCCGGTCGAGGAAACGTTCGTCAAGGTCGCCGACCGGGACGGACAGAACCGGTATTGCTTCCCGGTCGCCCTGGATGACCCCGCAGTGACGTATGACCTCGACATCCTCATCGGGATGGACTGCACCGATCTCGTCTTTTCCCGGTTCATCCGGATGCCGCTCCGCATCCAGTGGACGGATCCGTCCGGGCGCCCGTATGAAGAGACGGTCTGGGTCGGACGCGACCAGCTGGAGGGGAGTACCTATTACCAGAAAAATCTTTGGCTGGAATACCGCCATGGCATGCGCCCCGTCGAGACGGGGACATGGGAACTGGCGCTGTTCCTGCCGGAGGACCAGACGAAAACATTCAATGTGACCGGGACGGGGATCCGTCTGCAACGCAATGGGACACGGTAAACTGAAAAAATTCAAGGAGAACGAGACCTTCCGGTGTCTTCTCCAACCTCTGACGGAAGAAGTACTGGATGCCGGCAGCGACGGTTTCGTGCTGCGGGACCATCCGGTCAAGGGCCATTGGAACGAGCGGATGTTCGACCGGCCCCGGCCGATCGTGCTGGAACTCGGCTGCGGCCGTGGCGAATACACGGTCGACCTGGCGGAACGCAATCCGGACTTCAATTACATCGGGGTGGACATCAAGGGCGCACGCCTCTGGAAAGGGGCGAAATACGCCACGACGCATGCCCTGCAGAACGTCGCCTTCCTGCGGACCCGGATCGAGTTCATCGAAGCGTTCTTCGCGCCCGGCGAGATCGCGGAGATCTGGCTGACCTTTTCCGATCCCCAGCTCAAGAGCGAGAACAGCCGCCTGACCTCGCCCCGTTTCCTGGAGCGCTACCGCCATTTCCTGCAGCCCGGCGGTCTGGTCCATCTGAAGACCGACAGCCGCTTCCTGCATGAGTACACCCGCGCCGTCTGCGCCGTCAACGACCTGCCGGTCCTCGCCGCCACGACGGACCTGTACGCCACGCCGCAGGAGGAACTGTTCAGCCGGGAAGCGATGCCCGCGGACCGGGTCGCCGCCCTCTACGAAGTGCGCACCTACTACGAGCGCCTGTTCATGCAGCAGGGGTACAAGATCACGTATCTCTGCACCCGGATCGACCGGGAAGGACCCTATCTCGCCCCGGGCGAGGCGTTCGACAGCGACTACTGGCGCAGCGTCGAAGGACCCCGGAAAACCTTCTGCCTGCCGGAAGGCTGATGTCCTGCAGGCCGGAATCTTTGACGGAAACAGACAATCACTTGCCACGCAAGTGATTTTTTGTTTATATTTGGGAAAACAAAAACATTGAAGCGATGAAAAGACTGATTCTTTCGGCTGCCTCGATTTTCTTTGCGGTGGCTTCGTTCGCCTGCACGAACCTGATCGTAGGCAGGAAGGCTTCCGTCGACGGAAGCGTCATGTGTACTTACAACTGCGACGGCTTCGGTTTCGCCTCTCCGCTGGCCTACCATCCGGCCGGACGGCATGCCGACGGCGAGATGATCGCGGTCCGGGGATTCGGAGCGGAAGCGGGTGGCCGCTTTATCCGGCAGGCAGGCTACACCTACGGCGTCGTCGGCCTGATGAACGAGAATCAGGTCACCATCGTCGAAACGACCTGGGACGGCCGTGAGGAACTCCGCAATCCGGAAGGATACCTGGATTATTTCACGCTCATGGACCTGGCGCTCCAGCGCAGCACGACCGCCCGTGAGGCGATCGCCGTCATGCACGAACTGGTCCAGGAGTACGGCTACAACACGACCGGCGAGTCCTTCGCCGTCTGCGACAAGAACGAGGCCTGGATCATGGAACTCATCGGCAAGGGACCCGGCCGCAAGGGCGGTGTCTGGGTCGCGCTCCGCGTTCCGGACGACTGTATCTGCGCCTATGCCAACGCCAGCCGCATCCGCCAGTTCCCGCAGGCCAAGAAGGTCGACAAGAAACTCGGTTTCTGTGTCGTGGAAGGGGAGTGCATGTACTCCGCCGATGTCATCTCCTTCGCCCGTGAGATGGGTTACTACAACGGCCCCGATGCCGACTTCAGTTTCCGCGAGGCCTACGGTCCGCTGGATTTCAGCGCGATCCGCTACTGCGAAGCCCGTGTATGGAGTTTCTTCCGCCACCATTACGATACGGCCGAGATCGACAGTTATCTCCCGTTCATCAACGGCCAGACCGACGTGATCGACCATCTGCCGCTCTGGATCAAGCCGGATGCCCCGCTGTCCGTCCGCGACCTGATGAACGACATGCGCGACCATTATGAAGGGACCGCCCTGGACATGACCGCGGACGTCAGCGCCGGCCCGTGGGCTTCCCCGTACCGCAACCAGCCCGTCAACTTCAAGAGCAGCGACGGCACCGACATGTTCCGCGAGCGTCCGATCGGCTGCCAGCAGAGCGGTATGACCATGGTCTGCCAGATGCGCAGCTGGCTGCCGGACGAGTTCGGCGGCGTCACCTACTTCAACATGGACGATGCCAGCATGGTCGCCTACGTCCCGGTCTACTGCAGCATCAACCGCGTCCCGGATCCGTTCCGCCGCGAGAACAACAACATCCGCGAGTTCAGCACCGAGAGTGCGTTCTGGATGAACAACTTCGTTGCGAACATGGTCTATCCGCGCTACAGCGCGATGATCGGCGACCTGAAGGAGGCCCAGAAGGAACTGGAAGATTTCTACGCCGAGGACCAGAAGGCCGTTGAGGAGCAGGCTGCGAACATGACCCACGGCGAACGCGTCGACTTCCTGACCCGGAAGACCGAAACCTATACGGACATGATGATGAAGCGGTGGGACAAACTGGCCAAACTCCTGATCGTCAAGCACAATGACCAGATCATGCAGCCCAGTGAGAATGGCGTTGTCGTCCAGGGCCGCCGTACCTCTCCGGCGTATGCGCCCGCATTTGTCGACGCCGTCAAGGCCCAGACCGGCAACCGTTACGTCAAGCCGGCCGAATAGACGGTCATATTGAGAAAACCGATTCCGCTCCTCCGGTCACGCTGCCGGAGCGAAGCGGAGAAAGAATCTAATATCCGCTGCGATCCATTTCGCGGCGGATATCTTTTTCCTTGATGCTCTGCCGCTTGTCATACGCCTTCTTGCCCTTGGCCAGGGCGATCAGCAGTTTGGCGTAACCGTTCTCCGCGATGTAGAGTTTCACGGCGACGATGGTGTTGCCCTTGAGTTTCACCTCCTGGCGGAGGTGGCGGAGTTCGCGTTTGGTAAGCAGCAGCTTGCGGTCCCGGACGGGTTCATGCTGCCCCCAGGAGCCCCAGAAATACTGGGCGACGTTCATGCCTTTGACATAGAGCTGTCCGCGTGCGTCGAAATAGCAGAAGGCGTCCACCAGCGAGGCCTTGCCCGCCCGGATGGACTTGATCTCGGTTCCGACGAGCTGGATGCCCGCCGTGAACGTCTCGAGGAACTCGTAATCGAACGAGGCCCTGCGGTTGGTGATCTGTACTTTGCTTTTCGCTTTCGGCATGTCCTTTCTTCCTTTCTGTCTGACGGAAAGGGATGCAAATATACGGAAAATCCTTAACTTTGTCACAACGATGCCGGTCAAACCGCCGGAATCGCCTGCCATGAACCGGACTGAACTGCTTCCCGACCGGCCCGGAGTCCCGCCGATGGCGGAATTGCCCGAACCGGAGATCCTGGATATCCCCGCCCTTTTCGCCGCCTGCGCATCGGGGGAGACCGACCTTGTCTGCGTGCTGGGCCCCACGGCCTCCGGCAAGACCCGCTATGCCGTGGAACTGGCCCGCGCCTTTAACCGGCTTGCCGGCCGGCCCGTCGCGGAAATCCTTTCAGGCGACTCCCGCCAGGTCTACCGGGGGATGGACCTCGGAACCGGCAAGGACCTGGACGAATACGGGGAGATTCCCTACCACCTGATCGACATCGCGGATGCCGGTACCCGGTATGACATTTATCAGTTCCAGCAGGATTTCGAGCGGGCGTTCCGGGATGTACGGGACCGGGGATGCATCCCGATCCTCTGCGGCGGCTCCGGCCTCTACATCGAAGCGGCCACCTGCGGCTATCCGCTGCCCCAGGTCCCGCCGGATGCGGCGCTCCGGGCGGAGCTGGAACAGGAGACCACGGCGGACCTGCATGCCCGCCTCCTGGCCCTGCGGCCGGAGACCGAGGCTTCCGTCTTGGAATCCCGCCGGCGTACCATCCGCGCCCTGGAAGTCGCCCTGTATGAGCAGGAGCATCCGGTCGTCCGCAGCCATTTCCTGCCGAAAAAGGTCTTTTACATCGGGACGCTGGTCTCCCGCGAGCAGCGGGTCGCCCGGATCGACCGGCGGCTGGACGAGCGCCTGGCCGCGGGCCTGGCGGACGAGGTCCGCCGCCTGCTGGCGGAAGGCGTCGCGGCGGAAGACCTGATGTACTATGGACTGGAATACAAATATGTCACCCAGCATGTCCTCGGCATCCTGAATGAGGAGGAGATGCGCATCCTCCTGGGCAACGCCATCCATCAGTTTGCCAAGCGCCAGATGACCTGGTTCCGCGGGATGGAACGCAAAGGCATCCGCATCCACTGGGTCAATCCCTGACCCCGGAATCTTTATTATTTGTCAGGAAATTCCTTGAAGAATTCGTCCCGGATCCGGCTGACGGCGTCGAGCCGTTCCCAGCCGAAGAACTGCACGTCGCGTTCGACCTCGGCCCCGTCCCGGATGAGCTTGAGGCGGCGGACATAGGGTTCGCGGCCCATGTGGCCGTAGGAAGCGGTGGGCTCGTAGATCGGATTCCGCAGTCCGAACTTGCGGATGATGGCGGCCGGACGCAGGTCGAACAGGCGGCCGACGGCCTCTGCAATCTGGCTGTCAGGACGGACGCCGGTGCCGTAGGTGTCGACGAAGATGCTGACCGGGCGGGCGATGCCGATGGCATAGGAGACCTGGACGAGCATCTCGTCCGCGACGCCGGCGGCGACCATGTTCTTGGCGATGTACCGGGCCGCATAGGCTGCGCTGCGGTCCACCTTGGACGGATCCTTGCCGGAGAAGGCGCCGCCGCCGTGGGCGCCCTTGCCGCCGTAGGTGTCGACGATGATCTTGCGGCCGGTCAGGCCGGTGTCCCCGTGGGGACCGCCGATGACGAACTTGCCGGTCGGGTTGACATGGAGCACGAAGGAACCGTCGAAAAGGTAGGCGGTTTCTGCCGGGAGCTGGGAGAGCACGCGGGGGATAAGGATGTTGCGGACATCCGCCTCGATGCGGTCGTGCATGGCTTGCTCGGTGTCGAACTCATCGTGCTGGGTCGAGACGACGATGGTGTGGACCCGGACCGGACGGTGGCTCTCGCTGTCATATTCTATGGTATACTGGGCCTTGGCATCCGGGCGCAGGTAGGGCATCGGAGAGTCCGGCTCGCGGCGCAGGTCGGCCAGGGTTTTCAGGGTCAGGTGCGAAAGGGCGAGGGCCAGCGGCATGTACTGGCGGGTGTCCCGGCAGGCGTAGCCGAACATCATGCCCTGGTCGCCGGCGCCCTGTTCGTCGGGATCGGTGCGGACGACGCCCTGGTGGATGTCCTGGCTCTGGTCATGGATGGCGGAGAGGATGCCGCAGGAGTTGCTGTCGAAACGGTATTCCGCCTTGTTGTAGCCGATGCGGTCGATGACGCCGCGGACGGTCTTCTGGATGTCTACGTACGCGTTCTCGGAGCGGACTTCGCCGCCGACGACGACCAGGCCGGTCGTGCAGAAAGTCTCGCAGGCCACCTTGGCATGTTCGTCCTGGCGGAGGAATTCGTCGAGGATGGCGTCGGAAATCTGGTCGGCCACTTTGTCCGGATGGCCTTCGGAAACGGATTCGGAAGTAAACAGATAATTCATGTCAATGCAATATAAAAAAAGGCTCCATGCAGGAATGCGGAGCCATCACAAAAACACAAAACATTGATATGAAAAGCGGTCACAGTTTTCGGCGTGACCCGTCAACATTTTAGCATTTTTTAATGTGGTTGCAAGCAGGCAAATCTCTCCACAGTTCCTATTGGGCTGCAAAGGTAAGCACATTTCTGAACATTGCAAATTATTTTCAGAAATAAATCGTTGAAACAAAAAATTAAACGTTAAACTTTTTCCCAATTTCATTCTTTGTTCTATCTTTGCGGCCGGAAAACGGGAACAACTATTCATTCTCATACAATTCTATGAAGTCAATTACGCGTTTTGTTTTGCTTGCGGTCATCTCCATGGTCGCAGGTGTCGTTTCCTATGCCCAGGTTACGACTGCTTCCATCGCCGGCCGTGTCGCTGACAAGGACGGCGCTGTAGCCGGTGCTCCGGTCATCGCTATCTACCAGCCGACCGGTTCCACGTACTATGCCGTAACCGATGCCAACGGTAACTACCGTATCAACGGCGTGACCCCTGGCGGTCCGTACGCCGTCTCCATCGAGATGCTCGGTTACCGCAAGGTTGAAAACCTGGGTGTCTACGCTCCGCTCGGTGAAACCGTCGTCGTCAACTCCACCCTCGAAGACGAGGCCCTCAACCTGGATGCCGCTGTCTTCGTCGCCGACGCTTCCGAGTCCGGTATGAACATCCGCCGTTCCGGTGCCGGTACCAACATCAGCCGCGCCACCATGGAGAACATCCCGACTGTCAGCCGTAGCATGAATGACATCATGGCCCTGACGCCGCAGGCCTCCACGACCTCCGGCTTCGCCGTGGGCGGCGGCAACTACCGCGGTTCCTCCGTGACCGTCGACGGTGCCGCGTTCAACAACGCGTTCGGTATCGGTTCCAACCTTCCGGCCGGCGGCAGCCCGATCTCCCTGGACGCCCTCGACCAGATCAGCATCAACATCACGCCTTTCGACGTTCGCCAGAGCGGTTTCCAGGGCGGTGCGATCAATGCGGTCACCAAGAGCGGCACCAACGAGTTCAAGGCTTCCGTCTATGACTACTATACCTCCGACAAGTTCCGCGGTTACTCGGTCGCCGGCAACGAGGTTACCCACACCTCTTCCCTGAACCATACCATCGGCGCGACCGTCGGCGGCCCGATCATCAAGAACAAGCTCTTCTTCTTCCTCAACGGCGAGTACTCCTTCGATACGCTTCCAGGCACGACCTCCGTCGCACGTACCAGCGCCTCCCAGGCTTTCGGCCGCGACGTCAAGGAGAACCGTCCGACCGTCGACCAGATGGAGTCGATGAAGCAGTTCGTCGGTGACAAGTTCGGTTACAACCCGGGCCGTTACCAGGGTTATGACCTCGAGACCCCGGACTACAAGTTCCTCGGCCGTCTCGACTGGAACATCAACGACAGCAACAAGCTGACCTTCCGTTTCAGCCACACCCACACCTACGGATCCAACCCTCCGTCCACTTCCATGAGCCCGGTCGGCGGCAACGATTCCAAGTTCGTCACCCCGGACGGCGGCGCCATCGCGTTCAACCGCAACAATGCCGGTCGCCAGTCCCAGTACGCCCTCTATTATGAGGCCGCCCGTTACTTCCAGGAGCAGAACTTCACCTCCTTCGCAACCGAACTCAACTCCCGCATCTTCGGCGGCAACAACGTTCTCCGTGTCACCTATTCCCACCAGAACGAGCCTCGTTCCTATGTCGGCGACCTCTTCCCGACCGTGGACATCCTCTCCAACGCCGAGATCACCACGAATGATACCCACGCAATCCTGACGACCATCGGTATTGACCCGTTCACCTACGGCAACCTCCGCGACGTCAGCACCTGGACCGCCACCGACGAGTTCAGCTATACCACCGGCATCCACAACCTGATCGGCGGTCTCCAGTATGAATGGAACCGTGCCAAGAACGGCTTCATGCAGGGCGGCGCCGGCTGGTTCATCTATGATACCTGGGACCGTTTCGTCGCCGACGTCACCAACCCGTCCGACGCGACCCTTCCTTCCGGTTTCATGATCACCCACGCCAACCTCGACGATCCGACTTCCCAGACCTTCCCGTCCTTCGACTACGCCCAGTGGTCCGCTTATCTCCAGGATGAGATCACCTTCAGCGAGTACTTCAAGCTGACCGCCGGTCTCCGTCTTGAAATGCCGATCATCAGCAACCCGAACGACAACCTCAACAAGGACTTCGCCCGCGTCGCTTCCGAGAACCCGAACTCTTCCCTCGCCGGCCTCAGCACGGCCGACCTGCCGAAGACCCGCGTCTCCTTCTCCCCGCGCATCGGCTTCAACTGGGACATCCTGAAGGACCGCAGCCTCATCCTTCGCGGCGGTTCCGGTATCTACACCGGCCGTATCCCGAACGTCTGGCTCGTCTCCGCCATGGGTAACGCCAACGTCCTGCAGTACCAGTACATCGCCAACCCGTCCACCGGCAACCCGATGATCCACTTCGCCGACAACCGTGCCGACATCATCAAGAACGTCTGGGCTTCCCAGGGCGGTTTCAAGAAGGCGGACCTCGCCGCTCCGACCGGAACGACCATCATTGCCAAGGACCTCAAGATGCCTTCCAGCTGGAAGACTTCCCTGGCCCTCGACGCAAAACTCCCCGGCGGTGTCAAGGCCACCTTCGAAGGAATTTACAGCTATAACTTCAACGAAGTCTATGCCCGTTCCCTCGGCTATGCCAAGACCGGTACCGTCCAGCTTCCCGGCGAGCCTGAGGCCCGCAGCCTCTGGACCGATGAAAACCTCCGCAACATGAGCGGCAGCAAGATCCACGGATACTATGTCCACAACAGCGACGCCGGCCACGGAACCTACTATTCCCTCACCGCCCAGCTGTCCAAGACCTTCAACTGGGGTCTCGACCTCATGGCCGCTTACACCCGCAGCGGTTCCCGCACCCTCTCCGACGGCGCCGGTGACCAGATCTCCGAATTCGGCAACATCCAGACCGTCAACGGTGTCAACGAGCCGATGCTCGGCTACGCCTACTATGTCACTCCGAACCGTCTGATCGCGAACGCCGCCTACACCATCAAGGAAGGCCCGCATTTCGCCACGAAGCTGAGCGTCTTCTACGAGGGCAACAACACGGCTTCCTCCAACGCCCGCATCTCCTACCTGATGAAGAACGTCAGCGGTGCCGGAAACGCCTCCCAGCTGGTGTACATCCCGACCGAGAGCGAACTCAAGAACATGCCGTTCACCAGCGAGCAGAACCGCAACGATTTCGAGACCTTCATCGCCGGTGACAAGTACCTCAAGAACCACCGCGGCGAATACTCCGAGCGCAACGGCGTCATCGCTCCGTTCCTGCATCGCTTCAACGTCCGTGTCGCCCAGGAATTCTACTTCAACCTGGCCGGTCGTCAGAACACCCTTGAATTCGGTGTCGATATCAAGAACGTCGGCAACCTGATCAACGACAGCTGGGGCGTCTACAAGTCCCTGTCTTCCAACGTGATCCTGGCCTATGCCAACGGTGCCTACACCTTCACGAAACCGGAGTGGAATACCGTCAACGGCCTTGGCTCGACCTGGCAGATGCTCTTCAGCGCCCGCTGGTCCTTCTAGGCAACTTACTGAAACCCAATACCTGTTCTGCCGGATTCTTTCCCGAATCCGGCAGATTTTTTTACGGTCTGTAAGGAAAAAACGATTAAAATCCGACAAAAAACATTAAATTTGTACGTTTTAGTAAGGACATTTTACTTTTATTTTTATAACAGCTTATGGTTCAATTCATTAAGAAGGGATTGGCGACCCTCGTCGCCGTCCTTGCAGGAGTGGTTGCCTTCGCACAGGTGACAACCTCCTCCCTTGGTGGACGTATCGTGGACAACTTCGGCGAACCGGTGATCGGTGCAGCCGTTGTCGCGACCCACGAACCCTCCGGTACCGTCTACGGTGTCATCACCAACAACGACGGCCGCTATACGATCCAGGGTATGCGTCCCGGTGGCCCTTACAAGGTCGAGATTTCCGGTCTGGGTTACCAGACTCTCAACTACACGGATGTGACCCTCCAGCTCGGTGAACTCTTCAGCCTCAACGCTGAGATCAAAGAGGCCAGCGAGCAGCTGAGCGAGTCCATCGTCATCGCTTCCGCCGCTTCCAAGTTCGCTGCCGAGAAGACCGGTGCATCCACCAACATCTCCAACGACCAGATGTTGACCATGCCTTCCGTCAGCCGCAGCATCACTGACATCGCCAAGATGTCCCCGTACGGCGGTAACGGCATGAGCTTCTCCGGTGCGGACGGCCGTAACGCCAACTTCACCGTGGACGGTGCCAATTTCAACAACAACTTCGGTCTTTCTTCCAGCCTCCCGGGCGGCGGTTCCCCGATCTCCCTGGATGCCATTGAAGAAATGCAGGTCATCGTCTCCCCGTTCGACGTCCGTCAGACCAACTTCATCGGCGGCGGTGTCAACGCGATCACGAAGTCCGGTACCAACACCTTCAAGGGTACGGCCTACGTCTATCACCAGAACGAGAACATGCACGGCAACCGTGTCAACGACACCGAGCTTTCCGCACGCGAGAAGGATCGCAAGACCACCTACGGTTTCACCCTCGGCGGCCCGATCATCAAGAACAAGCTCTTCTTCTTCGTGAACATGGAAAAGGCGGATTCCCCGTCCGTCCCGTTCCGCTGGCGTGCTTCCACGGACGGCCGGATGAACATCGACCAGTACATCTCCCGCACCAAGGAGTCCGACCTCGCGACGGTTTCCAACATCCTGAAGACCAAGTACGGCTACGACACCGGTTCCTGGACCAGCTTCCCGGCTGAACTGTCCAACACCAAGGTCCTCGCCCGCATCGACTGGAACATCAACCAGGACCACCACCTGGCTCTCCGCTACAACTATACGAACAACCTTAACTGGATCGGTCCGAACGCCTCCTCCGGCAACTTCGGCGCCCAGCCGGCCTTCGCCCGTGTTTCCCAGTACGGTATGACCTTCGCGAATACGATGTATTCCATGAACAACAAGGTCAACACCTGGTCCTTCGACCTCAACAGCCGTCTGAGCCAGAACCTCTCCAACCAGTTCCTCGCGACCTATTCCATGATCGCCGACGTCCGCGGTTCCAATTCCGAGAAGTTCCCGTTCGTCGACATCCTCGAGAACGAGTATGACGAGGACGGCGCCCTCATCCAGCGTCTCCCGTACATGTCCTTCGGTTACGAGCTCTTCACCTGGACCAACGCCGTCAACAACAACACCTTCACGGTGAAGGACGACGTGACCTACTACGCCGGCGCCCACAAGATCACGGCCGGTGTAAGCTTCGAGCACCAGATGGCGGACAACCACTACATGCGCAACGGTACCGGCGCCTACCGGTATGCCAGCCTCGACGACTTCCTCAACGAGCGTGCTCCGGAAGCTGTCGCCATCACCTACGGTTACGACGGTGAGGCCGAACCGGCCGCCCGCGTCCGTTTCAACCAGCTCGGTATCTATGCCCAGGATGACTGGAACATCACCGACCGCTTCAAGCTCAACTACGGTATCCGTTTCGACTCTCTCCTCTTCAATGACGAGGATGTCTTCGAGAACGCCCAGATCTCTGCCCTCGACTACGGCGGCAAGAGCATCAACACCGGCAAGTGGCCGAAGAGCAACCTGATCATCTCCCCGCGCGTGGGCTTCAACTGGGATGTCTTCGGCAACCGCAGCCTCAAGGTCCGCGGCGGTACCGGCCTCTTCTCCGGCCGTCTCCCGCTCGTGTTCTTCACCAACATGCCGACCAACTCCGGTATGATCCAGAACCTGGTTTCCATCACCGACAAGAATATCCTGAAGGAATTCGCCGGTCCGATGATCACCGATACCGACAAGTTCATCCAGAAACTCAACAGCATCGATGCTGAGAAGTATCCGATCTCCCGTCCGGCCAACGGTGTCAATCCTTCCGACATCAACGCCGTCGATCCGAACTTCAAGATGCCGCAGGTCTGGAAGTCCTCCATCGCCTTCGACTACAACTTCCCGACGTCCTTCCCGCTCTCCATCACCGGCGAGTTCACCTACACCAAGACCCTCAACGCGGTCACGATGCAGAACTGGGCCATCAAGGACAACGAAGGCTGGTCTACCTACAACGGTGCTGACAACCGCCACATCTATCCGGAAGACTACATGTACACCTATACCAACAGCAAGGGTAAGGTCGTCAATGTCCCGAACGCCTATGTCCTGAGCAACACCAACAAGGGTTACGGCTGGCTGGGTGTCTTCAGCATCAATGCGGAACCGGTCGACGGTCTCTACCTCTCCGCATCCTACACCCACACCGTCTCCAAGGAACTCACCGGCATGCCGGGTTCCAACGCGGCGTCCACGATGAACTACATTCCGGCCATCGAAGGTCCTAACTTCCTGAACCTCCATACTTCCCAGTATGTCAATCCGGACCGTGTCATCGCTTCCATTTCCTACTCCGACAAGGGTAACAACCACTACAGCCTCTTCTACGAAGGAACTGTCTACGGCGGTTACAGCTATATCTACAGCAACGACCTCAACGGCGACGGCAAGGCTTACGATGCGATGTACATCCCGAAGGATGACACCGAGATCAAGTTCGCCAGCACCAAGGACCACGACGCCTACTGGGCTTTCGCCGAGCAGGATCCGTTCCTGAGCACCCACAAGGGCCAGTATGCCGAGGCCTACGCCGCTACCGCTCCGATGCGCCACGTCTTCGATTTCCGTTACACCCATGACTTCAAGCTCAAGGTCGGCAACTCGATGAACGTTCTCCAGCTCAGCCTCGACGTCCAGAACGTCGGCAACCTCTTCAACTCCAGCTGGGGCGTCTCCAAGCGTCTCTACACCAACACGTCCTACGCCCAGCCGCTCCGCCTCGACCATGTCGACGAGACCGGTACCCCGGTGTTCGCTACGAACGTCTCCGCCGCTACCAAGACCTGGCAGCCGTCCCTTTCCTACGGCAACTGCTGGTACATGCAGATCGGCGTCAAGTACATGTTCAACTAATTCGCACGCGTAGCATATGAAACTGAAATATTTGATCCTTTCGATCCTGGCCGGCGCCGCCCTCATGGGCTGCGAGAAGGAGTTTGAAATCTCCTCCCTGGCCGACTTCAAGGCCGAACCGTCCTACCTGGGCATCGCCGTCAACGGCGGTACCGTTTCTTCCAAGGTCGAGGCGGATGCTTCCTGGTCCTTCGAGTCCGTTCCGGATTGGCTGACCGTCAATCCGACCAGCGGTGGCGCCGGTTCGGCGACCATCCAGTTCTCCGCCGGTCCCAACGAGAGCCCTTCTGCCCGCAAGGCTGAACTCAAGGTCAAGGTCGGCAACGACTATCAGATTTTCACCGTTGTCCAGACCGGTGCCGGCGAGGCTCCGATCTCCACGATCGCCGAGGTCAGTGCCGGCGACGACGGCAAGGTCTACCGCGTCCGCGGTACCGTCACCAGCGTCGCCAACACCAGTTACGGCAACTTCTACGTCGCTGACGATACGGGCGAGATCTATATCTACGGCGTCAAGAACAACAGCGGCCAGTATCCGAAGGATGCGGAAGGCGGCTGGGGCTCTTTCGGCATCGAGGTCGGTGACGTCGTGACCCTCGAAGGTCCGCGTACCCTGTACAACGGCACCCTCGAACTGGTTGACGCTGCTGTCATCAAGGTGGAGAAGTCCCTGATCAAGACCAACGTCTCCGAGGTCGCTCTCCCGAAGGAAGCCGGCGAATTCACCATCAAGGTCGAATCCTCCCTCAACCCGCTCGCCATCTATCCGGATGTCGACTGGATCGTCCTCAAGGAGATCTCCGGTGCCAACGTCATCTTCAGCTACACCGAAAACGACGCGATCATCAAGCGTACCGGCAACATCATCATCAAGGGTGAAGGCGCCCTGAAGAGCATCCCCGTGACCCAGGATCCGCGCGAGATCGATCCGGCCCGTGATATCCTGACCAAGACCATCGCCGATGTCCTCGCATCTCCGGAAGATGCCATGCTGTACCGCATCAAGGGTGTCATCACCAGCATCGCCAACGGTACCTATGGCAACATCTATATCGCCGACGGTACGGGCGAGGTCTATGTCTATGGCCTGACCGCGACCAAGCAGGAGAAGAACGACAAGAGTTTCAGCAACCTCGGCCTCAAGGTCGGCGATGTCGTGACCCTCATCGGCAACCACACCTCCTACAATGGCACGCCGCAGATCGGTGGCGCGTTCTATGAGAGCCATATTCCGGTCGCCGACGCGACGGTCGCTGATTTCCTCGCCGCCCCTGCGTCTACGGAGCAGTACTTCCGGCTGACCGGCAAGGTTTCCAACATTGTCCTGAACAAGGACGGCACCGTCAGCCCGTACGGCAACTTCGACCTCACCGACGAGACCGGCACGGTCTATGTCTACGGTCTGACCCGCGGCCCGATCTATGCGATCAACGACAACGCCTATGGCAAGTTCGCCAACAACAAGGTCTTCACCGAGATGGGCATCAAGGAAGGTGCGACCATCACGATCGAAGGTTTCCGCGGCGAATACAAGGGTAATCCCCAGGCCATCGAGTCCTTCCTCATCACCATCGTCGATGAACCCACCCCTGATCCGGATCCGGACCAGCCGGCAGGCGAGTATGATACCAATGTTTCCTATACGGTTAGCAAGGATAATTCGTCTTATGATGACGGCCTCGCCACTGTCAACGGAACGGAGAGTGTCAAGACCCTCAAGTTGGGTACCGGCAAGAAGTATGGTGACCTGACCCTGAAGGTCCCGGCCGGCACGACGAAACTGACCTACTATGCCGTGGCATGGAAGGGCAATGCGTCCAAGCTGCAGTTCACCTGGGGCGAGAACACCAAGACCCAGGAAGTCGCCGCCAACGACGGTGCGACCGGCAGTGCGCCGTACACCCTTACCGTGGCTGACTCCGACAAGTACACCCTCGATTTCGGCAGCGCCCTTGCCGCCGAGACCGAAATCAAGGTCGAGACCGTTGAGACCGGCTACCGTGCCATTCTCTTCGGTGTCCAGGCTGTGAAATAGTACAAGTTTTTGATCTGTGAAGGGCGGCTTACCGAAAGGGAGCCGCCCTTTTTGCGTCGGTGCATCGTGCACACGTGCCCTCCGGGCAAACTTTTTCAGGACAATACGGGTTCAATTGCGAATCTTTGTTATCTTTGTATTTTAAGGCTTATGCCCATCCCAAAAACACAAACGCGATGAAACTGAAATATATTTTCCTGGCGCTGGCCGCAGCAGTGGTCCTGGCGTCTTGCAAAAAGGAGCCGGAAACGCCGAAACTCAACGTCGACACGCTTTCCCTTTCTTTTGACGTCGAAGGCGGCGCACAGACGGTCGGCCTTGCCTGCAACTATGACTGGACGGCCACTGCTTCGGAATCCTGGATCACGGTCCCGTCAAGCGGTTCGAAATCAACGATGACGATGAGCGTCACCATCACGGTCGCCCGGAATACCGGAGAGGACCGTACCGGCACCGTCACCTTTGCGATCGAGGGCCGGTCGGCAACCGTCAACATCAGCCAGAAAGGCATCATCCCGGAAGACCAGTTGCCCGACAACGCCTTCCAGGAGTCCTTCTCCTCCAGCCAGGGCAAGTTTACCATCGATGAGAAGAGCAATACCGCCGGGACGCCTATCTGGCAGTTCGACAGCCGCTACGGCATGAAGGCGACGGCCTATGTCAACGGAACGGACCATGCATCCGAGAGCTGGCTGATTTCCCCGGAGATCGACCTGACCTGGCGCAAGACGATCTATCTCAACTTCGACCATGCCGCCCAGTTCTTCAGCGACCTGCAGCACCAGGCCCTCGTCAAGGTCACGGCCGACGACGGCAAGACCTGGAACGACGTGAAGGTCCCGAATTACCCTCCGAATACCGACTGGAACTTCATCAATTCCGGGGACATCGACCTGGCGGCCTATGCCGGCAAGAAGATCAAGATCGCCTTCGTCTACATCAGTACGGCCCAGAAGGCCGGCACCTGGGAGATCAAGAATGTCAAGGTGACGAGGATTGCCGCGAAGGCCCTGGACAACGGCGACACCTACAAGAGCGTACCGAAATGGATGGAACTCCCGGCCGTCACCGGCGACAACGATTTCATCATCCATACCGTCCTCGAAGGCGACAAGTACTACCGCAACTACGCCATGTCCTACAACCGGACGGCCCATGAAGCCGAGTGGGTCGCCTACCCGCTCTGCGACTGGTACAGCCGCAATTCCTCCGGCCGCACCGACGCCTGGGGCTATGATCCCTTCATCCAAGTCTCCCTGCAGCCGAATCTGGCCAAGAGCGGCTATTTCTACACGAACGGCTATGACCGCGGCCACCAGATCCCGTCCGCGGACCGCCTGCGCAGTGCCGCCTTCAACCAGCAGACCTTCTATTATTCCAACATGACCCCGCAGAACTCCAACTTCAACCAGGGCCTCTGGGAGAAGCTTGAGAACAAGGTCCGTGTCTGGAGCCAGAGCAGTTCCGGCACCGACACCCTCTATGTCGTGACCGGCTGCATCCTCCCGGCCAGTGGCGGCAAGACCGTGGCCGACAACGACAACAAGGTCCAGGTCGTCGTCCCGGAAGGCTATTTCAAGGCCGTGCTCCGCTACGACATCGACGGATCCACGATGGACGGTTACATGGCGGCCGGCATCTGGCTGGAGAACCGCAATTATACCGAAGCGAACACCGATATGCTTCTCAAGCAGAAGATGGTCTCCATCGAGGAACTGGAAAAGAAGACCGGCCTGAAATTCTTCACCAATCTGGAAGAAAAGGTGTCGGCGACGGTCGCCAAACGCATCAAGTCCGAAAAACCGCAGGACAATAAATTCTGGTTCAACTGATCATGAAAAGAGCAATTTACTTCCTGCTCGCAGCCCTGTTGCTGACCGGCTGCGGCGCCCAGAAGCAGGTCATCGGTTTCTACAACCTCGAAAACCTTTTCGATACCCTCCATGACGAGGGTAAGAATGATGCGCAGTATCTCCCGGACGGGCAGAACGAATGGACGCAGGAAAAATATGCGGCGAAACTGACGAACATGGCATCGGTCATCCGGGCCATGCGCGACGCCAACGGGCAGTACCACGCCCTCCTCGGCGTCGCTGAAGTGGAGAATGAACATGTTCTCCGCGACCTGGTCGCCCAGCCGTCCATCGCCGACGCCCGCTACGGCATCGTCCACTATGAAAGCCCGGACTCCCGGGGCATCGACGTCGCCCTCCTTTACCGCCCCGACGTCTTTGAAGTCCTTGAAAGCAAGCCGATTCCGTTTGATTTCAACAGCGACATCGAGTTCGACTATTCCCCCGAAGAGCAGGCGGCCTTCCGTACCCGGGAC